>Ga0079225_10000496_pt1 | contig 21156 bp, 18 predicted proteins | sample Poulit2012_FD_76344 | JGI IMG/M metagenome (GOLD analysis project Ga0079225, IMG submission 76344) | Agricultural soil microbial communities from Georgia to study Nitrogen management - Poultry litter 2012 | ecosystem: Environmental > Terrestrial > Soil > Agricultural land | place: USA: Georgia... | reverse complement strand
GGACTTCATCTACCAGTTGGACGGGATCACCAAGACCAAGGGCGACATCGCCGTGCACTTCCACGGCGAGCAGGGCGACATCGACTTCACCCCGTCCGGTCTGCAGGTCGACGGCAAGATCGCCGTCGACACCCCGATCTTCGCCGAGCACTTCGACTATCTGCGATCCCTGACCGATGGCACGCAATCGACCGCCAAGCTGACCATCCCGTCACCGAGCATGGTGCATTACCGCGGCGGCAGCGCCGCGATCGACCCGTCGGTGTACCCGGATATCGAGGAGTTCTGGAACGACCTCAGCGCGGCCTACGCGGCACAACTGCGCGGGATGGCCGAACGCGGCTGCCGCTACCTGCAACTCGATGACACCAGCCTGGCCTACCTCAACGATCCGAACCAGCGGGCCGAGTTGGCCAGTCTCGGCGAAGACGCCGAGCACCAGCACCTGCGCTACATCAAGCAGCTCAATGCCGCCATCGAGGGCCGGCCGGAGAGCCTGAACGTCACCACGCACATGTGCCGCGGCAACTTCCGCTCCTCCTGGGTGGCCGAGGGTGGCTATGACTTCGTCGCCGAGGCGCTGTTCAACGAGCTCGCCGTCGACGGGTTCTTCCTGGAGTTCGACGACGAGCGCTCGGGCACCTTCGAGCCGCTGCGGTTCGTCCCGCCGGGCAAGATGGTGGTGCTCGGCCTGGTGACGACGAAACGCGGTGAGCTGGAGTCCAAGGACACCTTGAAGCGCCGGATCGAGGAGGCCAGCCAGTATGTACCGCTCGAGCAGCTGTGCCTGTCCCCGCAGTGCGGCTTCTCCTCCACCGTGGAGGGCAACACGCTGACCTACGACGACCAGGTGGCCAAGCTCTCCCTCATCGCCGAGACGGCGGCCGAGATCTGGGGCTGACGACGTGCGCGCCGGGTGCGGGTCCGGTCGTCGTGAACGCCCGGCCGTACCCGGACTCGGCGAGGTGATGCACGACCTCGGCCGGATCCGTGCCGACCGGGCACAGCCCGACACAGGTCGGGCCGGATCCGGAGACCCAAGCGGTGCGCGCGCCGGCTGCCTGCAGGGCGAGCAGCCTCGCGCGCAGCGAGGGCTGCAGCGTGATCGCCGCCGCCTGCAGGTCGTTTTCGATGGCCGCCTCCAACCGGGACGGCTCGCCACTGACAACGGCGGCGACGATGGCCTCCACCTCGTCGTCGGACCAGTGTCGGTCGGCGAAGCCCGTGTGGGGTCGGAGGTGGTCGAGCTGCTGGAACACCGCGGGAGTCGCCAGCCCACCATCACCGGGCACCACCGCCAGGTTCCACGTCTGCCCGCTGTCCAGCGGGTGCAGCTGCTCCCCGCGACCGGTTCCCAGAGCCAACCCGCCAAGCAGGCTGAACGGCACGTCACTACCCAGGCCGGCGGCCAGGTCCTGCAGGGCGTCGTCGCCCAGCCCGGCGTCCCACAGCGCGTTCGCCGCAACCAACCCGGCAGCAGCATCGGCGCTGCCGCCGGCCATGCCACCGGCGACCGGTATCTGCTTGTCGATCCGGATGCTCACGTCAGGGGTAGTGCCCACCCGCTCGGCCACAGCTCGGACCGCCCGGTGGGCCACATTCGACTGGTCGAGCGGCACCGCGTCCGCATCGCGTCCGGTCACGCTGACCGTGATGCCGGTACCGGCTTCGGCAGGAGTAAGGGTGAGGGTGTCGTACACGTCGAGGGCCAGATACACCGTGCTGATCTCGTGATATCCGTCGGCGCGGAGCGGACCGGCCAACAGCACCAGATTGGTCTTCGCCGGCGCCCGGGCACTCACGCTGTCCACGCCGGGCACGTTACCGCGCGGATCTGACCTAGAGTCGAGACATGCCGCATAGCCGGTCGCCCCGAGAGCAACGCGCCCGCGCTAGGCGACCGATGCTGGCCCTGCTCGGGCTGGTACTGATCGCCGTCGGATGCAGCGGAACCGGTCAGCAGGCGGGCTCGCCCACCGCGGAGCCGACCTCGCCGACGAATACGCCGACCAGGGCAGATCCGACTCGCACACCGGAGCCCGAGCCGATCACCATCGCCTTCGCCGGCGACACGCACTTCGAGGCCCAGTTGAGCCCGCGGCTGGACGACCCCGCCGCCGCGCTCGAGCCGATCGCCGACGAACTGTCCGCCGCCGATCTCACCGTGCTCAACCTCGAGACCGCGGTGGGCACGAGCGGTACTCCGGATCCGGAAATGCGCTACAACTTCCAGGCACCGCCTGCCGTGTTCAACGCGCTCAGGGCGGCCGGGGTGGACGTGGCCACCATGGCGAACAACCACGCCCTCGACTACGGCATGCCCTCGCTGAGGGAGACGTTCGACGCGGCCGAGCGCGTCGCGCAGGCCTCCCCGCCACTGGATGTGGTCGGTGTCGGCGCCGATGCCGAGGCGGCCTTTGCTCCGGCCGTTCGCGACGTCCGCGGCCGCTCGGTAGCGGTGCTGGGTGCCCACACCGCCGACGACCCCACCGCAGACCCGACCGCGCACTGGGCCGCCACCCCCGAGCGTGCGGGCGTTGCCATCACCGGCGAGTCGGACCGGTTGCTCCAGGCGGTCACCACAGCCGACGCCGAGGCCGACGTCGTCGTCGTCTACCTGCATTGGGGCATCCAGGGCGAAGGCTGCCCCAGCCCGGCCCAGCGTGACCTGGCCCGGTCGCTGGCCGCGGCCGGGGCGGATGTCATCGTCGGCAGCCACCCCCACCGGGTCCAAGGGGCCGGAACGCTCGACGAGACCTACGTCGCCTACAGCCTCGGCAATTTCGTCTGGTACACACGCAACTCCGAGGCCGCCACGAGCACCGGGGTTCTGACCGTGATCGTTGGACCAGACAATGTGGTCACCGAGCAGTCCTGGGCGCCTGCCGTGATCCAGGAGAGCGGGCTGCCCTCCTTCGCCGACGGCCGCGCAGCCGAGCAGATGTCCACAGAGTTCGACCGACTGCGCGAGTGCACGAACCTCGAACCGCTATGAGCGCGTGGCCGCGATCGCGGCGAACTCCTCGATGGTGAGTTGCTCACCGCGTACCCGCGGATCGATGCCCGCCGCACGCAGCCTCGCTTCGGCCTGCTCGGCCGAGCCGGCCCAATCCGCCAGCGCGGCGCGAAGGGTCTTGCGTCGTTGCGCGAACGCCGCGTCGACGACGGCGAACACCTGGCGCCGATCCACCTCGGCGGGGGGTTCCCGGCGTGCCAACCGCACCAGGCCGGAGTCGACGTTGGGGACCGGCCAGAACACCGAACGGGACACGGATCCGGCGGGTTCCACGTGGCCGTACCAGGCCGCCTTCACCGACGGGACACCATACGTCCGCGAGCCCGGCGCGGCGGCCAGCCGGTCGGCCACCTCCTGTTGCACCATGACCAGGGCCGAACGCAGGCTGGGGAGTTGGCCCAGTAGGTGCAGCAGCACCGGCACCGCGACGTTGTAGGGCAGGTTGGCCACCAGGGTGCTCGGCTGCCGACCAGGAAGGGTGTCCACCCGCAGGGCGTCCGCGCTGACCACCGTCAGCCGCGGGGACATGGCCGGCGCGAACTGGTGCACCGTGTCCGGTAGCGCCGCGGCGAGGGCCGGGTCGATCTCCACCGCGACAACCCCCCGGACTGCGGGCAACAGTCCCAGGGTCAGCGAACCGATGCCTGGCCCGACCTCCAGGACGACATCGTCGGGATCCAGTGCGGCGGTACGCACGATGCGGCGCACCGTGTTGCCGTCGACGACGAAGTTCTGCCCCCATCTCTTCGTGGGCCGCAGATCCAACCGCGCGGCGAGACGACGAATGTCCGCCGGCCCCAGTAGTCGGGACTCGACGGACACGTCGTCATCGTGTCCCCGTGGGGACACGTCGTGATCATGTCGCGGCTCGCTCAGGTCGGCAGGCCCAGGCTCGCGGCGCAGGCCGGCCACGCGCCGTACCCGCCGCGATCGTCGCGCACCTTGGTCGCGATCGCGATCTGTTCGGACTTGCTGGCCTCGTGCGGCATACCGGAGCCGCCGTAGGCCTCCCAGGTCTGCAGGTTGAACTGCAGACCGCCGTAGTAGCCGTTGCCGGTGTTGATCGACCAGTCACCGCCGGACTCGCACTCGGCCAGGTCGTCCCACACGCCGGCGTCGCCGCTGTAGTCGTCGTCACTGGAACTGCTGCCGCCGCTGGAGTCATCGTCACTGGAGCTGCTGTCATCACTCGAGCTGTCGTCGCTGCTGGAGCCGCTGTCGTCGCTGCTCCCACTCGAATCGTCCGAGCCGCTGTCGGAGGAGTCGCTGTCGGAGTCGTCGTCGGGTTCGGGCTCGGGTTCTGGCTCCTTCGCGCCGACCGCGAGGACCTCGTCGACCGGCTCGGTGCTGACCTCGTTCTCGACCACCTTCTCCCAGACCAGCTCACCGTTGCGGTAGGTGCGGGAGAGCACCTTCTCGCGCTCGCCTTCCTCACCCTCCGTGACGACCTCTTCCTCGCCGACGAGCATGTCCTCGTCGTCCTTGGTGACGGTCTCGAAGTCGATGGACTCGGTCTCGGTGACCTGCTCTCGGTTGATCCGGTCGAGGGTGACGGTGTCGCCGGTGGAGATCGGGGTCGCCGGGGCGGGTTGGAGCTCGTCGGCGCTTCCGACGTTGATCTCGGCGTCGTCGAGGGCCTCCTCGACGGTCAGCGCTGTGGTGGTGACGGACTTCTCCTCGCCGGCGACGACGAACGTGATGTCCTTCGGGGTGGACAGGTCGAACTCCAGGCCGTCGCGACCGATGCTCTTGGAGCGGGCAACGGAGAGCTCAGCGCCCTCGGCACGGATGTCCAGATCGAGCAGCGCCTCGTCGACCGACCGTGCGGTGGTCCAGTGCTGCTGCTCCTCGCCGTCGACATTCACCGTCAACTGCCGGGCGTAGCGCACGTTGATCTCCGCACCTTCACGGATGGAACTGTCCGGCGCGGGGGCGACGGTGTCATGCTCACCGAGTTCGATGTCCTCCTCCTCGAGGACGTCCTCCACGCTGCTGGCGAACGTGGTGAGCTCCTGCTCTTCGCCGTCGACGGTGAGGGTGACGGTGTTGTTCTGGGTCACATAGGTGACCGTTCCGCCGACGAGGGCGGTGACGACAGCGGCGTTGATCGCCAGCGTCTTCACATTACGACGCACGTTGCTCCTGGTGGGTAGAACGTCCCGGCCAGGGGCGTGCCGACAGTGGGGGCGACAGGCCGTCGCCTCCCGACTGCCCGGAGCTTCCCCTCTCCGGCCAACTCATCACGGAACGGTAACGCGTGTTGCCCCAGATGCCAAACCCAGCGATCGCCGACCACGCCGAAAGCGACTCGGTCTGTGACGGCGTCACCAGTACCCGAAGACCTGCTCCGCGTTGGTGTGCAGCGCCTGACATGTCGTGGCCAGGTCCGCGTTCCAGGTCTCGGCCATGGCGCGCACGGTCCACGGCAGCTGCACCGAGGAGTTGGGGCGGCCACGATGCGGATGCGGGGTGAGAAAAGGAGCGTCGGTCTCGGTCAGGGCGAGCTCGGGCGGGGTCACGCTCAGGGCCGCCCGCAGCGGTTGCCCGTTCTTGAAGGTGACCGGTCCGGCGAACGAGAGGTACCAGCCACGCTCGACACAGTGCCGGGCCATGTCGACGTCGCCGGAGAAGCAGTGAAACACCACCCGGTCTGGCAGCTGCCCCGAACGTCGCAGCTCCTCCAGCACCGCGAGGATGGGCTGGTGGGCGTCGCGGTCGTGGATGACCAGCGCCAAGTCGCGTCGGCGGGCGATCTCGGCGTGCGCGCGGAAGGATTCCTCCTGGGCGGCGTGCCCGTCGGGACCGGTGCGGTAGTGATCCAGTCCGGTCTCGCCTATTGCGCGCACCCGGGCACTGCTGCCGGCCAGGGTGTCAATGCGGGCCAGGCTCTCGTGCAGCTCATCCCGCACGGCCAGCCGTGGTGCCTCGTTGGGATGCAGGGCCACCGTGGCGAGCACGGCCTCGAATCGTTCGGCGACGTCGACGGCCCAGGACGAGCCGGGGACATCGCAGCCCACCTGCACGATCCGCGACACCCCCACCGACGCGGCATCGGACAGGGCCTGTTCGACGGGATACAGCTCGTCGGCAAACCCCTCGGACATGTCCATGTGGCAGTGGGTGTCGGTCACCGGCGCCGGCAAGGCTTCCGGGGTAGGCGGACGTGTGGTCACTGGGCTCGCCGCTCCATGCGTTCCAGCTCTTCTTCCGCCACGGAGGGGTCGAGTTTGGTGAACACCGGTGTCGGGGTCGTGACGGGCGCGCCCGGGGTGATGGCTCGCGGGCCCCAGGTTTCGACGCCCCTGCCGTCCTCGCCGAGCATCAGCACCGGGTAGCCGGGTCCACCGTCGAGATCGTCGACCTCCCGAATCCGGGAGCGGTCGGTCAGCTGGTCGCTGCCACCGAGGGTCTCGTGTACCCGTTGCGAGCTCTGCGGCAGGAACGGGGAGAGCAGGGTGGCACAGTCGCTGACGGCCTGGGCGGTGACGTGCAGGACCGTTTCCATCCGGGCCGGGTCCGCGGTGCGCAGTTTCCACGGCTGGTGTTGGGAGAGGTAGCCGTTGACCTCATCCACGACGCGCATCGCCTCGGTGACCGCCGCCTTCTGCCGGTGGCTCTCCAGGAGACGGCCGACCGTGTCGAATCCGGCGCGGGTGGCCACGGTGAGCGCATGGTCGGCCTCGGTCAGCCGGCCTGGTTCCGGGATGCTGCCGATGTTCTTCGCGATCATCGACGCGGTCCGGTTGACCAGATTGCCCCAGCCGGCCACGAGCTCGTCGTTGTTCCGGCGTACGAACTCCGACCAGGTGAAGTCGGTGTCCGCGGTCTCCGGGCCCGCCACCGCGATGAAGTAGCGCAGCGCGTCGGCGTCATACCGGGAGAGCATGTCGTTGACGTAGATGCCCACACCCCGCGACGAGGAGAACTTGCGTCCCTCCATGGTCAGGAACTCGCTCGAGACGACCTCGGTGGGCAGTTGCAGATCGCCGTACTGGCCCGGCTCGCCCCCGCGTGCCCCCTTGCCGTCGTAGGCGAGCAGCTCGGCCGGCCAGATCTGGGAGTGGAAGGTGATGTTGTCCTTGCCCATGAAGTAGTACGAGGTCGCCTCCGGGTCGTTCCACCAGGCGCGCCACTCGTCACCGTCGCCGGTGCGGCGCGCCCATTCGATGGAGGCGGAGAGGTAACCGATGACGGCGTCGAACCACACATAGAGCCGCTTGTTCGCATTCTCCTGCCAGCCGGGCAGCGGGACCGGGATGCCCCAGTCGATGTCCCGCGTCATGGCCCGTGGCCGCATGTCCTGGAGCAGGTTGAGGCTGAAGTTCAGGACGTTCTGCCGCCACCTACCGGACTCGGCACGGCCCTGCAGCCAACTGCCGAGCGCGTCGGACAGGGCCGGTAGGTCGAGGAAGAAGTGCTCCGTCTCGACGAACTTCGGCACTTCACCGTTGACGCGAGACCGTGGATTCTTCAGATCGACCGGGTCCAGTTGGTTCCCGCAGTTGTCGCACTGGTCGCCGCGGGCGCCGTCGTACCCGCAGATGGGACAGGTGCCCTCGATGAACCGGTCCGGCAGCGTGCGACCCGTGGACGGCGAGATCGCACCCTGGGCGGTTCGCTCGACCATATAGCCGTTGCGGTGAACGGTCTTGAACAGCTCCTGCGCGACGGCGTGGTGGTTGGGCGTGCTGGTGCGGGTGAACAGGTCGTAGGACAGGTTGAGATCGGCCAGGTCCTGCACGATGACCCGGTTGTAGCGATCGGCCAGCTCGCGCGCCGTGACGCCCTCGGCCTCGGCCTGCACCAAGATCGGTGTGCCGTGTTCGTCTGTTCCGCTGACCATCAGCACGTCGTGGCCGGCCATGCGCATGTACCGGCTGAAGATGTCCGAGGGGACACCGAATCCGGAGACGTGCCCGATGTGGCGGGGGCCGTTTGCGTATGGCCAGGCGACCGCGGTCAGTACGTGACGGGGCATGTCATCGATCGTAGTGGTGCCCGGTTGCGCTGGCGCTCACCAGTCGTGCACGGTGCCATCGAGCAGCCGGTTGACCGGCAGGTAGGCCGGTGTGTACGGGAACTGATCCGCCGCCTGCTCGTCGAGCACGACGCCCAGCCCGGGGTTGTCTCCTGGGTGCAGCAAGCCGTCGGTGAAGGTGTAGGAGGTCTGGAACACCTCGAGGGTCTCGTCGCTGTGCCGCATGTACTCCTGGATGCCGAAATTGTGGATCGCGAGATCGAGGTGCAGCGCGGCGGCCATACCCACCGGGGAGATGTCGGTGGGTCCGTGCATACCCGAGGAGATCCCGTAGATCCCGGCGAACTCCAGCAACTTTTTCATGGCCGTGATCCCACCGGTGTGGGTGATCGCCGAGCGCACGTAGTCGATGAGGCGTTCGGTGATCAGGGTCTGGTAGTCGTAGACGGAGTTGAAGACCTCCCCGATCGCCAGCGGAGTCGTGGTGTGCGACCGCACCAGCCGCAACGCCGCCTGATCCTCGCCCGGGGTGCAGTCTTCGAGCTAGAACAGGTCGTACGGTTCGAGCAGCTTGCCCAACTTGGCGGCCTGGATCGGTCGCATCCGATGGTGCCCGTCGTGCAGCAGCGGCAACTCCGGGCCGAACTCGTTGCGCACGGCCTCGAACACGCTGGGCACGTGCCGTAGGTACGCCCTGGTGTCCCAGGACTCCTCCGAAGGAACGACAGGCCCACCGTCGGTGGCTTGCCCACGCCGAGCGGGCTCGTAGTCGTAGCGCTGCCCGGGTGCCTGGTCGGCAGCCACCCCGTACACCTGACCCAAGCCGGGAACGCCGGTCTGGATCCGGATCGCGCGGTAGCCCTGCTCGAGGTGCTCACGTACCGAGTCGAACAGGGCCGGGACGTCGGTGCCCGACGCATGGCCGTAGGCCAGGGCGCCGATCCGGGAGGCTCCGCCCAGCAGCTGGTAGAGCGGCATTCCGGCGACCTTGGCCTTGATGTCCCACAGGGCGACGTCGACGGCGGCGATCGCGGCCATGGTGATGGGCCCGCGCCGCCAGTAGGCGCCGCGGTAGAGGTACTGCCAGGTGTCCTCGATCCAGTTCGGGTCCCGGCCGATCAGCATCGGCACAACGTGCTCGGAGAGGTAGCTCGCCACGGCGAGCTCCCGCCCGTTGACGGTGGCATCGCCCAACCCGGTCACACCATCGGAGGTCGTGATGCGAAGCGTCACGAAGTTCCGGCCCGGGCTGGTGACGACGACGTCGGCTGCGGTGATCTGCACGATGACCTCCAGGTTGCTGGGCCGCCTCGTAAAACGGCGCTGCGATAACCGATGACGACTATGGGGACAGCCTGCCATCACATCGCCCAGCGGTGCGCGGGACGCCGAGAAGAGCCCCCTCTATGGCGTAGACTGAAGGGGCTTGGGCCCGGTGCACCACGCCGCGCTGTCGCGGGGGGGGCGCTAATCCCGTGCGTCGAGCACGGCGTCATACACCTCGCGTTTGCGCATGCCCGTCTCGGCGGCAACGGTGGCGATGGCCTGCTTACGGGCCAAACCCTGCGCCTCGAGGGCGGCGACGCGAGCGGCCGCGGCCGATGGTGTGACACGCTGCGGGACGTCGCGATGACCCTGCACGACGATAGTGATCTCCCCCAGCGGCTTTGCCTGCTCGACCCAGTCGACGAGTTCCCGCAGCGAGCCGCGTGTGACCTGCTCGTGCGTCTTGGTCAGCTCGCGGCAGACCGCCGCCGCGCGCGCGGTGCCGAAGGTGTCTGCCATGGCTCGCAGGGTCTGCACCAGCCGGTGCCGGGACTCGAAGAACACCATCGTCCGCGGCTCCTCTCGCAGCGCTGCCAGCGTGCGGATGCGGTCACCGGCTTTGCGCGGCACGAAGCCTTCGAACGTGAACCGGTCGACAGGTAACCCGCTCAGCGCCAGCGCGGTGAGCACCGCGGACGGGCCGGGCGCGGCGGTCACGGGCACTCCGGCATCGATCGCCGCGGTCACCAGTCGGTAGCCGGGATCGGACACCGAGGGCATGCCCGCGTCGGTGACCAGCACCACCCGGGTGCCGGCACGCAACTCGGCGACCAGGTCTGGTGTGCGGCTGGCCTCATTTCCCTCGAAGTAGGAGACCACGCGCGCGTCGAGCTGGATTCCGAGGTCGGCGGCAAGCCGTCGCAGCCGCCGGGTGTCTTCTGCCGCGATGACATCCGCCCCGGCCAGTTCAGCCGCCAGCCGGGCGCTGGCGTCGGCCGGATTGCCCAGTGGCGCGGCAGCGAGCACCAGTGTTCCGGGCGATTCCGACATCGGCGGTGCGTCCATCGCAGGCCATCATGCCGTGCGTTACGTACGATGTCGCCGGTGACGCACCAGTGACGGACCCAGAGACGGACCCGGGCGAAAAGCCGCGGCGCAACCCGACGGCGACGGATCCGCTGACGGGTCCCACAACCGAGGCTGACGCTGGGCACACAGACCGGTTGTACTCCCGGCTGGTGCGGCCGATGCCGCGCGGAGGCTGGGTCGGCTGGGCCGGCCCGCTGGCCGTGGGCGTCGTCGCCGCCATCATCCGGCTGGTGCACCTGAGCCGCCCCGACCGGCTGATCTTCGACGAGACGTACTACGCCAAGGACGCGCTGTCCCTGCTGCGGTTCGGGCACGCTCGCGCCTTCGTCGACGACGCCGACGAGATGATCCTCGAGGGCAACCTGGATGCGTTCACCGGGGAGCCCTCGTTCGTCGTGCATCCGTCGATCGGCAAGTGGCTGATCGCGCTCGGGATCCGGGTGTTCGGCATGGACTCCTTCGGCTGGCGGATCGTGCCGGCGCTGTGTGGCGTGGTGCTGGTGGTGCTGCTGGCACGGGCCGGTCGACGGCTGTTCCGGTCGAATATCGCCGGCACCGCGGCCGGATTGTTCGTCGCCGTCGACGGTATGTCGATCGTGCTCAGCCGGACGGCGCTGCTCGACGGGATCCTGGCGATGTTCGTCGTCGCCGCGTTCGCCGCGTTGTTGGTCGATCGCGACCGGACCCGTCGGCGCTACGCGGACTGGGCCCTGGAACGGTTGGCCGCGGAGGAGTCCGTCGGCGCGGGTCCGGCGCTGTGGTGGCGACCGTGGAGGTTGACGGCCGGGGTGCTGCTCGGGCTGGCGTGCGCGACCAAGTGGAATGGGCTGTACGCACTAGCGGTGTTCGGGCTGCTGACCGTGTTCTGGGAGGTCGGCGCCCGACGCGCGATCGGTGTCGGCGGAGGTTCCCGGCTTTCGATCCCGTCGTCGCTTCGGGCGTCACTGCGGCTGGATGCTCCCATCGCCTTCGTGACGATGGTCGGCACCGCCGTGGCCGTCTATATCGTCTCGTGGTGGGGCTGGTTCACCGCCGAGGACAGCTGGTCCCGCCAGTGGGGGGTCGAGAATCCCGCGAGCGGACTCGGCGCGCTGGTCCCCGACGCACTGCGCAGCCTGTGGCACTACCACGGCGAGATGTACGAGTTCCACAGCACGCTGACCAGTGAGCACGACTACGAGTCCTCAGCCTGGGGCTGGCTGCTGATGCGCCGACCGGTCTCGTTCGACTACACCGGGTCCGACCAGGGCGAGGGCGGCTGCACGGTCGAGCGTTGCAGCCAGGAGGTCCTGGCGCTGGGGACGCCGGTGCTGTGGTGGGGCGGATGTGTCGCCATCGTCGTCTGCATCGGGTTGTGGCTCATCCGTCGGGACTGGCGGGCGGGGGCGATCCTGGCCGGTATCTGCGCCACCTGGGTGCCGTGGCTGGCCTTCCCCGAGCGCACCACCTTCGCCTTCTACGCGGTGGTGATCGCCCCGTTCATCGCCCTTGCCGTGGTGCACGTGCTCCACACCCTCATCGGCGGCCGGCACGTGTCCCGGGCACGACACGTGGTGGGGTGGTCCATCGCCGTCGTGTTCGGAGCAGCGGTGCTCTGGATGGCGTGGTACTTCTACCCGATCTGGGTCGATCATCTGATGCCCTACAGCGAGTGGCAGGACAGGATGTGGTGGGACAACTGGATCTGATGAGGAGATGCTCGTGACGAGCACGGCGGAGCAGCCCACGACGGTCGCGGTCGAGGTCGCCGACCTGGTCAAGACCTACCCGAAGGCCGACACCAACGCGGTCGACGGCGTGTCGTTCACGGTTCGACGTGGCGAGATCTTCGGTCTGCTCGGACCCAATGGGGCGGGCAAGACCACCACGATCGGCGTGCTCACGACCATGGTGCGTGCGACGTCCGGCCTGGCCACGGTCGACGGGATCGACGTCGGGCGGGACCCGGTCGGTGCTCGCCGTGCGATCTCGGTCGTGCCGCAACGGTCCAACCTCGACCAGCAGTTGACCGCGCGGCAGAACCTGGTCCTGCACGCGGCCTACCACGGGATCCCGGTCCGAGAGCGCGCTCAACGCGCCGACGCGCTGCTCGAGGAGTTCGGCTTGGGCGAGCGCGGCGGCGACAAGACGGTGAACTACTCCGGGGGCATGGCCCAGCGGCTGATGATCGCCCGTGCGCTGATGCATGCGCCGTCCGTCCTGTTCCTGGACGAGCCGAGCACCGGGCTCGACCCCCAGGCGCGGCTGTTCGTCTGGGACCGCGTACGCGATCTGCAGGCCGCTGGTGTAACCGTCATCATCACCACCCACGACATGGAGGAGGCAGCCGAACTGAGCGACCGGGTGGGGATCATGGACCACGGCCGGCTGCTCGCGCTGGACACACCGCAGAACCTGACCCGGTCACTTCCCGGCAGCAGCACACTGGACGTCACTTTCTCCATGCCTGGCACCGTGCCTGGCACCATTCCTGGCACCATGTCTGGCGAACCCAGCGACGGTGCGGCCGAGTTGGTCCGCGAGATTCGCAATGCCGACGGTGTGGAGAGTGCCGAACCGGTCACGTCGCCCATGGACGACGAGACCCGGGTGCGGCTGTTCCTGTCCGGCAAGCCGACGACCGTCATCGGCCCGATCGCCCAGCTCGTCACCTCCCGTGGTGGCGAACTCGGTGCGATCACCCCCGGTGAGCCCAGCCTGGAAGACGTCTTCATCAACCTCACCGGGAGAGACCTACGGTGAACGAACCCACCGCCCAACCCCACCAAGGCGCTTCCGACTCGTCGCAGCAGCCCGACGAGCGACACGCGGCTCGGCTGGCCGAGCTGATCATGCACCGTGGTGGCAATCCCAGTGCGACCCGGGCGTTCACCGCGATCCTGTGGCGCGACATCTTCGTCACCGGCAAGGAGTTCCCGATCTTCCTCGCCCAGGTGATCTTGCAGCCGTTGTTCCTGCTGTTCATCTTCGGCGAGGTGCTCGGTGAGCTGGGCTATACCGAGGCCGGTTACGCCGACGTGCTGTTCCCCGGAATCGTGGCGCTGACCGCATTCCTCACCGCACTGCAGAACACGGCTCTACCGCTCGTGCTGGACTTCTCCTTCAGCAAGGAGATCGAAGACCGGCTGCTGGCGCCGCTGCCGACGAACCTGGTGGCCATCGAGAAGCTCGTCATCTCCACGGTGCGGGCATTGATCGCGGCAGCGACGATGTTTCCGCTCGGATACTGGATGCTCGGCCCGCTGCCGGTTGGTTGGGCCGACGTACCGCTCGTCGTCGTGTACATCGCCCTCGGCGGTCTCACCGGCTCGGCGCTCGGGCTCACCCTCGGCACCTGGGTGCCACCCGAGCGCATCAACATCATGTTCGCACTGGTCATGACCCCGGTGATCTTCACCGGCAGCACACAGTTCCCGTGGCCCGAACTGGACCGGCTGCCCTGGTTCCAGGTCGTGACCGCGTTCAACCCGCTGACCTACGTCTCCGAGTTGATGCGCGCCGAGATCACCACCGACTTGCCGCATCTGTCCGAGGGGATCTGCCTGCTGGCGCTGGCCGGGTTCCTCACGCTGCTGCTCACGGTCGGCATCATCGGCTTCCGCCGCCGCGCCCTCGACTGACGCTTGCCACGTTCTCGTGGCCAGCCCCCGCTGACCCATGCGTGCACGCCTGGGTCAGCGCACGAAAGCCTAGGCCAGCACCCGCGCCCGCCTACGTGCAGCTACTCGTGGTCCCAGGGGTTACCGTTCTCGTCGTGCACGTGGAAATAGGTTGTCATGCCCATATCGGAGTGCTGCTGCATATGACAGTGCAGCATCCAGTCACCCGGCCCGGACAACTCGCCGGCGATGACCTGGAAGCCGAAGCTGTCACCGGGACCGATCGTCTTGTTGTCAATGACCGGCACCGCACCTGCCCACGGCACATCCTCGATCATCCCGGTTCTGGTGTCCGCCCAGGCGTGCCCGTGCAGATGCCAGGTGTGCATCTCGGTCCCCAGCGCAAGACAGGCGAACTCCACCCGTTCGCCCTGGTTGGCGACGAAGCTGGTCAGCCCCGGCTGGGGGTCCTCCGGGTCATAGGTGTCGGTTTCCGCGTAGCGCCGCAGATTGATCGTGTGGGTGTCGCCGAACGCGGTGACATAGGTGTGGTCCGGCAAGGGGTCGTCGCTGCGACGCACGATCAGCGCCCCGAACAGGCCGGAGTTGACGCCTCCGGTTCCGTGCATCGTGCCCACGACGTGATCGTGGTACCACCAGTATCCCGCCGTGCCGGGGATTCCCCGGTCCCGTGCGGGCGGACGTGCATACCACACGTAGGTGTAGGACTCCCCCGGCGCAGCGACTCGTCCTGCGCACCCCCTTCGGCAGGGCGTCAGACGGTTCCCGTCTCGTCGCTGGCAGCCCCCCACGGGTGGCATTCCCGACGGGAACCTCCACTCGTGGAACATCCCGGGCGTCCCGTTGGCCAACGGCGACGATCCGCCGCCAGACGCGCGGGCCGATATTCAGTTCATCAGCGACATCATCGACACTCTGGTCAACCGATGGTGTCTCGACCCGAACCGGGTGTATGCCACGGGCTACTCCGGGGTTGACGGATGTCATCGGCCCCGGTATGCGAGTTGGACAGCATCGCCGCGATCGCCCCAGTGGCTGGTCTGCGATTCGGTGCACCGGATGAACATGACCCCAGCCGACCGGAGCCGGGCTCGTGCGCTCCCGACAACGGTGCCCACACCTGGCCGGGATCAACGCATGACTTCGGTGAACCCGTCAGCCACGAGGTGCCCGCCAACGCCACCATGTGGCGCTTCTTCGAACAACACCCGCGCCGCTGACCGGACCCCCTCACAGAAGACCGGGCAGGCTGTCCGCCAGCAGCCACACACCCACCGCGGCGAACAGCGCGGCCGTGGCATAGCGCAAGACGCGTGGCGGGAGGCGCGAGCCGATCTGGTGCCCGATGACGAGTGCGATCGCGCAGCCCAGCACCATGCCGGCTGTGGCGCCGAGCCACACGCCGAGCCACGCGTTCTGCGTGGCCAGGGTAATGCTGGCGAGCATCGTCTTGTCCCCGAGTTCGGCGAGGAAGAACGCCGTGGTCACGGTGATGAGTACCGAGCGGGTGGTCGACGCCAGTCCGTCGCGGCTGGTCACGTCGCTTTCGGCGTCGTCTCCTGAACCCCACAGCGACCATGCCGCGAAGCCGAAGAACACCAGACTCGCCAGCAGGCTGATCCACCCGTGTGGGATCAGCTCACCGAATCCGGCGCCGATGGAGGCCGAGACGAGGTGTACCACCGACCCGGCCACGGTGATGCCCGCGATCACCGGTAGCGGCCGGTACCGTGTGGCGAACGTCAGCGCCATCAGTTGGGATTTGTCGCCGAGCTCGGCCACGAACACGACGCCGAGACTGAGCCAGAATGCCGCCCAGAGGTCGACCACGAAAACACTCCGATCCGTTGTCCGGATCGGAGTGACGACAGAGACGACCTCGACCCGGATGGGTCGAAGGTCTCGCCCGCCGTCGCCGGTTGGCTCGGGCTGCGTGGCCGGATCTCATGGGGAGACCAGTGTGTCGACCACGGCATTGGGGGCTACTCCCCTTCGCTGCCACTCACCCTAGGCCACGAGCGACAACCACCGCAATGTGGCAATACCACCGGCACGCCCTACACCGGCACGCCCTACACCGACACGAACCGGGCCGCCTGCTCAGCGGCCAGCGCATCGGTGACGCGCTGGCGGTCCTGCGTGCTGAGACTGCTCGGCAGAGCGTCCAGCGGGAACCATCCGACCTCGAGTGACTCGTCGTCGTTCACCTGGGCGGCGCCGCCGGTGGGCCGGCACTCGAACGTGATCGACAGGTACTGCGCCCAGTCGCCATTGGTGTGCCGGACCGGTCGGCCAGACATCACGCTGGTGATCCGCAACGGCTGCACGACGACACCGGTTTCCTCCCGCACCTCCCGGGCAAGTCCGGGCGCCGGTTGCTCGCCGGGTTCGAGGATCCCGCTGATCAATGCCCATCGCCCCGTGTCCGCACGGCGAGCAAGGAGCAGCCGCTGATGCTCGTCCACGGTCACAGCATTGACACCGGTGAGCCACAGCAGGTCGTGGCCGATACGGGCACGCAGGTCGAGCACGAACTGGGGCACCGGCATCATGGCCTCGCTTCTCTCCCGGGGGTTAGGGTCACCACCATGACCTATACCGGAGATGTCACGCGCCCGGGTCCCAGCGACGTACGCGAGACCGACCAGTTGGTGATCCGCAAGGCCGAGGTGTCCGAGCAGGGCAACAACGCCTACCTGCTCACGTGCCGACGCACCGGCGCACAGGTGCTGATCGACGCCGCCGACGACGCCCGGCGGGTCCTCGAACTCGTGCAAGAAGGCTCATCCGATTCCCGGCTGGACACCGTGGTGACCACGCACCGGCACTGGGACCACCACCGCGCGCTGCCCGACGTCGTGCAGACGACGGGGGCGCGCGCGCTCGCCGGTGTGGCCGACGCCGACGAGTTGCCCGTCGAGGTTCACACCCGCCTCGAACACGGTGACACCGTGCCAGTGGGAGACGTCGAGTTGCAGGTCATCCACTTGCGCGGACACACGCCAGGATCCGTGGCGCTGCTGCATCACGACGACGACGGCTCGACCCATCTGTTCACCGGAGACTCATTGTTTCCAGGCGGTGTGGGCAAGACCCAGTCGCCGGAGGACTTCACCAGCCTGATCGACGACGTCGAGGCCCGGGTCTTCGGGATCCTGCCCGATGACACCTGGGTCTACCCGGGCCATGGTGCCGATACCACTCTCGGGGTCGAGCGACCACAACTCGGCCAGTGGCGCGAACGCGGGTGGTGAGTCAGCGCCTGGTTCCCGCCGTCTGGGCGTCGGCCGGCCACTCGTCCTCGTCGTCGTGGCTGATCGTCAGCTCGCCCTCGGCGAGGCACTCCGCCTCGATGTTCCGCTCGATCCTGGTGGCCAGCGGCTTCTCCGTGATGAACGAGAGCAACACCATGGCCACGATCGCCAGCGGGGCGATGTAGAGAAAGACCGGAGCCAGGGCGTCGTTGTACGACAGGACGATCGCCTCGCGCACCGAAGCCGGGAGGTTGTTCACCAGCTCCGGCGTGAGCGAGTTCGCCTCCACCCCAGCAGCAGCGCCTCCGCCGGGTAGGCGCTGGGCCAGTAGGTCACCGAGGCGACTCACGAACAGGCTGCCGACCACTGCGGCACCCAATGAGGCGCCGATCTGCCGGAAGTAGTTGTTCGACGCCGTCGCCGTGCCGACCTCGCGAGCCGGGAAGGTGTTCTGCACGATCAGCACCAACAGTTGCATGCTGGTGCCCAAGCCCATACCCAGCAAGGCGATGTAACCGCAGATCGCCCACAGCGGGGTGTCCAGCGTCATCGTGGACAACAAGACCAATGCGGCAGCAATGAGTGCCGTGCCGATCATCGGTAGCCACTTGTATCGACCGGTCCGGCTCACCAGGAAGCCGACACTGATCGAGGTGATCAGCATGGCGGCCATCATGGGAACCATCAGCAGTCCGGCGTTGGTGGCACTGGTGCCGGTGGCCATCTGCAGATAGGTCGGCATGTAGGAGATGGTGCCGAACATCGCCACCCCGATCAGCAACCCGCCGGCCGTGCACAGGTTGAAGTTGCGCTGCCGGAACAGGTGCAACGGCATGACCGGCTCGACGGCGCGGCGTTCGGCCATGACGAACAGGGCACCAGAGACGACGGCACCGGCGATCAACGCGAGGATGGTCGGCGAGCTCCACGCGTACTGGGCGCCTCCCCAACTACCGATCAGCACCACGCACGTCGTGGCGATGGTCAACAGCCCCATGCCCGCGTAGTCCAGTCGGGGTCGCGTCGTCGTCCCACGCGGGAGGTGGAGCAGGAAGATCGCCCCGAGCATGGCCAACGCTCCGAGGGGCAGGTTGATCCAGAAGGTCCAGCGCCATCCGGGTCCCTCGGTGAACCACCCTCCCAGCAAGGGACCCGCAACAGAGGAGAAGGCGAACACACCGCCCATGAACCCCATGTACCTGCCGCGCTGGCGGGCAGGCACCACGTCGGCGATGATCGCCTGCGACAGGATGATCAGCCCGCCGCCACCCAGGCCCTGGATGACGCGGCCGACGATGAGCCAGCTCATGTCCCCGGCCAGTCCGCCGACCACGGAACCGGCCATGAACAGCCCGATGGCCATCAGCAGCAGCCCTTTGCGCCCGATCAGGTCCCCGACCTTGCCGTAGACCGGCATCATGACCGTCGAGGCGAGGATGTATGCCGTCATCACCCAGAGCATCAGGTCGACGCCGTCCAACTCGCCGACAATGGTCGGCAGCGCGGTGCTCAGCACCGTCTGGCTCAGCGCCGCCAGCAGCATGGACAGCATCAGCGCCGCGAACAACAACAGGACGCCCCGCTTGGACTCGGCGGAGTCCTTCGGCGGCACGGACGGCGTGGTAGACGACATCATCAGATGTTCCGCAGAACCTCTCGTAGTAGGGCAACGGTGTGCTCGAGCTCCAGCCGGTAGTCATCGGCGGGATGGGCGGTGGCTTGCTGGCGAACGGCGAACCGAAGGGCGGTGGATGCCACCGAGACCACCAGATCGGCGGCTTCGGTCACCTCCGGCGTGGTCAGCGTCTGCTGCCACCGTGGTGACTCAGCGAGCCGCGCCGCTACGACGCGGCTCACCGTCTGTTCGACCTGACTCAGGTGCGACAGCTGTCGCTGGATCAGGGCCGGGTGCTGCTGTACCACCTCCCGTATCCGCTGTCTGGTGGTCCCGGGGTTGCGAGCGCCCCACGAGACGTCCAGCAGCAACTGAGCGACGGCCTCGAGCAGCTCGTCGTCGCTCACGTCGGCGAACGACGCGAGAACATCGTCGTCCAACGAGGGTTCACGCAGCCCGAGGATCGCCTCCTCTTTGGAGGCGAAGTAGTTGAAGAACGTACGCGGGGAGACATCGGCGCGCTCGGCGATCGCCTCGACCGTCACGTGGTGCAGTTCCTCGTGGGTGAACGCCAGGCCCAGTGCCGCCTCGTGCAGCGATCGCCAGGTCTCCGAGCGCTTGCGTTCGCGCAGGGACAGTGTCGACGTGCTCACCGGGCGATTATTGCGCACCACGAAAGTTTGCACAATCTGCAACTTTACGTCCCATGCATGTCGTTGGTCACAACCACCCGCTGGGTACAGTGCGCGCATGCGAACGATCGTCCAGGACTATCTCGACAGCGTTCTCGCCGAGATCTCCCCGCACGACGACGGGGAAGTCGCCGGCTATATCCCCGAGTTGGCCAAAGCGAACCCAGACAGTTTCGGTATCTGCGTCGCGACCCCTGACGGTCACGTCTACGAGTCCGGCGACACCCGCGTCCCGTTCGCCATCCAGTCCATCTCCAAGCCGTTCACCTACGGCCTGGCCATCACCGACCTGGGCTTCGACGCGGTGAGCACGAAGATCGACGTCGAGCCCTCGGGTGAGCCGTTCAACGAGGTCAGCCTGGACCCGGTCACCAAGCTCCCCCGAAATGCCATGATCAATGCCGGGGCCATCGCTGCCGCCTCGCTCGTGCGAGGAGCCGACCGGGACGAGCGGTTCGCCCGGATCCAGCAGTGCTACTCGGCATGCGCCGGACGTCCGCTCGAGTTGGACAACTCCATCTACCGTTCCGAGTCCGAGACCGGTCACCGCAACCGCGCGGTCGGGCACCTGCTGCGCTCGTTCGGCGTGCTGGACGGTGACCCCGAGGAGGCTCTCGACGTCTACCTCAAGCAGTGCTCGGTGATCGTCGAGTGCCGTGACCTGGCGATCATGGCCGCGACGCTGGCCAATGGCGGCACCAACCCGATCACGGGTGTGCAGGCGCTTCCGCCAGCGGCGGTACAGCAGGTGCTGAGCGTGATGACCACCTGCGGGATGTACGACAACGCCGGCGACTGGGTCACCACCGTGGGCCTGCCCGCCAAGAGCGGGGTGGGCGGCGGGATTCTGGCGGTTCTGCCCGGTCAGCTCAGTGTTGCCGTGTTCTCGCCGCGGCTGGACCAGCATGGCAACAGCGTCCGTGGTGACCTCGCGTGCCGGCGGCTGTCGAAGGACATGGAACTGCACTTCTTGAACGTCACCCGGGGCGCGAGATCGGCTGTGCGCGCGCAGTACGACGTCACCGAGCGGGAGGGGGCACCGCGCATCCGGATTTTCGAGTTGCACGGAGACCTGCACTTCGCCGGCGCGGAGTCCGTCGTTCGCGCCATCAGCGAGCACGCGCACGAGTTCGACGGGCTCGTGCTCGAGGTCAGCAAGGTGGACCAGGTGGGCGGGGTGGCCCGCAGCATGCTGCTGCAGTTGCAGGCTGCCCTGCGCGAGGACGGCAAGAGCGCAGTGATCGTCGATCCCGACGGAGAACTGCCGCCCGCCCCGCTGGGACCACGACGGGCGAAAGTCTTCACCGACCTCGACTCGGCCGTGGCGTGGTGCACCGCTCGGCTCGAGAAACCGGATCAGTAGTAGCCGTGGCGCGCGAGCGGCTCGACGAGCTCCCGCTCCTCGTAGGACAGGTGCGAGAGCATCGTGTCGGTCAGGACGTCGACGGCGGCACGCACCTGTGCCAGCCCGCCGGTGACCCCCGTCGAATCTGCTGAGCCGGGTTCCTCCGACACCAGCGAGACCAGGGCGCGGTCGACCCGTTCGAGCACGTCGTGGATGACCAGGTGCTCATCGCGGAGCCGGTCCAGCACCGGGGTCAGCGCGGGCTCGTTGCGCTGCAGGTG
>Ga0079225_10000495_pt1 | contig 21223 bp, 16 predicted proteins | sample Poulit2012_FD_76344 | JGI IMG/M metagenome (GOLD analysis project Ga0079225, IMG submission 76344) | Agricultural soil microbial communities from Georgia to study Nitrogen management - Poultry litter 2012 | ecosystem: Environmental > Terrestrial > Soil > Agricultural land | place: USA: Georgia... | reverse complement strand
CGGGGACGACGAGGCATAGGCGGCCGTGCCGCTGCGGAATCGGAGGGTTGAGCCAATGGCAGATGCGAATGCGCAGCGGCGCGAGGTGGAGGAGTTCGCCAAAGGCTGGGACTCGGCACGCCTCGACCCCGTCAATCTCGCGATCCTCGGCGCGACCGGGGTGGGAAAATCGACCTTGGTGAACGCCATCTTCGGGGAGAACCTCGCCGCGACGGGGATCGGGCGGCCCGTGACAAGCGGTGTTGATTTTTATAAACGCGACTCGCTGGGGCTGTACGACTTCGAGGGGCTCGAGAGTTTCGCGGACCTGAAGACGTTCATCGATAACTTCAGGAAGGTCTACCGCAAGCGGCTCAAACAGGACCCCGAACACGCTATTCATGCCGTGTGGTACTGCATCAAAGCAAGCGATCGCCGTTTGGACGCCCAGCAGGAGAAGGCGCTACGCCGGCTCGCGATCGACATGAAACTCGCCGTGTTCCTCGTCGTCACCCAGACGCCGTGGTACCCGGAGCGGGGCCTGGATCCGAGCACTGTCACCTTCCTCCAACACCTCAAGGAGCGGAACCTTCCGATCATCGGCGGATCAGCGGTCGCGGTGGCGGCGCTGGATGACGCGTACACGGGCACAGAGGCGTTCGGGTTGGAGAGCCTCGTGAACCGGACCTTGGCCACGGTGCCGGAGGGACGCCGGGCGGCGTTCTCCGCAGCGCAGAAGATCGACGTCGACGCCAAAGCCAAAGAGGCACGCAAAATCGTCAACAAGGCGACGGCGTCGGCGGCGGCGATCGCGGCGACGCCGATCCCGGTAGCGGACGCACCGTTCCTGCTCGGCGTGCAGGCACGAATGATGGCGCGTATCGCCAAGGTCTACGACGTGCACCTCTCTGCTGCGAATGCTGCCAAAGCGCTCGCAGGGGTCGCTGCGACGAGTGTGGGCCGCAGCCTCGTCGGGTCATTGCTCAAGGTTGTGCCCGGGGCGGGTAACGTCATCAACGCCTCCGTCGCAGGTGCAATCACCTCGGCGCTCGGGTACGCATGGTTGGAGCTGTGCCGGCGAGATTGGCTCGGGCAGCTCAGCCTCGAATCGCTCGCCGAGCACGGAGAGCTTTCCACGGTGTTGTTCCGCCATTACAGGTCCCGGGTCATCGAAAACGGCGCCGTTGAAGCATCGCAACCGGCAGGGTCGCGAGGGAGGCCCCAGCAGCGGCAATAAGCGCAATGGGGAAAGACAGTCCCGCCGCGAGAGTGCCCACGAGCACCGAACCCACGCCCGTGCCAGAATCAAAGCCGATGTTCCACACGGCACTGGCGGTGTTGTACTCTTTGCGCCGGACCGATGCGAGGGAGAGTAACAATGTCAGGTTCTGCAGCCCGCCGTATGCCACTCCAACTAGAGTCATCCCCAGCAGCAATGCGCCGATCCGCGTGCTTTGCGGGTCGGCAACTGACACCGCGGCAAGTACCAATCCCGCCACAGTGCACATGATGAGCGGCACCAGAAAGGCGGTAGCGCCGTACCGGTCAGCGAAAGCACCGAGCCGCCACCGGCTGAGCGCTGCGGTCGCGGTCAGGAGCGTGAGGCCACCGGTAGTAGCTGCCGTGCTTGTACTCATTTGGGGTGTGAACGTGATGAGGGCACCCCCGGCGAGGGTTACCCCAAGTAAGATCACCATCGGTGGTACGAGTCCCCGTGCCAGGGTTCGATAGCGTCCAGTCTTGGCCGGGTCACTCTCTTCCGTAGCGCTCCCCGGAGCGTCATGGCCACGTTCGGACTCCTGCTCGCGAAGCGCACGGGCGAGACGGGGCGCCGCGCTGATCATTACCACGGGAAGGGTCGCGACGGCGAACACGAGCCAGAATCCGGCGACGTCCGCAAGCCAGGGCCCAGCGGGCAGCAGAAGTAGTTGTGGCACCGCGATGGACGCCCCATACACGCCAATCGCAGCACCATGCCGCGCGGGTGCCACGAGATTCGCGACGGCAGCCGACCCCGTCACGGTAAGGATCCCGAAACCGAGACCGCGTATCGTCGAGAGCGTGAGGATCCACGTGAGGTGGTCAGAGAATAAGTGCAGTAGTGCCGGACTGTTGAGGAGTACGAGGCCGGCGGCGAGCACCCGTCCCGCTCCGAAGCGATTGAGCAGCTTTGGAACCGAGGGCTGGGTGAGGATGGTTGCAAGCATCAGCACGCCGTTGACCCAGCCGGCCCCCGCCTCGTTCGCCCCGCCGCGCACCGCCCACATCGGTGCGACCGGGAACAGTGCCGAATAGCCGATGAATCCGGAGGCGGTGAGTGCCAGTAGTGCCGGCATGCCGGGAGCACGCCATACGGGGACCGACGGAGTAGATGCGTTCACGCCAACTGACCCTACCGCCTGCTTGCATTCTTGCTAGCTCAAGTCGGGCGAGTGGGCGTAGCGCCCCTAATCGATGCTTCTCGCAATCCCGTGCTCGGGCCGTTTCTCCCCGGCCAGAACCTCGAACGGGAGCACATTCTGCGGCGGTGGCAGCGGGCAGGTCACGAAGTTCGTGAACGCACATGGCAACGCGACGGCGTAGTTGAAATCGATCCAGTCGATCCGGTTCTCGCCGGTGAAGTCGATCTCCACGACTCGGCCCGCCCCATAGGTCTGGGTGCCATTAGTGGCATCGCGGAAGTGCACTACCGGCTGGACCGTGCCGGCATCGGTGTCTTTGCCCAGTACAACTACCTCGTGGGTCTGGCCGCCGTACTCGAATGCGAACGTTCCGATATGCGGGGTGGTCTCCCGTACCCCTTCTTCCACCGTTTCTGCTTCGATGTCGATCCGGTCGAACGGGGTGAAGACGCCGGGCAGACGCCAGGCAGGGTCGTAGTCAAACTCGCTTACCCCGGCCTCGTGCGCGAGCGTCGCGGCCTGGGGGTCACGGACGCGTACTCCGTAGATCCGCTCGCCGCCATGTGTGGTGCGCGGTAAGGTCTCGATCTCTAACCGGCCGTAGTACACCGGAACACTCTTGCCGTGCCCGTAGGTCTGGTTGCGTCCAGTAAGGATCTTCACCGGCTCGGTGGGGTATTCCCCATTCACCGAGAGGGATGGACCGGAGGTCGGCGGGGTGAAGATGACGCCATCATCCATCGACCACGTGCCCGGTAGTCCGTCAAGTGTTACATCCGTGTCACCGGCGCTGAGCCAGTGTTGGGCGATGAGCGCTGTCCAGCCGTACGGGCGGAACATGGTGGCGACATGAGCGTAGCGCCATTCGCGCCAATGGCCTTCCAGGTGTTCGATCGTCGTCAATTACTCTTCCCCTCTATTGTGATCAGCCGCTGTCGTGATGATGAAGTCAACTATCTGCTCGAAGGAGTCCTCGCTCGCGCGGGCATTGCCCACCGGGGTACCGCCGTTGGAGTACTTCGCCCCAGAAACGGGGTGGGTGACGTCGATGAGCGTGGCGGGCAGGAATGGCACCCCGATGTTATGGCCAGCCGCCTCGTAGTCCAGGTGCAGACGCGTGTTGTTGTGACCGTGCCGGGCGAGAGTGTTCATGACGACGCGCGAGGCCATTGAGGAGGGCCAGGCACGGTCGTCCAACCCGGAGACGCACGCGACCGGGCCGGGAAAGTTCTCGATCGGGATGCGGGAGGCGAGCGCGAGTTCGCGGTCGTGCAGGCCGTCCATGTAAACGTCTCGGTGCGGATCGGGCCGCGGATCGCCGTCCCAGGGTTGCCACGTCACGCCGGAGTTGTCATCCCAGAAGTGCGCGAGGGGTTCCCCGCCGGAAGTCCACGTCGGGCCGTTCCATCCTTCCTCCGGGTCGGCGGCACCTTGTGCGCCGAAGACGTAGGAGCCGGGCACGAACGCCGCAATGCCGGCGATCTTTTCTGGGTAGCGGGAGGCGAGGAGGAGGGTCAGTTCCCCGCCGCGGGATTGGCCGCTCACTAAAGGTCGCCCGCCAAGGATATTGCCGCGCTCGGTGATGAAGTCGATTCCCCGCTCGAGATACTCCAGTGGCGTACGGGAGATGTAGTGGGAGAGACCTTCCGCGCGAAAGTAACCCAACGCGAACGCCTGTATCCCTTTCGAGGCGTACTGGGCGGCGCGGACCTCATTGATCCCTCCGCCCGAGCCGTTCATTACGATGATCGTGGGGAACGGGCCTTCACCGGCAGGTGTGAATAACGTGCCGACGAGGCCGTCCTCGCGGATCTCTTCACGCTGGACACCCTCGTCGAGCAGACGTTGCTCGACGCTCACCGTCGCCCGCTGTTCGGGTGCGTCCTCAAATCCGGATCCGGGGATGGTCCACGCCTCAAGGAGGGTGGAGATCGGTTCGTGTACATCTTCGTTGCCCGGTCGGCCGGCCCCCGGAGAGCTTTGAGCCCAGAACAGCCCCATTGAATCTGCGACCCGGTAGTCCCCGGAAACCGGCGCACTGACGTCCAGGTCGACCTCGCCGTGATTGTCGACGAGGAAGCTGACTTGGCATACCCAGGGGCCACCGTCGCGTTCGGTACTGGAGCGAACATTGACGACGGAACCGGGAGCTGCTCCCGTGATCCGGACTGAGCGGCGCTGCCACAGAGGGCCGCGCGCGGGATCGACGTGGATCTCCATCATGAACTCCTCAACTTCTTCCAGAAATCCTCAGGGCTGAGATCGAAGGTGGCAGGTGCCTGTTCTGCCGAGTGTGGCAGGGCGCTGAAGCGCGAAGGCAAATGACCGCCAGCCTGCAGCCACGTCTGCGTGAACTCTTCGCTCGTGCTGTTGATATCCGTGCCGAAATACTCGGGATCTATCGCCACGACGAGGGCGGAGCGTCCGTGTTCCCAGTCGCGGCCGATCGCGACGCCTGTCAGCAGTTCGACGATGAACCCGCTCAGAGAGCCTTCCAAGGAGGCGGGGAGGAGCGCGTGGGCCGAGAGAGCGTTGAGAGTCGGGCGTCCGTGAGTATCAAGCGCCCCAGGTTCGCGAAGGTCGCTGCTGCTTTCTCGAGCTTGTTTCAACTCGGCGACCGTGATCGAGGCGGTGGAGAAGTCCACGACTACGGCGCCCTGCCGGCGCGGTGTTGCCGCCGCTATCGGGTTCGTTCCGATCGCCGGCGCCGTGCCACCCCAGGGAGCAACGATGGGAGGCGAATTGGCGATGACGAGTGAGACCATGCCTCGCAGGGCTAGTTCACGGGCAGCACTACCGAGGATGCCCAAGGCCCCGACGTTCCGCAGCGCAATCGCGTGCACACCCGTGCTCATGCCGGAGTTGGTAATCCTCCGAACGGCGGCTGCGAGCGCAACGTGCCCGGGGATCGTGCGGGCGTCGATGAGTCCGCGCGGCTCCGGATTGTCCGATGGAGCTTCTGCGTTGGCGAGACGGCGGATCTCTCTGCCCGCCATGGCAACCCCGAAAGCAGGGAGACCAAGTAATTCGGCTTGGAGGAACCACCAGGCGGCCAGCCGATGATCATCCTCGCTGATGTCGGAACCGGGGGAGGTCTGCGTGGTTGAGAGGAGTTCGGCGGTGATGTGTTCGAGAGCCTCACGGGTATGCATCAGTACTTCGCCCAGGGAACGAGTTTCCGTTCGAGCAGCCCTTCGAGCAGAGTCGCAGCGTAACCGAGGACGGAGATCGTCACAATGCCTACGTACATTTTCGATACCGCGAACGACGACCAAGTGCTCCAGATGAGGTAACCGAGGCCGCTTTGGGAACCGACGAACTCCGCTGCGGCGATAATGACGAAGGCGCCGCCAGTGGCGAGTTTTATCCCAGTGAAGATCGAGGGCAACGCGTGTGGCAGGGAAACCGTGAGTCGGCGCTGGATCGCAGAGGCACCGTTCGCCCGGGCCACATCGTCAAACAGGGGCGGGGTCTGCATAACTCCGGTGAGCGTGTTGAAGAACAGGTAGAAGAACACGCCAATCGCCACGATGAGGTACTTGCTCATTTCCCCCAGACCGAAGATCAGCAGCAGGAGTGGGAAGATCGCGATCTTCGGGATCGGTAGGAGAGAGGTGAAGATCGGTTCCAGGAGTTGGCGCAAAGGCCGGATCGATCCGAGCAGCAAACCGAGCAGAACCCCAGGGACCGCTCCCATGAGGAAACCGATGAGGATCCGCAGCAGCGTCACTTGGGTGTGTTCGAGTAGGCTGCCGTCCGCGATCATCTGGATGAAGGTATCGATGATCGAGGTCGGCGCTGGAAAGAATCGGGTGTCGAGCAGGCCTACTTGAGCGCTCAGTTCCCAAACCGCCAGCAGCAGCAGGGGCGTGAACGGCCCGATCCGGCGGGCGAGGGTGGACCCTTGGTTCGCTCGGACGGTCGCGGCGAGTTCCTCCTCGATCTGGTTGCGCTGTTGCGGCTTATGCGGCGTGCTCATCGCTCGTGGCCTCCTTTCCCAGAAGATTCCAGAGCTGTCCCGTGATGTCGGAGTAGCGAGTATCTTGACGCAAGGTGACCAAATCGCGGGGGCGGTCGAAGGGAACGGTGATTTCTTCGATGATCTGTCCGGGTCGCGTCGACATGACGAGCACTCGATCGGCGAGCAGCAGGGCCTCGTCGACCGAGTGGGTGATGAACAGGACTGCCTTGGAGGTCTGCCCCCAAATTGATAACAGTTCTTGTTGCAAAGAGATCCGGGTCTGTTCGTCCAGCGCGCCGAAGGGTTCGTCCATGAGGAGTACATCTCCGTCGTCGGCGAGCGCGCGGGCGACTGAGGTGCGTTGGCGCATACCTCCCGAAATCTGCCCCGGGTAGTAGTCCGCGAAGTCGGCCAGTCCCACCATCTGAAGCAGCGCGTCCACCTCTTGGAAGCGTTTGGCTCTGCTCACTCCCCGCAGTTTCAATGGGTAAGCGATGTTTTCGGTGACCGTGAGCCACGGGAACAATCCATGCTCCTGGAACACTACCGAAGGTCTGCTCCGAGTGGTGATGCTGCCCCGCGGGTGGTTCTCTAGGCCCGCGACGAGACGCAGTAACGTGGACTTACCGCAGCCGGACGGCCCGAGTACGCACACGAATTCACCGTCGGCGATGTCGAGGGAGATTTCTTCGAGCACGATCCGGATCCCGCTTGTGCTCTCCGAATGGGGGTATGCCATCCACAGATCGCGCACCGAGACTGCGGCGTTGGGCACGTCAGTTCTCCTTCGCGAGTTCTTCGACGGCTTGCTCGCGCAGGTCGTTGCGGTAGACATCTTCCACGCCCGAATCGCCTTCGTACTCCAGTGACCCGTGTTCACGGAAGAACTCTTCCTGTTCGCGTACGTTCTCCCAGTCGATGGCACCGGAAAGGTCGACGTCGGAGAGTGCGAGGGAGGTCAGGGTCTCTACGGGTAGGTCGGTGTATTCGGCGATAATCCCCTGAATCTCCGGGTCGTCCCAACCGCCATCTGCAAGTTCCTGGGCGGCTCTGAGATAAGCGGTGAGGAAGGCGACGACGGCCTCCGGGTTCTCCTCGGTGAATTCTGCGTTGAAGATGATCATCCCGAGTTCGGTGCCCGCGTGGTAATCAACATCGAGGATCTCCACGCCGATGCCTTCGGAGGCGACGGCGGTGGCGATCGGTTCGATCGTCCAACTCGCATCGACTGATCCGTTAGCGAGGGAGGGAATAATGTCGCCAGCGCCGAGATTGACAGTCTCGACGTCTTCGAGGCTCAGTCCGACCGAATCGAGGGCCTTGGCAATTGAGTAATAGGCGAAGCCGGTTTCGCCGGTGGTGCCGATCTTCTTACCTTCGAGATCAGCGGCGCTCTCGATATTAGAGCCAGCGCGCGCCATCAGCGGTGCCGGGTTGGGGCCGGATTCAGGCACCTTTGACACGCTCGCAACGATGGAAAGCGGGGCGCCTGTTGCGGTGGCATTGAAGAGCCCGGCCGCCCAGGAGGCACCTCCCCCTGTGACGTTACCTGTGGAGACATGCTGGAAGGTCTCCCCGGAACTGCCTGCCTTGGCAATGAGTTCGATCTCAAGCCCAACATCGTCGAAGTACCCCTTGTCTTGCGCCACGAAGAACGGGGCGTAGTCGGCGTAGGGGGAATACATGAAGCTCATCTCGGGGAACGGCGCCGCTTCGGGGTTTGTGGAACTCGTGTTTCCGCATCCACTAAGGGTGAAGGCAAGACCAGCGACGAGGGCGGTAGCGAGGCGGCGCACTTTCAAGTTAACTCCAATTTCACGGCACCCGCACTGAGTACCGGTGATTACAACGGCTATCGGTGAAGGCCTCGCGAGGGGACGAAACCTCCACAAATCGAGACGCTAACACTCGGCCAGCTGCGGAGCAGAACGTTCCGCCATCTGGAATAGTCTCCAAGCACGAACGTTCCGGCGAAGGAGTCAGAGTTTTGCGCGCCGGTACCCCGCGTCCCTGGCCGCCTTTTCGGTAGCGAAGCAATCTTCCGGTTTTGTGCGACTGTAGTACGCCCCACCCTTCACGTGATAGATCATCGAGTTGGCGTTTCCCTTGATCGGAGCCCAGGACGGGCAGTTCCACGCTGACGAGGGCGAAGTGCGGGACGGGTACGTGATCTTTGTTGTGCGTGCGGAAGTCTTTGAAGCGGTGCTGTAACCAGACCTCTTTCCGGTGACCTTCACGGTGATCTTCTTGCCGACATCTGCTGGCTTGAGCTTGTATTTGGAGCCCGTTGCACCCTTGATTGCCTTGCCGGAGCGGTACCACTGGTAGGTCAGCGTCACCTTTGCGGGCTTCCAAGTCCCAGCTTTGGCCGTGAGCGTGGAGCCCACCTTCTTTGCGCCGGTGATCTTCGGGGCCGGGGTAGCGGTGAGGACCCTGGGAACGGTTTTCGTGGCGGCGCTCGTCTTTGCCACGCTCCCGTAACCGGATTTCTTTCCCGTGACCATCACCGTGACCTTGTGCCCGCCGTCGGCCTTGGCCAATTTGTATTTCGCGCTCGTGGCACCTTTTATCGGCGTACCGGAGCGGTACCACTGGTAGCGGAGCGTCACCTTCGCAGGCTTCCACGTGCCGGGTCTAGCAGTGAGGCTGGATCCCACTTTGACGGTTCCGGAGATCTTCGGAGTCGGCGTCGATGTGAGCCTCTTCAGCACTCTCACGGTCGATGTGCTGGTTCGGGACTTCGCCGAATAGCCGGATCTCTTGCCCGTCACCTTGACCGTGATCGTCTTACCGACGTCTGCCGCCGCGAGCGTGTATTTCGGGCCGGTGGCACCCTTGATTGCTTTGCCCGACCGATACCACTGGTAACTCAAAGCTACTTTTCCTGGCCCCCACGTTCCCGGCTTCGCAGTAAGGGTCGTTCGATGGACCGCCTTTCCCGAGATTCTCGGAGTGGGAGCGCTCGTGAGATTTCCGGGCTGAACCTTCGAGGTTGCAGCAGAGGTCTTGGTGATGCTTGTGTAACCCGGTGCGTTACCGGAGATCTTGACGGTGATCGACTTTCCCCGATCAGCCGCCGTGAGAGTGTAGGTGGTCGTTGTGGCTTCGGGGATCACTTGACCCGACCTCAGCCACTGGTACGTCAACGTCGCCGCCGGCTTCCATGACCCCGGCCTCGCCGTTAGCTTCTTGCCCACCTTCAGGGAGCCGGAGACCGTCGGTGTTGGCGCGCTGAACCTCCCGGCAGTCACGGGAGAAATCTCCTCAGCGGCGACCGTTGCCGGTAACTTCCCTTCGGCAGTACCAGTGATCATGACGCTGATACGCTGCCCAAGATCCTCCGGGCCGAGCGTGTACTGCCGTTCAGTTGCAACAGGAATCGCAACGCCGCCGCGCTGCCACTGATAGTGCAGGGAAACGTCCGCCGGGCGCCAACCAGAAGTTTCCGCAGTCAAGGTGGCGCCGACTACTGCCGCGCCGCCGATAGCTGCGACGCCGGCATCCACAGCAACGGTGGGCTCCGCCGTCTCTTCGGTGAGTGGAGAAACGGAAGCGGCAGTGGCGGGCAGCGCTGTAACGATGCCGCCCGTCAAGGCGATGATCGCGGCGCATACGGCACTGAGAAGTCGTTGGGACATGGCACTCCAGTGGCCTGAGTGACTGGGCGCATTCCCAATCTCGAGCAGAATATTACCCGAGTGAAGCAACTCCCGTCTGGACGGGCTCTTCGGCACGGCATGGGCAAAGCGACGCGATGAATCGAAGCCCTGCTATTTTGCGCCAGGGGGTGGTGCGGTGCTCGCGCGCTCGACGAGTTCAACAGGAAGAAGGATGTGCTCGTTATGGGGAGAGTTGCTACCAATCTGTTCGATGAGCATCGATACTAGGCGTTCTCCGATTTGGTGGAAGTCTTGCGCCACCGAGGTGAGCGGCGGTGCATAGAAAGCCGCTTCCGGAATGTCGTCGAACCCGATTACGGAAACGTCGTCGGGGATTCGACATCCGGCCTCGTAGACCGCGCGATAGAACCCGAGGGCGACCTGGTCGTTAGCGCAAAAAACTGCGGTTACTTCTCGAGCTTTGATTTTATCGAGGAGAGCTTGCCCGTGGTCGTAGCCAGAACGTGCGTCCCAGCCTCCGACAAGCGGCTCAGGAACCGCAATGCCCGATTCCTGCAGGGCGTGCTCCCAGCCTTCATGCCGTTCTCGCGCCGGGAGTGATTGCGATGGCCCACTGATATGCGTGACACTTCGATGCCCTAGCCGCAGAAGATGCTTCACCGCCCCGATAGCTCCCGCCCGTTGGTCGGTAGCCACTGCGGGGTAGTTGTCGGCGAATCGGGAGTCCGATACGACAACGGGAACCTGCGGGGGCAGCGCGAGCGCGTCGGCTTCAATCGATTCGGCGCGAATGATGACGAGGCCGTCGATCGCTCGGGACGCTAGGCCAGCGGCAGCGGCGCTGACGTCGGCTGACGTTGGTGAGGAGATGTCGACCAGGGACACCCCAAATCCCTGCCGCTGTGCTGAATCGACCACGGCCTCGATCGTGCTCGACTCACCCGTACGTGCAAGTTGGTGGGCAACAACTCCGATCGTGCGAAAGGACCCGTGTTTGAGCGCGCGCGCAGCTGAGTTGGGCACATAACCGACGGTGCGCATCGCGTTGAGAACGCGTTCGCGGGTTGCTGGCCGAACGCCCTGGTATCCCGTGGAGACTCGGGAAACGGTTTGTGCGGAAACTCCCGCGACTTTCGCCACATCAGCGATAGAGGGCGCGCCGGTTGCCGGCTTCGCCCGAGACTTCGTCGGCTTCTGTGGAGTTTCCAAGGAAAACGAGATCCTATCCGTGCTGGTCCTGGATGGCCCCGGTGCTCATGTTGACAGCCCGCGCCTGCAGTGACAGTATCAGAATCAATGTTTACGTAAACATTAGCTGGTAGAGGAGTCAGCGCAATGACGACAATTGCAACGGGGGCAACTGTCAAGGCGACTAAGCCCAAACGAAACTGGCGGCCCTGGACGTTCATGGGTCCGTTCATCTTGGTGTTTGCTCTCGTCTTCATCGCGCCCATCGCGTACTCGATAGTCATCAGCATGTTTCGCGATCAACTCGTCGGTGGAACGGTGTTTGTCGGATTCGACAACTACGTTCAGGCGCTGCAGGATCCCAAGCTTTGGCAGGCGCTTACCCGAGTGACGCTCTTCCTCGTGGTGCAGGTCCCGATCATGCTCGGCATCTCACTCCTCGTCGCACTGGCTATTGATAGCGCGCGGCTGTACGGATCTAACTTCTTCCGAATCGCGATCTTCATGCCATACGCGGTGCCCGCCGTCGTCGCGAGCCTCATGTGGGGCTTCATGTACGGCACGCGCTTCGGACTGATCGGCAACATCAACGAGGCCTTCGGCCTATCGATCCCCTCACCGCTGGCCCCCGAATGGATCCTGGCCGCGATTGGGAATATCGTCACCTGGGAATTCGTCGGCTACAACATGCTGATTTTCTACGCAGCACTACGGGTCATCCCTCACGATCTGTACGAGGCAGCAGAGATCGATGGCGCGGGGCAATGGCGAGTGATCACGGCGATCAAAATCCCCGCGATCCGTGGTGCACTGATGATCGCAACGATCTTCTCAATCATCGGTTCCTTCCAACTCTTCAACGAGCCGAGCATCCTGGAATCGCTCGCCCCGAACGCGATCACTACGTACTTCACCCCGAACCTATATGCATACAACCTCTCCTTCTCGGGGCAGCAATACAGTTACGCCGCCGCGGTGGCGATCATCATGGGACTCGTCACGATGGCAATTGCATATGCGGTGCAGCTTTCTGGTTCTCGGAAGGGTGCATAACGATGGCAACGGCAACAAGAACACGTAAACCCAAGTACCCGAGGTTGCGGTCTCGCCAGGGTTCCACGGTGGCGAAGCCTCGCAAGAGCCTGCTCCTGACTGCCTTGACGGGAATCGTCTTGGTGTATTCGTTGGTGCCCCTCATCTGGCTATTGATCAATGCAACGAAAACCCAAGGTTCTCTGCTTAGCAGCTTTGGACTCTGGTTCTCGGGCGACTTCGCGTTATGGGAGAACATCCGTGCCGCGCTCGAGTACAACGATGGCGTATTCGTTCGTTGGTTCGCGAACACGGTGCTGTACGTCGTCGTCGGCGCGGGAGGGGCTACGTTCCTCGCGCTAATCGGCGGTTACGCTCTGGCCAAGTTTGAATTTCCGGGTAAACGCGGAGTCTTCGCGGTCGTCATCGGAGCCGTAGCGGTGCCCGGAACCGCGCTCGCAGTACCCACGTTCCTGATGTTCTCTAAGTTGGGAATGACGAACACGCCTTGGTCGGTCATCATCCCTTCGCTGATCTCCCCCTTCGGGCTTTACCTCATGTGGACCTTCGCAGCGGAAGCCATACCCACCGAGCTGTTGGAAGCAGCGCGGGTAGATGGAGCCGGTGAATGGCGGACCTTCATCTCAATCAGCTCGCGGCTGCTTGCCCCTGGTGTGGTGACCGTCTTGCTGTTCACCATGGTCGCGACGTGGAATAACTACTTCCTGCCACTCATCATGCTGAAAGATCCCAAGTGGTACCCGCTCACTCTGGGGCTCAAGGCTTGGAATGACCAAGCTGCAACTGCGGGCGGAGAGGCCATCTTTAACCTTGTGATCGCAGGGTCGCTTTTGACGATCATCCCGCTCATCATCTCCTTCCTGTTACTTCAACGCTTCTGGCAGTCAGGATTGGCTGCCGGCAGCGTCAAACAATGATTCCCTCTGAGATCTCACACGGAAATGAGGAAAAATGTACAGAACGAAAAGGCAGCGGCTCTTCGCAGGTGTCGCAACGGCTACCAGCGCGGCACTGCTTCTAGCGGCCTGCGGCTCCGGGAACGATACCGGCAATGGGGGCGACGCTGACGCAGGCGTGAGCGAAGACGTGCTCGAAGAAGGCGGAGACATCACCGTCTGGGCATGGGAGCCCACCCTAGAGGACGTCGTTGAAGACTTTCAGGACGAATACCCGAACGTCAAGATCGATCTCGTCAACGCCGGAACGGGAGACGATCAGTACACGGCCTTGCAGAACGCAATTGCGGCAGGCAAAGGCCTGCCCGATGTTGCTCAGGTCGAGTACTACGCCCTCTCCCAGTTCGTACTGGGTGAAGCGCTCGCGGATCTGACGGAATTTGGAGCTGCAGACTTCGATGGCACCTTTACCCCGGGACCATGGGATGTCGTGAACCAGGGTGACGGGGTATATGCCTTGCCCATGGACTCCGGCCCGATGGCCCTGTTCTATAACAAAGCTGTGTTTGACGAACACGGGGTAGAAGTTCCCGAAACCTGGGAAGAGTTCGAACAGGCTGCGCGGGACTTGAAGGACGCGGACTCCGCCATCGCCATCACGAACGATGCTGGGGATGCCGGCTTCACCACGAGTCTCATCTGGCAGGCCGGCGGACGTCCATTCGCTGCTGAGGGAACCGACGTCACGATTAATCTCGACGACGAAGGTACGAACACGTTCGCAGAGTTCTGGAACACGCTCATCGATGACGAACTGGTCGCCCCGATCGCCTCGTGGAGCGATGAGTGGTACCAGGGCCTTGGCGATGGCACCATTGCCACCCTGGTCATCGGCGCCTGGATGCGCGGAAACCTCGAATCCGGCGTGGAAGCCGCTCACGGCGACTGGGCTGTAGCGCCAATGCCGCAGTGGGTTGAAGGGGAACAAGTCACTGCCGAAAATGGTGGCAGCTCCCTCGCGATTCCCGCGGATGCGGAAAATGCTGAGCTCGCGTACGCATTCCTCGAATACGCCACTGCTGGTGAAGGCGCGAAGACCCGTATCGAGGGCGGTTCTTTCCCCGCTACTACTGCAGATCTTGAAGCCGACGAATTTACTGAAACAGAGTTCGACTATTTCGGTGGGCAGAAGGTGAACGAGGTGCTCGCTGAATCTGCCACTCAGGTAGCCGAAGGCTGGCAGTACCTTCCCTACCAGGTCTACGCGAACAGCATCTTCAATGACACCGTCGGCAAGGCCTACGTCTCAGACGCCACGCTCGAAGAAGGGTTGGCGCTATGGCAAGAAGAGCTTGTCCAGTACGGATCACAGCAAGGCTTTGACGTCTCTGAGAACTAACAGGAAGTAAACCTGCTTCCCGTGTATGGGGCGCTGAAGAGGAGAAATGAAGAAATTTTCTATCGGATCGGAATCTTTCGAGCTCGACGGTACGCCGTTACAGATCATTTCGGGGGCGATGCACTACTTCCGCATCCACCCGGACCTGTGGGAGGAGAGGATCGCAACTGCCAAGAAGATGGGTCTGAACACGATCGAGACCTATGTTGCTTGGAACTTTCACTCTCCCCGGCGAGGTGAATTCAACCTCGAAGGCCAACGTGATCTCGCAAGGTACTTGCGCCTCATACACGAAGCAGGGATGAATGCAATTGTGCGGCCCGGCCCGTACATCTGCGCCGAATGGGATAACGGAGGCATCCCGACATGGCTCTCGGCCACCCCCGGGGTGGAGATGCGTCGCACCAACACGCCTTATCTCGAAGCGGTTGCCGAATACTTCGATGCGCTTCTACCCGTGATCGAACCCCTCCAGGTCGATAAGGGGGGACCCGTTCTGATGGTCCAGGTGGAAAATGAATACGGAGCCTACGGTAACGACAAGGACTACCTGCGCACCCTCGTGACAATGATGCGGGATCGAGGCATCACAGTCCCCCTGTTCACGTGCGATCAGGCGGACGATGAGATGCTCAGCAACGGTGGCCTTCCCGAACTGCACAAAACCGCAACGTTCGGCTCTAGAAGCAAGCAGCGCCTCCAGATCCTCCGTAGGCACCAACCTACTGGGCCGCTTATGTGTATGGAGTATTGGAACGGCTGGTTCGACGCGTGGGGCCAGGACCATCACGTCACTGATCCGGAGGCCTCAGCAAGCGACCTGCAGGACCTGCTAGAAAGCGGTGCCTCTGTGAACTTCTACATGGTTCACGGCGGTACGAACTTCGGCTTCACCAACGGCGCCAACGATAAGGGCAACTATCGTCCGACGATCACGTCCTATGACTACGACGCGCCGATGGCAGAGGACGGGACGCCAACGGCGAAGTACGACGCTTTTCAGGAGGTCATCACAAACCACCTGGGCGTCGGGGCCGAGCACGTCGAACGTCGGAAGGCGGCTCCTGAGGTTGCGGTCGATGCGCCGGTCCACGGGGTGCCCGTGTGGTCATTAATCGACGGCGAAGTGGATCTGCACGACTTCGATCGCGTACCCACCCATGAAGAATTCGGGGCGTTCAACGGCTTCACCCTCTACCGCTCCCGAGTCCGCCTGGAAACAGGTGGGGTACTCGATGTCGGGGAAGTGCGAGATCGTGCCCAAGTGTTCTGTAATCGGATCCCTGTTGGAGTCCTCGATCGCAGCCAGGACGACCACGCCCTGACGCTGCCCGCTCTTGAGGGAGAAGTGACCCTCGAGATTCTCGTCGAAGACCAAGGTCGCGTGAACTATGGTCCCCGAATCGGGGAAGCCAAGGGACTCATCGGACCGGTCCGGATCAATGGCGAGGCGATCGAGAACTGGCAGGCAGCGCCCCTGCCCGTTGACGACTGGGCACGGCGAGTCACCAAGGACGCTACCGGGCAGAAAGCGTGGCAAGGCCCGCTCACGGGTCCAGCGTTTTACGTGTGGCAACTTCCGAGGATGGTCCGTGCCGATCACTTCTTGCTCACCACCGGATGGGGGAAGGGCAATGCGTGGGTCAACGAATGGAACCTCGGGCGTTACTGGGGGAAAGGACCTCAGCAGACCCTTTACGTTCCGGCACCAACCTTGACCGGTAGCGAAGATTACCTAATCACCTTCGAGCTTCTCGCAGCGAAGGAAGAAGCTGCGCAATTCGTACGTGCTCCGCAATGGACGATGACTAGCGCGGATTAATTCCCACCGCAGCAACCAGTTCTGGGGCGGGTAGTCAACTTCGGGCTGCCCGCCCTTAAAAAATAAAAACAGATACAGGAGATAGCCATGACGAAGAAGTTGCGATGGCGCTCAGGGGCAGCGATGGGCGTGGCGTTCACGCTCACTGCTGCCTCCATAGCGTTCGATGTGGCCGCACCGGCACCCGCCGAGGCGGCAGACTCGGTGACGGTGACACCCAACCCGTGGTATCAGAGTGAACCCTTTGAGGGGTGGGGAACCAGCCTTGTCTGGATGGCGAACGCCACCGGCGGCTACCCCGACGAGCTGCGGGAGGAACTCTACGAGCTGGTCTTCGGTGAAGAAGGGCTCAACCTCAACATCGCGCGCTATAACGTTGGCGGCGGGCACGCATCCGACGTAACGGACTACCTGCGGCCAGGGGGCGCCGTCGAGGGGTATTGGGCCGAAGATCTCGACGGGGATCTGTATGAGGCCTCGACAACGGTGGAGAACCGCAACGAGATACTTGGTGCGTGGGACCCGGACAACCCTGAGCACTACGACTTCACCGCCGATGCGACCCAACGCTGGTGGGTGGAGCGGCTCGCTGAAGACGACCGCATCAGCCACTGGGAGCTCTTTGCAAACTCGGCCCCGTACTTCATGACCGAGAACGGTTATGTTTCCGGCGGGGAAGACGCCAACGCCGAGCAGTTACGCCTCGACGCGATGGACGACTTCGCGGGCTACCTAGTGACGGTGGCAGAATTTCTTGAAGAAACGTACGACATCGACGTCGCTACGATCGACCCCTTCAACGAACCGAACACGGATTATTGGTCGACCTGGTTCGACGACGACGGCGCGCCCACCGGCGGGCGACAAGAAGGAATGCACGTCGGACCAGAGCGCCAAAACCTCATGATCAAGGCGCTCGCCGAGCGTCTGGGGCAAACAGACACGACGACCGAGACGGGTATCTCCGTGATGGATGAGACCCATCCCGACCGGTTCGTGACGAACTGGCGCGGCTACGATGAGGACTCGAGAGCCAGCGTCGACCAACTCAACGTGCACACCTACGGCACGGGATCGCGCCGGATGGTGCGTGACATCGCTCAAGGGGCGGACAAACCGCTATGGATGAGCGAAGTCGACGGCAGCTGGACGAACACCTTTGATCCGTTCGCTATGGAAAACGGACTCGGGATCGCGGAACGGATCCAAAGCGACCTACGCGAACTCGAGCCGAGCGCGTGGGTCCTCTGGCAGCCCATCGAAGACCTCTACAACATGGAAGCCACGGGTGAAGACCTCAACTGGGGCTCGATCTTCGTGGACTTCGACTGCGTGGAAGGCGACGACGGGGTGTGGCGGTCAGAGCGGCGCATCGCTGATGCGGCCGGTGACCTTGACGCGGTTCCCGAGTGCGGGATCGAGCAGAACATCAAGTTCGCAACTATTCAGAACTTCACAAAGTTCATCAACCCAGGTGACACGCTCATTGCCACGGATTCCACAGAAACCACGGCGGCGATGAGCGAGGCGGACGACACCCTCACGCTCGTGTACCGCAACCCGGCGAACTCCGCGCGCTCCGTTGACATCGACCTTTCCGGCTTTGCACACGCCGACGGCGCCCAGGCGACGACGTACACGACGACCCAGGGTGGCGATGAGCCGTTGGAGAACGCCCTCGTCGAAGCAGGGGCGGGGACTGTTGCGGATGACTCGCTCACTATCGACGTTCCCCCGCGTTCCATGACCACCGTGGTGATTGACGGCGTCAGCGGGATCGCCGAAGACGCCGGTGCGATCGAGGACGGCGGGTCTTACCTCCTCGTAGGCGAGCAGAGTGGCAAGCCGCTCACCGCAGGGGAGTCGCCTGCCACCCACATCGAAGAACTCGCAACGACGGCCGATGACGCGGGGCGCCAGATCTGGACGCTCCACGAAGCGCCCGCTCAGGAACGGCAGGCACTGCGTTCATATGTGCTTGAGGCTCAAGACGGGAAGGTTCTGGGAGCCACCGAGGACGGCACGGATTTGCGTCAACTGAGCGTGGAAGAAGCGGCCAACAGCTCCGAAACGCGGTGGATCCTCACCACGGAGGACGGTCACCGCTGGCAGTTCGTCAATGCTGATCTTGCGCAATCTCTCGACGTCGGAAATCAAGAAACGGCGGACGGCTCGAGCGTAGGCACCTGGAATTCATCCGGGGGGAGTCACCAGCTCTGGCGGATCCGTGATCTGAAGAGTACCGGGAGTGAACCGGTCCATCTCGCCACGCTCGCCGGTGTCGCGCCGTCCTTGCCGGAACAGGTAGTTCCCACGTACGAGTGGGGAAGCGGACAACCAGCCGACGTTGTATGGGATGAAGTTGACGACGAGGTGTGGGAGGCCACCGGCGACGTTACGGTTCGCGGAACCGCGACGGACGTGTTCGGAAACGAGATTAACGCCGTTGCTGAAGTGTCCGTCGGTGGATACACGACTACGGACCCGGTTTCAGTGACCGTGCGTGAAGGCGTGACGCTCAGCGAGGTGCAGGACGCGGCGCCTACCCAGGTGCCAGCACGGGTCGGGGCCTCCGCCCTCACCTTCAGCGTCGACGTCGAATGGGACTTCTCTGAGGTCGACGGCGATGCTTTCGAAGAGACCGGCGTCGTGAATGTACCCGGGACCGCCGTATCGAACGACGGAGAAGATCTGCCAGCGACGCTCGCCGTGATCGTCACCGAAGCGGAACCGTTCAACATCGCGCCGACCGAGCACACGTCCGCTGAAGCGACGTTCGTGGAACCGGGGTATTCGATCGATGACACCCGCAATGAGGTTCTCGATGACAAGGCCTGGTCGAACTGGAAGTCGGGTGAAAAGAACGAAAGTGACACTCTCACGTACACGTTCGACACGGGTTACGACCTCGATTCGGCGAAACTGTATTTCTACAGAGACGGTGACCATACCTCGTGGGCAGAGGCGATCGCGTTCGAATATCAGACTCCGGAAGGGGACTGGTTGACGGTGCCCGGATACGAATCTGCGCAGGCGATAGAAGATCCCGCTGACGGTAGCGCTCCGGTGGTCGAAGCGGACCTTGCTGACGTTCCTCTCAGCACTGGTCTGCGGGCGGTATTGCACGCCAAGGCGAACACGCACATGATCGTTTCCGAGATGGAGATCTACGCGCTCCAAGCGGGAGCATCCGATATCGCTGACCTCGCAACTCTTCGGGTGAACGGAGAAGAGGTGTCAGGATTCGATCCGGCGGTGTTCGAGTACGAGGTTGAGAGTGAAGGGGAACGGTTCCCGCTCATTCACGCGGTAGCCGTTGACTCGCAAGCCAGGGTGGAGATCACCCAGCCGACCGAAGCCGCCCCAATGGCTCAAATCGCGGTGACCTCCGCTGACGGCAGTGTCACGCAGACCTACGAGGTCACGATTGACCGAAGGGTCGGGGTGGCAAACGTAGAGATCCTCGGAGATGTGCGGGTTGGGGAAACCGTTCGGGCGCATGTGAACACCGATCCCAGTGACGCAGAGCTCTCATATGAGTGGCGTATCGACGGCGAGCCTGTCGGGAAGCAAGGCGGTAACGAGAGCCTTGAAATTCCCGAGGGAGTAGCGGGATCCGACCTGGAGGTTCGCGTCACCGCCTCCGCTGACGGCTTCGCCGAGGGCGAGGGAGTCTCCGAGCCAGTAGCCATTGCTGAAGCCGAAGAGGTAACTCCAGGCGACGGCGAGGAGCCCGGCCGCGGCGATGGGTCAGGCGGCCCTGAGGATCCAGGTGAAAACGACGATTCCGAAGAAGAACCTGAAGGAGGAGCCGGTGACGAGTCCGGGCAGGAGGTCGACGGCGAAGAGGAAAGCGGCGGCCTTCCCGATACCGGGTCGCAAGTCCCGTGGGGGCTCGTTGGCGTTTCGCTCCTAGCGCTCATTGCAGGAGGAACGCTGTACCGCGCTCGTCAGGCGAGCTAGACCCCGATAGGGAGAGGCGGAATAGGTAATCCGGGTGGGCTCGGAGGCGGGCCCGCCCGGATTCTTATTGGCGGTTGTCATGGCGCCGTTAGACTGCTCAGCAGACGAAACTCGACGGAAGCACTAGGGGAGAAGGATGGAGAATGCGGCCCGTCCTGCCCCCGTCGAAGAGCAGGGAAGCGTTCTGGACGGTCAGCGGCAGCAACGGCGCCGCGTTGTTGCGGCGCTGTGGCTGGGCATCACAGCCCTGGTTGTCACCGCCGCGCTGTTCCCGCTGCTTTCTGTCGCCACGATTTTCCCAACGGCGTTCCTTGTGCTGCGGCTCCTCGGCTTAGCTTTGGGCGGGGCCGCAGTGGCGTTGGGGCTCCGCGCGCGCAGACTCCGATTCGATCGCAAATTCGGTGGTTGGGCACTTGCGTCCGGCATCGCGGGGCTCGCCGTCGACGTCATACTTATCGCTGCCATCGCCATCGGAGTGATGCTAGCCCGTCCCAACGTCACCGAGGTGGAGTTGCGAGCCGAAGGCGGCCCCGTTTTCACAGTCGAATTCGACGACGACGTTCGGTCGCATACCCAGCAATGGGAACGGGATGGCTGGGCGCATTTCAACACGGAGAAGAACGAAGCGCGAATAACGGTGACCGCCCCGGATGACGACCCGGGCGCCCCGGTGAGCTGCACGATCGTTTGGGACGGCGAAATCGTCGTGGAGAAGAGCTCCAGGACGGGTACTGTGACGTGCCGGTACGAAGAGTGAGGCGCTGCTCGTCAGAAGTGCAACTCCGGTGCAGAAGCGCCCTAAGCTAATCCGTGGAAGCGTGGACGCGAAAGTAAATTCGGAAACGTACGGTTGGCAAGGAGAACAATGAGCGGCTTCGACGCGAACGGTTCCGCTGAGTATGACCGCTTCATCGCTGGCCCCCTTTGCCGGGCTATCGAT
>Ga0079225_10000493_pt1 | contig 21238 bp, 22 predicted proteins | sample Poulit2012_FD_76344 | JGI IMG/M metagenome (GOLD analysis project Ga0079225, IMG submission 76344) | Agricultural soil microbial communities from Georgia to study Nitrogen management - Poultry litter 2012 | ecosystem: Environmental > Terrestrial > Soil > Agricultural land | place: USA: Georgia... | reverse complement strand
TAGGTTGGATTACAATTTTAGAAGGAAATGTTACGATAGAAGTGCATAGTCCAAAAGGAGTTAGTGTATCTATTCGCGATTCATTTATGTCATCTTAAATAGAGAAAGGTTTGATATTGATGTATAAATTTGGTTTAATCGGTTATCCAATTCAACACTCTTTATCACCGTGGATTCACCGGCAATTTTTCGAACGAACGAATTTAGAAGGAACATATGATATATATGAAATTGATATACATGCATCATTTGATGAAAAAATTGCTTCACTAAAAGAAATGCAATTGGATGGATTTAATGTTACCGCACCGTACAAAGAAACGATTATTCCATTCTTAGATGGGCTGGATGAACAAGCAAGCATTATCGGTGCCGTAAATACGGTACTAAATAAAAATGGTAAATGGTATGGATTTAATACAGATGGTGCTGGTTATGTCCGGTCTTTATTAAGTAAATACCCAATTTTAGCTAACCGAAAAAATGAAGCTGTATTATTGTTAGGAGCTGGGGGCGCTTGTAAAGGAATTTATAATGCACTCATAAAAGAGGGCTTTACGAATATTACCATTGCTAATAGAACGTTGGAAAAGGCTGTAAATATTATCGGTCAAAGATACGGAAACGTGATGACAATAGAGGAAGCATCACAAAATATCCATTCTTATCCTCTGATAATACAGACAACATCAGTCGGAATGAAACCATCTACAGATAGAATGGTTATTAAGCTGAAGGACGTACATGAAAAGGCAATAGTTAGTGATATCGTATACCAACCATTAGAAACAGCATTTTTACAGCGCGCAAAACAATTAGGTGCATCGATTCATTTTGGTCATACAATGTTGTTATATCAGGCACAATATGCTTTTGAAATATGGACAAATACTACACCAAAAATGGATCAGTTAGATGTACAATTAGAAAAGAAACTGGAAGGTTGATTGACATATGTTAACAGGAAAACAAAAAAGATTTTTACGTGCAAAAGCACATCATGAAAAGCCATTATTTCAAATTGGAAAAGGTGGCGTAAACGAAAATTTAACGAAACAACTGGACGATCTGTTAGAAAAAAGAGAATTAATTAAAGTAGCTGTATTACAAAACTGTTTAGAAGAGAAAGACGATATCGCTGTACAATTGGTTGATGGAACAGATGCCTCACTTGTCCAAATTATCGGAAATACAATCGTTTTATACCGTGAATCACTTGAAAACAAAACAATAACATTACCGAATTAATCTGATCACTTGGTTAAAAAATGAGTCATTACTTAAACTGAATTTTCTATTACTAAAAATTAAGTCGAATAATTTTAAAGAAAATAACATTGTACGACTGCTTTGTGCAAACTTTTTAACGAAAACAACAACCATTTATAATCAATGCATCATAGATGGTTGTATATATTACGTACAATCAAACAATGAATGTATTAAAGAGGGATGAAATGAAAAAAAAAGTTGGAATACTTGGTGGCACATTTGATCCACCACATATTGGGCATTTAATCATTGCGAATGAAGTACTACATCGCCAAAATTTAGATGAAATATGGTTTATCCCAACAAATGAACCACCACATAAAGCGAATGCAATGTCATCGAATAAACATCGAAAAAACATGGTAGAACTAGCGATAGCAACGAATGACCATTTTTATTTGCATGATATTGAATTGCAACGTAAAGGAAAATCATACACATATGATACGATAAAGCAATTATTAGAAATGTATGATCATCAATTTTATTTTATTATTGGAGCTGACATGATTGAATATTTACCAAAATGGAATAAAATTGATGAACTGATGAAAATGATTCAATTTATTGGTGTGAAACGTTCGACATACAAAACAGAGACTGAATTTCCTGTTTTATTAGTAGATATTCCGATGATAGACGTATCATCAACTGCCATTCGCGAACGAATTCGGCATCATGTTTCAGCCCAATATTTGATACAAGATTCTGTGTATGTTTATATAAAGGAGCATCAATTATATGAAGTATAAACAATATAGGCAATACTTAGAAGGTCATTTAAGTAAAAACCGATATGAACATACATTACGTGTTTATGATACTGCATTAGAATTAGCTAGTTTATACAATGCCGATAGAGAAATTGTAGAACAAGCAGCATTATTACATGATATTTGTAAATGTGAACCAGACAATGTATTGATTCACAAAATTAAACAATATAATATTGACGAATCATTACTTACATTTAATAAAGAATTATGGCATGGTCCAGTCGGTGCACATTTTGTTCAAGATGTATTTCAAATAACCGATGAAACGATTTACAACTGTATATATTACCATACAACAGGAAGGGAAAAAATGACTGTTGAGGAACTTGTCATTTTTGTAGCAGATTATATTGAGCCAGGAAGGAATTTTCCTGGAGTAGAAGAAGTGAGAGAGTTAGCTAAAGTTGACTTAACAAAAGCTGCATTTCAAGCATTAAAAAATACACTTATTTTTTTAATAAGCAAAAATGCAACACTTCATCCAAATACAATTTTAGCTTATAATGATTTAGCGAAATAAAGGAGCGATTTTTTTGAAAGAAACGAATGAATTAGTAGAGATCATTGTAGAAGCTGCAGAAGAGCGTAAAGCTGAAAATTGCGTCGTATTAAATATGGAACAATTGACACCAATTACTGATCGGTATGTCATTTGTCATGGAAATAATGAAAGACAAGTTCAAGCAATAGCTCGTTCTATTAAAAATGCAGTCGAAGAAAATGGTTTAGATATTCAGCGAATGGAAGGCTTTGAACAAGCTCGTTGGATTTTAATCGATGCAAAAGATGTCGTATGTCATGTTTTCCATAAAGATGAAAGAACGTATTATAATTTAGAGAAATTATGGGGCGATGCAGATGTTGTTGGGGGACAATAAATGACATATAATGAGTTTGCATATGTATATGATCGTTTTATGGAACATGCACCATATGATAGGTGGGTGCAATTTACAAAAGACATTATTGAAACACATCAATTAGAAACGGAAAGTATTGTTGATTTAGGCTGTGGAACAGGCGAAATTACGATTCGCTTAGCTAATAGAGGGTTTCATATAACAGGAGTAGATGTCTCGTCAGATATGTTAACTGTTGCACAAGCAAAAGCGATGCAACAAGGTGTCCATATTCCATGGATCCATCAAGACATAACAAAATTGGAAGGATTTTCTAATACGGATTTATTTATTAGTTATTGTGATGTGATGAACTATATAACAAATATAAATGATGTAATATCTGTTTGTCAGCGTGTATATGAAAACCTCCAAGAAGACGGTGCATTTATTTTTGATATTCATGCTATTCCATATGTAGAAAATATTCTAGTCGATCAAACATTTGCTGATGTAACCGATGAACTTGCTTATATTTGGTTTTGCGAATCAGGTGAAGAAATCGGGGCAATGACACATTATTTAACATTTTTTGAAGAACAAGTGGATGGGACTTATCATCGCTTCGAGGAAATACATGAAGAAAAAACATACAATATCGAAACATATGCAAATATTTTAAATAATATTGGATTTCGTAAAATTAAATTTTATACCGATTTTTCTATGCAAAATGAAATTTCTACAGATAAAGGCGAACGAATTTTCATTTTTGCACAGAAATAATCCGAGAAAATGCTATTTCTCGGATTTTCTTCTATCCATGCCGATTTTACAAAACGAACAAATCCTTCTATAATCATTTTAAATACATGATAAAGGGGGAATACATTTGCTCGATACATGGCGAAAATATGGGGTAATTGGTATTGTCATCATCGCTGTTAGTTCCTTTATATTATTACAAATTTTTCCGAAAAAAGAAGAAGAAACTTCGTTTATCGGTGATCAACAAGACAATGTATTTGCACAAAACGAAAAAGAAATGACGGTTGAAGCAGAAGAACCACTTATCTTGTTAGTTGATATTAAAGGAGCAATCAAACATCCAGGCTTATATAAAATTAATGAAGGGGACCGTGTCCAAGATGTTATTGATTTAGCAGGTGGATTAAAAGAAGATGCCGATGAAAAACAAGTTAATTTAGCGCAACGTTTACAGGACGAAATGGTTATTTATATACCAACAATCGGAGAAGAGATCGAACATATACAACCAAACATATCTTCTACTAACACTCAAAATGCCCAAGATGGAAAAGTAGCCATTAATCATGCAACTGCTGAAGAAATTCAAACATTGAATGGCATCGGACCTAAAAAGGCGGAAACAATTATTGCATATCGAGAGGAAAATGGTCCGTTTCACACGATTGAAGATTTACTAAATGTAAGCGGTATAGGAGAGAAAACGTTGGAAAATATACGTGATCAAATTACTGTACCATAAATATACATGCTATACAGGGAGGAATACAAGATGAATCGTTTAAATTGGAAACAATATTTTATTGCACAAGCCCATATCGTTGCATTACGTAGTACATGTACAAGATTGAATGTAGGGGCTGTTATTGTAAAAGACAATCGATTGATTGCAACAGGGTACAACGGGTCTGTCGCTGATGGCATTCATTGTACCGATGAAGGTTGTTTAGAAATTGATGGACATTGTGTCCGCACTGTTCATGCGGAAGCAAATGCACTATTACAGTGTGCGAAATTCGGTGTGTCAACAAATAATACGGTTATATATGTTACACATTTCCCATGCTTACATTGTACAAAACAACTTATTCAAGCAGGGGTAAAGAAAATATATTATTCAGATGATTACCGTAACAATAAAATTGCGGAACAATTATTTATGGAAGCAAATATTCCTTACGAAAAAATACCATTAACAGATGTTGAAATTACTGTGAAATAAAAGGAGGCAATGGCATACATTGTATCCTTTTCAATTTCATTTTTATATAATTGTTTTTGCTGTCGTTCTAGTACCAATTAGTATTCATTTTAAAACTTATATATTGATCATTATATTTATTTGTTGGCTTATTTACTTATACGTGTATCGGGGCCTAAAAATCTCCATCGTTTTAGCGAGTATTTGCATGATAGGTATCGCATATATGTATCTTCCAACTATTGAATATAAAGAGCCAATTGAAAAAGAAAATGTGACAATACAAGGGGAAATTATTACAAAGATAGAGGAAACAGATAAAACGATTTATTTTACAGTAGAAGTAGAAGATGAAAAGATATATACGACATACTTCAAAGAAAAAGATACATCGCCTCAATTGGTATCGCAACTACAGTATGGCGCAATTTGTCAGTTTGAAGGAGAATTAAGCGTTCCTAAGCAAGCAACAAATCCTTATGAATTTGATTTTTCTACTTATTTAGCAAAACAAGGGATTTACAAACAATTGTTAGTTTCATCTACTGAACATTTTCATTGTGAAACTACCTCTTCTTTTTTGCAAAAGTTATATGAATTTCGAAAAAACATTATGACAAAAATAGAAACGAATTTTTCAGATGTAACGAGCGCTTGGATGACAGCCCTATTATTCGGTAATACAGCTCAAATAGACGAAGAAATAATAGATATATTCCAACGTTGGGGTCTTTCCCATATATTAGCGATATCTGGATTACATGTAGGAATTATTACAGCACTACTTTACTTTGTATTTGTCTCGTTGCGTATAACGACAAAGGAAAATGCGGCCCTTTTAATTATTTGCTTCTTGCCGATGTATATATTTCTAGCAGGTGCAGAACCATCAGTGTGGCGCGCTTCATTAATGGTTATCGTCATATTGATCATGCAACGATTTTCGATAAACATTTTTTATGCAGATTTACTAAGTATGATTATGTTATTGTTAATCATTTTTCACCCCTATATTATATACCATATTGGATTTCAATTTTCATTTGCGGTCACCTTTAGTTTAATTATTTCATCCCAACTACTAAAACATACAAAAATTCGTTGGGTACAAGCACTACAAATTAGTTTTATAGCACAGATGGCTATTTTACCACTCCAAATTCATTATTTCTCCATATTTCAACCACTATCTATTATAATAAATGTTATTGTTATTCCTTATTTCACATTATTTGTCATGCCATTATTGTTTATCCAATTAATTAGTATATTTATACCAAATGTAATTACATCATTCATTGATACGTTTTTTCGTGTCGTACATGAAAAGGCATTAAATCTTATTGTATCACTTGATACGTTTGGTCAATTTCCTTTATTTATCGGTAACATGAATATGTTTACGGTCATTTTGTATTACAGTTTTTTTGTCATATTCCTTATATGTTTAGAAAGGAAAGCATGGAAAAAGTCAGTGATGTCAGGCTTATTGTTTTGCTCTTTTTTAATTTTATTGGCATTACGTCCATATTATAATCCATATGGTACTGTAACGATGTTGAATATGGGGCAAGGGGATGCCTTTGTTATTGAGCTGCCATTTCGAAAAGGTGTATATATGATTGATGCAGGAGCCAAATTTTCATTCGAAAATATGGAACCGACTAATTCTGTATATAAAAATGTCATTCGTCCATTTTTATATGGTAAAGGAATTCAGAAGATTGATGCTATTTTTATAAGCCATGAAGACCTTGACCATGATGGAAGTGTACCATTTATTATGAATCAATTTCACGTTGAAAAAATTATCGTATCCGAGTATTTCGAAATAGAAAATTCCAGTGTATCGAGAAAGAGCGATAAAATTAAACGGATCAAAACGGGAACTACTTTAGAAGAAAACGGCATGAAATGGCATATTATAGGTCCTTTTATCGATAAAAATGATGCAAATGAAAACTCATTAAATATAGTAGCGACATTTGGTTCTACAACATGGTTGTTTACGGGAGATATGTATGTAGAAAACGAAGCAATATTGATCGAGCAATACCCTAATTTACAAATTGATGTATTAAAAATTGCGCATCATGGAAGTAAAACATCTACGAGTGATGCAATGTTACATCATATTCAACCGACGGTAGCGCTTATTCCAGTTGGGGAAAATAATCGTTATAATCATCCTTCAACGGAGGTAATCGATCGTTTAGAAGAACATCATATAAAAATATATCGGACGGATAAAGATGGTGCAGTAGAATTTCACTATAAAGAGGATCATGCATATTTCCGTGCATTCAAGCAAACAAAATGAGGTTGGATCAATATCCAACCTCATGCAACGTATGTATGCGATTAGTTCATTTGTGCAATTACTGCTCCAATTACATAAATCAAAATAAAGAATACAAATGAAGCGACGAAACCAGTTGCCGCATGTGGTACGTCAAGTGATTTTTCTTGTGGATCTTTTTCAAATTCGTTCATCTTAATCCCTCCTGTTTCTCTTTAAGTATAAATTATTTCATAAAATAATTCTACTTTAGACTAAGCTATTTTTTAAAAAATTATTTATAAATTGATTGCTCTTAAATTATATCAATAAACATGAAATTTTGCTATGATTAACCTAATGAATAAAAAGGAAAGTGTATAATTATGGTAGATTTTAATGATGCATTCAAAAAACTAAAGAAAAATAATATCCAACCAGTGTACATATTGTATGGTGAATCACAGTATTTTATCGATTTATTTAAACAAAAAGTTATGGATCTGTTAAAGGATGAAGTACAAGAGGAAATTAATTATTATGATTTACGTGAAACAGCCATTCAAGATGTGCTAGTCGATGTCGAAACGATACCATTTTTTACAGATCGTAAATTAATTATAGCGGAAAATATGAGTTTTATTACATCTAAACAGGAAAAGATACAAGTAGAGCATGATGTCACTGCGCTTGAGGCGTATGTACAACATCCGGCCAGTTATTCAGTACTTATTTGTATTGTTCCATTCGACAAATTAGACGAACGTAAAAAAATCACTAAATTATTAAAAAAACATGTAGAAGTTGTTCATTGTGCACCGTTAAAGGAAAAGGCACTAAGAAATTGGGTGTTATATTTAGCGAAGGAAGAACAAATAACCGTTGACGCTGATGCATGTGATCTATTAGAGGCAGAATTTGAGACAAACTTAACTTTGTTAGCATCTGAAATGAAAAAACTTGCTTTATACGTTGGAGAAGGAGGACATGTTACAAATGAGATTGTTCGTAATTTAATGTCTACTTCTTTAAATCAAACGGCACTCCAATTAGTAGATGCTGTATTAAAAAATGATTTGTATGCAGCGATACATATTTATAAAGGTTTAGAAAAAATGCGTGAAGATGAAATTGGGCTACTCGCTTTATTGAGTTATCAATTCAGAATCATTTTTCAAGTGAAACTACTCGTAAATAAAGGGTATCCACTACAACGCATTCAATCAGAAGTTAAGGTGCATCCATATGTTGTCAAACTTGCGCGTGAACGAAGTAATCGTTATTCGATTACGACATTACAAAAAATTATGAATGAACTAACAAATACCGACCAAAAAATTAAAACAGGTGTAATGGATAAGGCGATTGCTTTTGAAATGCTCTTATATCAATTATCCACATTAAAACAGTATTCGTAACAACTTAAAATATCTGAAAGTAAAAGCCGTTTCTATCGGTATCGTAAAAAAAGATTCCAGTAATTACTGGAATCTTTTTTATAATGAACTTATGCAGTAGCATTATTAAGTTTTTTTGCTAAACGAGATTTTTGGCGTAATCCATTGTTTTTATGTACTACCCCTTTTTGAACTGCTTTATCAATGATGCGTGTAGTTGCTGTAAATGCAACTTTTGCATTTTCTACATCATTTGCTTCGATTAACTTTTCAACTTTTTTAATATTTGTACGCATATCAGATTTAACCGATTGGTTACGATCACGTTTTTTATTGTTTACTTCTACACGTTTTAATGCTGATTTTAAGTTAGCCATGATGTCACCTCCTATAAATAGTTTCGTTTTCACTGTATGAAATATTTATTCATCCAATTCATTCGTTGTTCCATCACGTAAAGCAACGTAATTCGACAGAAACATTTTATCAAATAACGGGCGCAATTTCAACCGTTGTACATAAAAATAAGATTTACGCTTAAACTAAGTGTACATATTTGGAAATAGAAAGGGAATGGAGCATGGAGAATATAAGAACAGATTTAGCGATGGAAGCAAAAGAAATGTATGTGCAAGAAACAAATGAAGATATTGATGGTGTGAAAATAGTGGAAAAAAAAGAAGATGGAATGAAGATTTCTACGATTCATGTAAAAGAACCTGCAGCTTCTAAAATAAATAAAAAAAGTGGAACTTATATTACGGTTCATACAAAATCAGTGATCCAATCAGATGCAAACAAACAATTAGAAACGGCAAAAATAATTAGTAAACAACTAAATGAATTATTAATTTCCCATGAAATTAAGAAAGATGCAACATGTTTAGTAATCGGATTAGGGAATTGGAATATTACTCCTGATGCATTAGGACCAATGGCTATCGATAAATTATTAGTTACCAACCATTTATTTTTAATCGATGATGAAACTCTTCATGAAGGATATCGACGAGTGGCAGCAATGTCTCCTGGAGTCATGGGAACGACTGGAATGGAAACGAGTGATATCGTCTTAAGTGTTATAGAAAGGTTAAAACCAGACTTTGTCATTGTCGTGGATGCACTAGCATCTAAATCTGTTGAAAGAATTAATGAAACCATTCAAATTACAGATACAGGGATACATCCTGGTTCTGGAGTTGGGAATAAACGAAAGGAATTAAGTAAAGAGGTATTAAATATTCCTGTATTTGCAATTGGTGTACCTACCGTTGTCGACGCAGTAACGATCGTACACGATACGATGAATGAAATTTTAAAAAATCTTGGGCGAGAAGCAAAAGAGAAAGGTCGTCCGAAATCATCTCTTTTGCCGAATATACTTCCGATTCAACATGAAAACCTAACAGAAAGTGACTTACCGAATGAAAAGGATAGAAAAAAATATTTTGGGATGATCGGTGCTCTATCTGATGATGAAAAACGTGCATTTTTACAGGAAATATTAACTCCTTCTGGTAAAAATTTGATTGTTACCCCAAAAGAAGTCGATCAATATATGGAAGACATGGCACATTTATTAGCACAGGCGATTAATGCATGTTTACATGAAAAAGTAAAATTAAAGAAAGCAACAAATTATACAAAATAATAGTTCTAAACATCCTTACGATACATACAATGTCATATAAAACAAATGTAAAAGTTGATCTTATAAAATGATGGTAGTAAGGGTGATACTAATGTTTCTAAAGAAGTCTTATGAAAGAATACTCCTTTCGTTTATTATAACTATATTTTTATTTATATGCATCGGGTGGATGACGACATTTAAGTCAACAGATAAATGGTCGTCATCTTTTTTTTCGAGTTGGACAATCCATTTACAAGATTCACTTTTTATCCATTTATTCAGTGCGGAAAATCAGGCTTTTAGTGTCATGATGGAAGATACAGAACGAGTATCTGTTGCAGATACGTTGTTTCAACTTATAACGAGCGTGCAACTAGACGATGTGAAAACATTTATTTTTAAAGAAATACCTGGAATTTCTATTTATGAAAGAAATATTGTCGTGCAAAGCGAACAATTAGATACACATCAATTTTTATCACATGAATCCGGACCACCATTAGAATTAATACTTGAAGACAGGGAAGCTAATTTGAAAGAAGAAGCACAAGAAGAAATAACACCGAATACACAATCAAAGACGGTGTTCTTGTATAACTCTCATAATCGTGAATCATTTTTGCCACATTTAAAAGAAGAAAATCCAAATAGTGCTTACCATGATGAAGTAAATATTACAAAAGTAAGCGAACGACTTCGTCAGCAGTTGGAAAAAAGAAATATCGGTGTGACGGTAGATAATACAGATATTACAGCAATGTTGCATAAAAAAGGATGGCAATTTTATCAATCATATGAAGCATCTAGAGAAGTAGTAGCAGACGTCATGAAGAAAAATAATCAATTACAATATTTTATCGACATTCACCGTGATAGTTTACCGAGAGATAAAACAACAAAAACTATTAATGATGAAACTTATGCGACGATACTATTTGTCGTTGGTGGTGATCATAAAGATTACGAGAAAAACTTATCCATTGCAACAACGCTCCATAAAAAAATAGATGAATCATATCCTGGCTTAAGTAGAGGAGTTATTACAAAATCTGGCCCAGGAAACGACGGGATCTATAATCAGGATTTATCGGAAAATGCACTCTTAATTGAGCTTGGAGGATATGAAAATACTTTTGATGAATTATATGCAACCGTAGATGTTTTTGCAGATGCATTTAGTCAATTTTACTTTGATACAGAAAAAGTAATGAAGTAATAGGAGGAAATAAGGATGAGGATTTTTTTCATTATTATCATTTGTATATTTTGTTTCGTAAGTGGGATGACATATAAATCTGTAGATGCACAAACGGAAGAGCCGACAATAGATGTTAAGGAACAACCTTTATGGGATTATGAATTAGAAGAGCAAGCGACGATTATACAAGAGAACGAACCTTTTATTTATACGATTACTAGTAAGATAGAAAAAATATTTAATTTTTTAACGACAACATTAGTAGATTTTCTTTATCAATTTGCTTCTTTATTTTTCTAATAAAAAAACGTGACAGTGAAATAATATTGAAAGTAACAAAGGGTACTGATATAATCATGTAACAGATATGTAAAATATATGCTCAATTTATTGTAGGAGTGGCAGGAAATGAAAAAACAAAAACGTAGTGTACGAAATTTTTCGATTATCGCACATATTGACCACGGAAAGTCAACATTAGCAGATCGAATTTTAGAAAATACAAAAGCATTAACCGAAAGAGAGATGTCGGATCGTTTATTAGATGCGATGGACTTGGAAAAAGAACGCGGAATTACGATTAAATTAAACGCTGTACAACTGGAATATACAAGTAAAGCTGGGGAAGACTTTATATTCCATTTAATCGATACACCTGGGCACGTTGATTTTACGTACGAAGTATCCCGTAGTTTAGCGGCGTGTGAGGGAGCTATTTTAGTGGTGGATGCGGCACAAGGAATTGAAGCCCAGACACTTGCAAACGTTTATTTAGCTTTAGATAATGATTTAGAAATTATCCCTGTCATAAATAAAATTGATTTACCAAACGCTGACCCTGAACGTGTTACACAGGAATTAGTTGATATTGTTGGCATCAATCCTGATGATGTCATTTTAGCATCGGCAAAGGAAAATATCGGGATTGAAGATATTTTAGAGCGAGTCGTAGAAGCAGTACCGGAACCAGAAGGGGATCCAAATGAGGCATTAAAAGCGCTAATTTTTGACTCATTATATGACCCATACCGTGGAGTTGTCGCATATGTTTGTGTGAAAGAGGGACAAATTAATGTTGGCGATAAAATAAAAATGATGGCAACAAATAAAGAATATGAAGTGTTAGAAGTTGGTGTTTTTACACCAAAAGAAGAAAAACGTAGTCATTTAACCGTCGGAGATGTAGGTTATATGACAGCAGCAATTAAAAATGTAAAAGATACACGTGTTGGAGACACGATAACAAATGCATTACATGGAGCAACCGAACCACTCCCAGGGTACCGTAAGTTAAATCCAATGGTTTTCTGTGGACTATATCCTGTTAACTCGGAAGATTATAATCCGTTACGTGATGCATTAGAACGATTAGAGTTAAATGACTCTGCATTACAATACGAAGCTGAAACATCTCAAGCATTAGGTTTTGGTTTCCGGACTGGATTTTTAGGTTTACTCCACATGGAAATTATCCAAGAAAGAATCGAGAGAGAATTTAACATTGATTTAATTACAACAGCACCAAGTGTTATTTATGAAGTGCATAAAACAGATGGAGAAGTAATAAGCATCGATAATCCAGCTCAAATGCCTGAGCCAACTGAAATCGAACAAATATTAGAGCCATATGTAAAAGCAACGATTATGGTTCCAAACGATTTTGTTGGTCCAGTAATGGAAATTTGTCAACGAAAACGTGGGTCATTCGTTGATATGCAATATTTAGACGATGTTCGAGTTAATGTCGTATATGAAATACCACTATCAGAAATTGTTTTTGATTTTTTTGATCAATTGAAATCACATACAAAAGGGTATGCTTCATTAGATTATGAATATATTGAAAATCGAGCATCTGATTTGGTGAAAATAGACATTTTATTACATTATGAAACGATTGATGCGCTGTCTGTTATTATCCATAAAGATTTTGCCCAAAGTCGTGGTCGTCAAATTGCTGAAAAATTACGTGAATTAATTCCAAGACAACAGTTTGAAGTCCCTGTTCAAGCAGCAATTGGAAACCATATTATTGCAAGAACAAATATTAAAGCTGTACGTAAAGATGTCACAGCGAAACTGTATGGAGGAGACGTCTCACGTAAGAAAAAGTTATTAGAGAAACAAAAAGAAGGTAAGAAACGAATGAAGATGGTTGGCTCTGTTGAAATTCCGCAAGAAGCGTTCATGAGCGTGTTACAGTTGAATGATGATTAATATAGAAAAGACGAAGTAGATGATGGTAATCCAATCATCTACTTTTTTTATAAAAAAGAGTCAACATAATTGACAATGAAAATGAGATTTGATAATTTATAATTAGCATTAGCACTCACATCGGTCGAGTGCTAACAGAGGTGATAAACATGTTAACAGAAAGACAGTTGCTCATCTTACAAACGATTATTGATAATTTTATTGATACAGCGCACCCAATCGGTTCTCGCGCTTTATCTAAAGATGAATCGATTCAACTTAGTTCTGCAACAATTCGAAACGTGATGGCAGACTTAGAAGATATGGCATTACTCGAAAAAACACATTCTTCTTCTGGAAGAATCCCTTCTGAAAAAGGGTATCGGTATTATGTAGACCATTTGATTACACCAAAAATGAAACAAAAAGAATTAAATATTATTAAACATGTCATACAAAATAAAATGGTCGACTTTGAACAAATTGTTCAATTATCTGCTGACTTATTATCGCAGTTAACAAATTATACGACAGTCATTCTTGGTCCACATGATATGGATGCAACGTTAAAACAAGTGCAATTAGTCAAAATCTCTGATACGACTGCTGTTGCTATTTTAGTGACGAATACCGGACATGTGGAACATAAATCATTTACGGTACCGAGCACGATTTCGATGTCTGAATTAGAAAAGCTCATGAATATTTTGAATGATCGTTTACAAAATGTACCACTCGTCCAATTACCATATACTTTACAGTCAGAGGTTTATGCATTAATGGAAAAGCATATCCACAATTACGAAGTAATGTATGATTATATTCAGACTGTTTTAACTTATGACGATAGTACAAAAATTTATGTCGGTGGACAATCAAACATACTGATGCAACCTGAGTTTAAAGACGTTGAAAAAATTTACGATTTTTATACGATGCTAGAAAACGAACAACTAATGATTGACTTATTATCGAAACAATCAGAAGGGATTCAAGCATCGATTGGCAATGAAAATGAACATGAGGCAATTAAACACTTCAGTTTGATCACGTCTTCGTATAAATTAAATGACAATCAAACAGGGAAAATTGCATTAATAGGGCCAACAAGGATGGAATATCGTAAAGTATTTTCATTAATGCAAGCATTATCGAATGAGATAAGCGAAATTTTTCACCCACATAGAAATGAGTAACAACATATTAAAAGAATGACCATTATAGTTTATTTTGTATAAAATTCATGTTATTGTGTAACGTGGTAATGGATATTACGGAGGTGTACGTTTTGGAAGAAATGAAAGAACAAAACGTTACGAATGAAGAAATCGATGAGACAATTATCGATGAAAATCAGGACGTAACAGAAGATTATGAGGCGAATGCTGACAAAAGTGAAGAAATCAATATAGAAGAGATTTTACAAGAAAATGAACAATTGAAACAAGAAACAACCCAATTAAAAGACCGTATGCTTCGTATTCAAGCAGAGTATGAAAATTTCAAACGTCGTACGAACGAAGAAAGACTTGCGGAAAGAAAATATCAATCCGAAAAATTAGCGATAGCACTTTTATCAGTATTAGACAATTTCGAACGTGCATTACAAGTAGAAATTACAGAAGAAAACAAAGGATTGATGGATGGGATGCAAATGATTTACAATCAATTTGTAGAAGCATTACAATCAGAGGAAATTACAGCGATTAACGCAGTGAACGAACAATTCGACCCGAATATTCATCAAGCAGTGATGCAAGTAGAAGATGATTCAGTAGAATCAAATGTTGTTGTAGAAGAACTACAAAAAGGGTATATGTTAAAAGATAAAGTAATTCGACCAGCAATGGTAAAAGTTAATAAATAGTTTATAGAAGAAGGAGAATGAATGATGAGTAAAATTATTGGTATTGACTTAGGAACAACAAATTCATGTGTAACAGTAATGGAAGGTGGAGAACCAGTTGTTATTCCTAACCCAGAAGGAAACAGAACAACACCATCTGTTATTTCGTTTAAAAACGGTGAAAGACAAGTAGGGAATGTTGCGAAAAACCAAGCAATTACAAACCCAAACACAATTCAATCCATTAAACGTCATATGGGTACTGATTACAAAGTGACAATTGAAGATAAAGATTATACGCCACAAGAAGTATCGGCTATTTTATTACAACATTTAAAAGAGTATGCAGAAAGCTATATCGGTGAAGATGTATCAAAAGCTGTTATTACAGTTCCGGCATACTTTAACGATGCAGAGCGTCAAGCTACTCGTGATGCAGGTATTATCGCAGGTCTTGAAGTAGAAAGAATTATTAACGAACCAACTGCAGCAGCTCTTGCATACGGTATGGACAAAGAAGGCGACCAAACTATTTTAGTATATGACTTAGGTGGAGGTACATTTGACGTATCTATCTTAGACATTGGTGATGGAACATTTGAAGTTATTTCAACAGCAGGGGATAACCGTCTAGGTGGGGATGACTTCGACGAAAAAATCATCGACTATATGGTTGAAGAGTTCCGTAAAGAAAATAGCATTGATTTATCACAAGATAAAATGGCAACACAACGTCTAAAAGATGCGGCTGAAAAAGCGAAAAAAGATTTATCAAGTGTATCACAAACTCAAATTTCATTACCGTTCATTACAGCTGGAGAAGCTGGACCATTACATTTAGAAATGACATTAACTCGTGCGAAATTTGATGAGTTAACATCAGATTTAGTCGAGAAAACAATGGTTCCTGTACGTAAAGCGTTACAAGATGCGGATTTCTCTGCTTCAGATATTGATAAAGTAATTTTAGTTGGTGGATCTACTCGTATTCCAGCAGTTCAAGAAGCAATTAAGAAGGAAACTGGTAAAGAACCATCAAAAGGAGTAAACCCTGATGAAGTTGTTGCTTTAGGAGCGGCAATCCAAGGTGGAGTATTACAAGGTGATGTGAAAGACGTATTATTATTAGATGTAACACCACTATCTTTAGGAATTGAAACAATGGGTGGCGTTACGACAAAATTAATCGAACGTAATACAACTATTCCAACAAGTGAATCACAAGTATTCTCAACTGCTGCAGATAACCAAACTGCTGTAGACATTCACGTATTACAAGGGGAACGTGAAATGGCTGCAGATAACAAAACATTAGGCCGTTTCCAATTAACAGATATTCCAGCAGCACCACGTGGAATTCCCCAAATCGAAGTATCATTTGATATCGACGCAAATGGTATTGTAAACGTACGTGCAAAAGATTTAGGTACAAATAAAGAACAATCGATTACAATCAAATCTTCTTCAGGTTTATCAGATGAAGAAATAGAACAAATGGTAAAAGACGCAGAAGAAAATGCGGAGGCGGACAAAAAACGTCGTGAAGAAATCGATCTACGTAATGAAGCTGACCAAGCTGTGTTCATGACAGAAAAAACATTAAAAGATTTAGGTGAAAATGTTTCTGATGATGAAAAAGCAAAGGCAGAACAATTAAAAGATGAACTTAAAACTGCTTTAGAAGGTGAAGACATGGAAGATATTAAAGCGAAAAAAGAAGCACTTGAAGCAGAAGTTCAGCAGTTAGCTACAAAATTATATGAACAAGCTGCACAAGCACAACAAGCAGGTGCAGAGGATGATACAGCTGGATCAGATGATGTAGTAGATGCAGATTTTGAAGAAGTGGACGATGAAAAGAAATAAATATATAGAAACAAAAGGTCAAAGTCAGGATTTCTTGGCTTTGACTTTTTTTAAGAGACTCATTTGCTATGGCAATTACATTAATGGTATTATAAATAAGATTGAGATCGTTTCAGGAGAGTGAATATTTTGAGTAAACGAGATTATTATGAAGTATTAGGTGTCGCGAAAGACGCAAGTAAAGAAGAAATTAGAAAAGCATACCGCAAATTAGCGCGTAAATATCACCCAGATGTCAACAAGGAAGATAACGCTGAGGAAAAGTTTAAAGAAGCTAAAGAAGCATATGAAGTACTTTATGACGAACAAAAACGTGCACAATATGATCAATTTGGTCATGCAAGCCAACAACAAGGCTTCGGTGGTGGCGGAGGCTTTGGTGGCTTCGGGGGCATGGATGATATTTTTGATATGTTCTTCGGTGGTGGTGGAAGAAGAGATCCAAATGCACCACAACAAGGAGCAGACTTACAATATACAATGGAATTAACAATTGAAGAAGCAATATTTGGAAAAGAAACGGAAATTACTATTCCGAAAGAAGAAAATTGTGAAACATGTAATGGATCAGGTGCAAAACCTGGTACAAATCCTACAACATGTTCGAATTGTCATGGATCTGGACATGTAACAGTGGAGCAGAATACACCATTTGGCCGTGTACAAAGTCAGAGAACGTGTAATCATTGTTTAGGAAAAGGAAAAATTATTACAGATAAATGTACCACATGCCGTGGTGCTGGAAAAGTGAAGAAAAATAGTACTATTAAAGTATCCATTCCAGCCGGAATTGATGAAGGACAACAAATTCGTTTATCAGGAAAAGGTGAACCAGGTAAAAATGGTGGGCCAGCTGGGGACTTATTTGTCGTTGTTCGCGTGAATCCACATGAATATTTCCAACGTGAAGGAGATAATATTTTCTTAGAATTACCGATCACTTTTGCTCAAGCAGCATTAGGAGATGAAATAGAAGTTCCGACTGTACATGGTGCCGTAAACATTAAAGTACCTGCTGGAACACAAACTGGGAAAACATTCCGCCTACGTGGAAAAGGTGCACCGAACGTGCGAGGTTATGGTCAGGGAGATCAACATGTTAAAATTCGTGTCGTAACACCGACTAAATTAACAACTCGTCAAAAAGAAATATTAAAGGAATTTAATCAACTTGATGACAATAGACCAATATCGGAAGAAGAAGACACAATCTTTAAACGTTTTAAAAAGGCTTTTAAAGGTGAATAGTCGACTTTTATAAGAAGAAAAGAGTGACAAGAATGGATTGGAAGGAATTTGTCTATCATACTACAAATGAAGCGATAGAGCCTGTATCAAACGTCTTAAATAATGAAGGTGCAAACGGTGTAGTTATCGTGGATCCACATGTTTTAACAAGGGAGAAACGTGCATTTTATGGTGAATTATATGCACTAAATGAAGATATGTTTCCGAAAGAAGGCGTATTTATTAAAGCGTATTTCGTCGCAAATGATCAATGGGAAACAAAGAAAAAATCATTGGTACAAAAAATTCGATTACTAGCTCAGCATGAGATTGATTTAGGTTTAGATGATGTATTTGTGCATGACGTAAAAGAAGAAGATTGGGAAAATGAATGGAAAAAATATTTTAAATCTTTGCCTATTACGGATACATTAACGATTGTACCAAGCTGGGAAGATTACACGAAAAAGAATGAAAACGAACAAATCATTTCTATTGATCCTGGCATGGCATTTGGTACAGGGACACATCCGACAACAGTTTTGAGTATGCAAGCAATGGAAAAAACTATTACGCCAGGTGATATTATATTGGATGTTGGTTCTGGTTCTGGTGTATTATCCATCGGTGCTGTTTTATTAGGGGCAGAGCATGTATATGCATATGACCTAGATGAAGTTGCAGTTCATAGCACTAAAATGAATCGAGATATAAATAATTTCCAACACAAAATTACCGTTAAACAAAATGACTTATTGAAAAATGTATCGCAAACCGCTGATATAATCGTATCAAATATATTGGCGGATATTTTATTATTGCTAATCGATGATGCATGGGATAATTTAAAAGATGGTGGGCTTTTTATTACATCTGGAATTATTCAATCAAAAGAACGAATAGTATGTGATGCAATGGAGAAAAAAGGATTTACGATTCTGGAAAAAAATGAACAGAACAATTGGATAAGTTTCATCGCCAAAAAAAATTAAAAAACTTCTCAAAGCATTGACGCAGTAGCTCTTGTTGGATGACGTTTGTTATACATTGCTATTAAAATGCTTATGATAGATGGCTAACGAAGCCTAATATAATTCTTATATATCCTTTTAATAATTGATACAAAAAAGTAGGTGTTTTGATGCAGCGATATTTTATCATAGAAAATGATATAAACGATGATCAAACTGTTACTATTTCGAATGAAGATGCACACCATATAATAAACGTAATGCGCATGCAAAACGGAGATGAAGTTATTTTAAATTTCCCATCAGATGAAAGTTTTATCGCGATGATTTCTGAAATCCAAGATGGATCCGTCACATTTGAAATGAAAGAGAAAATAATGGAAGAAAAAGCTTTACCTGTATCTGTTACAATTGCACAAGGATTACCGAAAGGATCCAAATTAGAACTCATCGTACAAAAAGGAACTGAATTAGGTGCAGATAAATTTGAAATTATTCAAATGGATCGTTCTGTTGCAAAATGGGATCAGAAAGCTACGAATAAAAAACTTCCACGATATGAAAAAATTATAAAGGAAGCAAGTGAACAATCACATCGCACATCCATTCCTAAAATAGATGGAATCCGAACTTTAGATGCCATGTTACAAGATGCGTCCATCTATGATCATATTCTTTTTGCTTATGAAGAAGAAGCAAAAACGAAGGAGTTTCATTCGTTTTACGAAGCATTAAAACATATTAAAAAAGCAGACCGTGTACTATTGTTTATCGGTCCAGAAGGTGGCTTTTCAAAGGGAGAAGTAGAACAATTAAAATCATATGGAGCACATGCGGTTCGTTTAGGTAAGCGTATTTTACGAACGGAAACAGCTTCATTATATGCATTAAGTGCATTGTCGTTTTATTTTGAAGAATTAGAAGCACAATAAATGGTGTTGGTGGAGAAAAAATGATCCACTGGCACCGTTTTTCTCTGCTTGAAATTAGAAATGATTGCCGCAAAACTACCAGTGTGTTATAAAGTAATTTTAATCGAGTTACTAACTATATTTGATAAAGCCCTGTTTTATAGTATTTCCATATGACTCGTCTATGCTATAATAAATGTATAATTTATAGATGGTTAGGGGTTAAATATCGTGGTAATTAATCGTACAGAGATAGAAATAAGATATCAAGAAACAGATCAAATGGGTGTCGTCTATCATGCTAATTATTTAGTTTGGTTTGAAATCGGGCGAACAAAACTAATTGAACAATTAGGATTTAAGTATGCGGAAATGGAACAAGATGGGGTCGTTTCACCAGTCATCGATTTACAAATTACATATAAAAAACCTGCTCGATATGGAAATACAGTCATTATTGAAACATGGCTAGAGAAGTATGACGGTATTCGTACAACTTATAAATATCGTGTTGTAGACGAAAAAGGCGAGGTGTATGTAACAGGTACTTCCGATCATGTCATTGTAGATTATAAAACTTTCCGTCCGCTTCGATTACGTAAAGTACATCCTAAATGGCATGAAGCATATCAACGTTTAGTAAGTAAAGAGGGATAAAAGTGGCTTTTGGGATTAAACGAAAAGAACTCATATTATGGAAAGAGAAAGTGAAGAATGGTGAAATTGCTTTTCTTACACATTATTGGGAAGATCCTCGTTTCCCTACCGCAACATCCGTTACAAAAGTGGGTTGTAATGATATCGACCGCTTAATTCATTGGGGTCAACAATATGGACTTAAAAAAGAATGGATCCATTT
>Ga0079225_10000492_pt1 | contig 21280 bp, 17 predicted proteins | sample Poulit2012_FD_76344 | JGI IMG/M metagenome (GOLD analysis project Ga0079225, IMG submission 76344) | Agricultural soil microbial communities from Georgia to study Nitrogen management - Poultry litter 2012 | ecosystem: Environmental > Terrestrial > Soil > Agricultural land | place: USA: Georgia... | reverse complement strand
TCATACTTCTGCTTTTTAACTACACTGTTCTTTTTCTCTCTAATTTCTTCAAGCTTTTCTTCCAAATCCAAAATTCGTTGTGGCACCTTGATATTGGTGATATGCACTCTGGATCCTGCTTCATCTAATGCGTCAATAGCTTTATCGGGCAAAAATCGATCAGTCATATATCTGTTGGTTAACGTCACACAGGCCTCAATCGCTTTATCTGTATAAGTTACATTGTGATGACTCTCATACTTGTCCTTAATATTGTTTAGAATCTTAATGGTTTCTTCAACAGAGGTGGGTTCGACTACAATTTTCTGGAATCTACGTTCCAGCGCACCATCTTTTTCTATATGCTGACGGTATTCGTCTATAGTTGTGGCACCAATACATTGCAGTTCTCCTCTGGCCAATGCAGGCTTAAACATATTGCTTGCATCCAAACTGCCTGTAGCTCCACCAGCACCGACAATAGTATGAATTTCATCGATAAATAGAATGATGTCTTCATTCTTTTCGAGTTCATTCATCACAGCTTTCATTCGCTCTTCAAATTGTCCTCTGTATTTCGTGCCGGCTACCAAACTGGCAAGATCTAAAGTAACTACGCGTTTGTCAAAGAGAATTCTTGAAACTTTATGTTGCACAATTCTCAATGCTAAACCTTCAGCAATAGCACTTTTACCAACCCCTGGTTCTCCGATTAAAATTGGGTTGTTTTTTTTGCGTCGACTTAAAATCTGAGAAACTCTTTCGATCTCTTTCTCTCTACCCACTACCGGGTCGAGTTTATCTTCAAGAGCCATAGCTGTTAAGTCACGACCAAAATTATCTAAAACCGGTGTTTTTGATTTTTTACTGCCTTTTTCACCAGTGCCTCCGCCGCCTGTCTTAAAGGGGTTTCTCCTCCCGGTATCCCCGGCAGCTCCTTCGCCACGATAAGTATCGGAAGTTGGGCTTTCTGTAATATCTTTATCTTGTTGCATAATCATCGATTTAAATTCACCTTTTACTCCATCGTAATCCACATTTAAGCGGTTAAGCAATTTTGTTGTCGGGTCATTTTGATTGCGTAAAATACACAATAATAAATGAGCCGTATTGATTGAAGAGCTATGAAACAATTTAGCTTCTAAAAAAGTAGTCTTCAAAGCTCTTTCTGCTTGTCTGGTTAGGTGTAAGTTCTTTTTTTCGTTAGCTTCTGTTACCTCAGGATTAGCAGGACTGAGTATTTCGACCTTCTTTCGAAGATAATCCAAATCTATATTGAGCGTGTCTAATATCTCAATCGCTTTTCCATCACCATCACGCAAAAGACCAAGCATTAAATGTTCTGTGCCAATAAAACTATGACCCAAACGCAAAGCTTCTTCTTTGCTGAAGGTGATTACATCTTTAACCCGAGGTGAAAAATTATCATCCATACTTTGTTCTCCTATAATTATTTATCTGTAATACTTCAAAAAGTATTCCTCTATTTAGTTGGTTTAGCTAATTAGCGAAAAATTCTCCTATTTTCAAAGTTAAAAAGAAGATATTTATTAGCATTGCTTTTCTCGATATGATTGTGGATAAATTTTACTAAAAACGACTGATAAGTGGCGGTATGTAACTAAAATTACTTAAATTGCCGTTCCAATAAACTAAAAAATTTATGGCAGAAACAGAAGGGGGTAAAATGATCCCTATCAATATTGAAGATCAAATGAAGACGGCTTACATTGATTACTCGATGTCCGTCATTGTGTCACGTGCTTTACCTGATGTTCGTGATGGTTTAAAACCTGTTCATCGAAGAGTTTTGTTCGGAATGCACGAATTAGGAGTAACCCACAATCGTCCCCATAAAAAATCTGCCCGTATAGTGGGAGAGGTTTTGGGTAAATATCACCCGCATGGAGATAGCTCTGTTTATGATACTATGGTCAGAATGGCTCAAGAATGGAGTTTGCGGTATATGATGGTGGATGGCCAAGGTAACTTCGGTTCAGTAGATGGCGATAGTCCGGCAGCGATGCGTTATACAGAAGTGAGAATGCGCAAGATCAGCGAAGCGATGCTTGTTGATATTGAAAAAGAAACCGTAGATCATCAGCTGAATTTTGATGATACTATGGAAGAACCTATAGTTTTACCTACCCGAATCCCAAACTTATTGGTAAACGGCGCAAGTGGTATTGCGGTAGGAATGGCCACCAATATGGCTCCGCACAACTTATCTGAAGTTGTAGATGGAACTATTGCTTATATCCACAATCACGATATAGATATTGAAGGGTTAATGGAGTATATTAAAGCTCCTGACTTTCCCACCGGCGGAACGATTTATGGCTATAAAGGTGTGCGTGAAGCCTTTAAAACCGGTAGAGGTAGAGTGATGATACGTGCCAAAACACATTTTGAAGTTGTCAACGGCAGAGAATGTATCATTGTAACTGAAATTCCTTACTTGGTCAATAAAGCTGATATGATCAAAAAAACAGCCGATATGGTCAACGAAAAGAAAATTGACGGAATTTCTCTGATTCGAGATGAATCTGACCGTACCGGAATGCGAATCGTTTATATGCTTAAAAGAGATGCTATTCCGGATATTGTTTTGAACACCTTGTTTAAACATACCGCTCTACAATCTTCTTTTAGTGTGAATAATATTGCATTGGTAAATGGTCGACCGGAGCAACTTAACCTTAAAGACTTGATTCTACATTTTGTAGATCACCGTCACGATGTAGTGGTGCGGCGAACCAAATATGAGCTGAGAAAAGCTGAAGAAAGAGCGCATATATTAGAAGGACTTATTATTGCCTCCGATAATATAGATGAAGTGATTGCGCTTATTCGCGGATCGAAAAACACGGAGGAAGCACGAGGTAAATTGATCGAACGCTTTGAACTTACCGATATTCAAGCTCGAGCGATTGTGGAAATGCGCTTGCGTCAATTGACCGGATTGGAGCAAGATAAATTGCGTACGGAATATGAAGACTTAATGACAACCATTGAAGAGCTGAAAAATATTTTAGCCAGTAGAGATCGAAGAATGGAAATCATTGAAGAAGAATTGCTTGAAGTGAAAGAACAATTTGGAGATGAACGTCGTTCAAATATTGAATATTCCGCTTCTGAATTGAGTATTGAAGATATGATTCCCGATGAACAAGTTGTTATTTCTATTTCTCACGCGGGATATATCAAAAGAACGCCACTGACAGAATATAGAAAACAAAGAAGAGGAGGAATAGGTGCAAAAGCATCAACCACCAGAAGTGAAGATTTCTTAGAATATCTTTTTGTCGGCACCAATCACCAATATATGCTTTTCTTTACACAGGAAGGACAATGTTATTGGATGCGGGTTTATGAAATTCCTGAAGGAAGCAGAACTTCTAAAGGACGGGCGATTCAAAATTTAATCAATATTGAACCGCATGATAAGGTGAAAGCTTTTATCAATACCGAGGATCTCAAAGACGAGGAATATATCAATAGTCATTATGTAATTATGGCCACTAAAAAAGGTCAGGTTAAAAAGACACTTTTAGAACAATATTCTCGTCCGCGGTCAAATGGTATTCGTGCCATTAGTATTAGAGAAGATGACGAATTGTTATCCGCTCGATTGACCAAAGGAGATTCTCAAGTATTGTTGGCTACAAAAGAAGGACAGTGTATCCGTTTTGAGGAAGAAAAAACGCGATCAGTTGGTAGAACAGCTATGGGGGTTAGAGGTATCCGTTTGGGTGGAGAAGATGATGAAGTAATCGGAATGGTTACCGTGCACGAGAATGAACCCGATGTAGCTATTTTATCGGTTTCTGAAAATGGTTACGGAAAAAGAACGAGTTTAGAAGACTATCGCGTGACTAACAGAGGTGGAAAAGGAGTGAAAACCCTCAATATTACCGAGAAAACAGGTCACCTTGTTTCTCTAAAAAAAGTAACCGACGATGATGATTTAATGATAATTAATAGATCAGGAGTTGCTATACGTATTGCCGTTGATAACCTCAGAATTATGGGGAGAGCTACGCAAGGTGTTCGATTGATCAACTTGCGAGAAGATGATGCCATTGCAGCAGTTGCTCGAATTGTCAATGAGGAGGAGGAAGAAGAGGAAATTGAAGAAGATATCAATATTGAAGGAGAGGAAGGCACTATAGAGCATGAAGGTGGAACAGATATTGAGGATACTTCTACAGATATTACAGACGAAGAAGAATAATTTTTTAATTTTAATTCAATTATTATGGAAAAGATTAAATATATCACACTCCTTTTTCTGATTTTAAACACAAGTGTTTTTGCTCAGAATAGGGAAATTAGACAAGCTGAGAAAGCCATAGAAGAGCAAGATTTTACCAAGGCTAAAAGTCTATTGCAAGAAGCTGAATCTGATGTTTCCTCGCTTAATGATAAATATAAAGCCAGGTATTATATGGCTCATGGACAAGCTGTTGGTTTAACTTCCCAAGGAGATTTAGAGGAAATTGAAAAAGCCGCAAACAGCTTTAAAAAAGCAATCGAATACGGAAACGAAGAGGAAGGTGCAATGGGATTAAATAAAATTAGCGAATTTTTGGTGGAGAGCGCTATTCAAGATCAACAAAGTCAAGATTTCAAAAACGCTTATCAAAAACTTTATAAAGCCTATGAAATGAGTCCTACCGATACAATTTATCTATTTGCAGCAGCCGGAAATGCTTATAATGCTCAGGATGATGACAAAGCTATCGAGTATTACTCCATGTTAAGAGATATCAATTATAGGGGAGATGAGATAACTTATACTGCAGTTCATGATGAAACTGGTGAAATACAACCCTTTGGTAGCAAAGAAGAAAGAGATGCAATGGTTGAATTAGGTGAATTTTCAGATCCTCAAGCTCAACGTGCCGAACGACGGGATTACGATGTGATTAAGCAACTGGCTTTAACTTATCTGCGAAAAGGCGATGAAGAAAAAGCTATAAAGACTATTCACGAAGCCAGAGAAATGCAACCTGATGATATGGAGTTGCTCAAAGCGGAAGCCATGATTTATGAAGAAAGTGGAGATTCTGAGGAGTATTTAAAAATTCTTGATGAATTGATTAAAAAAGACCCTGATAATGCTGCAACTTACTATATTATTTTAGGCGATAATGCTTTGAACGCAAAAGAAGAAGAAAAAGCCAGAGGGTATTATGAAAAAGCAATTGAAGAAAACCCGGATTCACCAGCTGCATACAATGGAGTAGCTAATAGTTATTTAAATCAGCAGGAAGCAATTGTGAAAGAAATGAATTCGTTGGGGATGTCAAAAGCAGACACCAAAAAATACAATAAACTTTCTGAAGAACGGAATGATCTATTAAGAGATGCTTTGCCATATTTGGAAAAAGCACAAGAAAATGCTCCTGAAAGTTTAGAATTAATACAAGCACTCTATCAAATTAATACCCAGTTGAATAATACTGAAGAAGCTGCGAAGTATAAAAAGATGCTGGATAACGCAAGATAATAATCCGAAAGATAAAATTGAAATCATAAAAAAGCGTTCACTAAGATGAACGCTTTTTTTATCTTATCGGTGTTATGTCAAAACCAATTGCTTAAAAAAACAAATTGATTGTGTATAATTTCACGACCGGACAATAAAAATATTTTTTGGAATACAATTTGAACATACATTTGTAATAATAATTTTATTTATTCATTTGAATAAGCTATATTTAGAAGAGCAGATCACTTTATCGTCTCGAACGAAACTTCGGGAAGGAAAGTCCGGACACCACAGGGCAGCATAACGGTTAACAGCCGTCGGATTCCGAATTTTCGGAATTAGGACAAGTGCAACAGAGAGAAGGTACAGGTAATGCTGTAGTGCAAGCAGGTAAACTCTATGCGGTGCAATGCCACGTAAACCAGGAAAGGATGGCCCGTCCAATCTGGAGGGTAGGCAGCTAAAGGTTATCGGTAACGGTAACTTCAGATAAATGATAAAGTATTCGCCAACGGCGAATGACAGAATCCGGCTTATCGATCTGCTCTTTTGTTTTTTAAATTCGAGTAAAATCAATTAAAAACTTCGCTCGATCATTCGTTGGGGTTTTAAAGTAGAATCCTCAATAATTTCAAACTCGACAATCCCTAAGATTAATTCTTCCTCAGTAATTACATCCACTTTCCACAAACCGGGCTTGACATTTTTTTTATAAGTATAACCGCGATAACCGGCATCTCGACCTCCCGTAATTTCATAACCGATATTATCGACTACTTCCCAATCATCGGTTTTTTCGTTAAACCATTTCCAGCGATGGGCTACGGATTTTTTAATTTCTGTCGGGGCAAAAATAGAGGTGAAGACATAAACCTTTTCCCCCGGTTGACGGATAAATTTTAATCTGTGATCCCGCCAAAATATATACCAATCGTCGCGTTCATAGATCACCTTATAGGTATCGTTTTCCCGTTGAACATCGTGCGCCACCAACCCGGTGTCTAAAGCTAAAGGCACAGGCGGAATTAAATTGGTAAAATAAAATATATTTATCGTGGTGTAAATGAGGAAAATGATTCCCAACATTTTTTTGAGGTTGATTTCTACGCGTGTACTCGGACTTTTACGATAAATAAAAGTTATTAAGGAAAGGGTAACTCCTAAACTTACCAAGCCTGAAATGATAAATATGAGCGTGTTCATTTGTTTTAAAAACACTGGAATTATAAAGCTGAAAAAAGTGAAACTGATAAAAAAGTAAACACTGAATTGTAAATACTTATTCGAAATTCGTTTCTTAAGTATTTCGTTGGCAAAAAGCAAGGCTACTAAAATGATAAAAAAAGTAATCGTTTTTGTCATCGAAACGCTTCTGGAAAAAAAGATCACAAAAGCACTTGAGAGTCCACCAAAAGAGAATTGAATCGCTAACGGAAAATAAATTTGAAAGCGTTCTAAAAAAGTGTTTTCCCATTTACCGTCATCCATCATGTTGAAGAGGTAAATCACAACAGTCAAAAATGACATGTGCCCACAGAGCACCGATAGGTCGTAGATCCGATCAATCCGCCCCAGGGTTAGCGTATCAAAGATAAACCCACCCATAAAAAAGATTACCGGCAGGTATTTTTGATGTCGCCGAATGAATTTCCGAAAGCGACTGTTCCTTAATTTTACAAGCGTTCTCTTCATAACTTTTTAGAAGCAGATGAAATTATGGAAAATATTTGGGATATGAATGTATTATTTAGGTGATGCTTTATTTTTTGGAAATGTATCTTTGTTAAGTGTCTTACGATAGAAGGCGGGATTGTTTTATAACACAAAAATAAGGTTCTGAACTTAACTTGTAATGCGGCTAAGTGAGCATATCCAAGCTCGAAGACCTCCAAAACCACTGGATTGAATAACTGAAAAATAAAAACTAATCAATACAAAAAATCAGCTTTTTTAGCCGTAATAGAAGACTACATCCCAAAACGAAACAAAATGGAAAAAAGAAATAGAAATAAGCAAATTAGACTACCAAAATAATATCACTTATCTGCTTTTCTAAACTTAATCCTGCAAGAATCCAAAGGAATCACTCCGCAACTCTCCTGAAAATCTCAATACAAACAGACTAATCTCCATAGGGCAGACTGACAAGCATCCGGTTTAGTCAACACCGTCCCGTACGTACGGGATTGGGTCGTCCCGACCACACGAATGCTTAGTTATTGTAGCACGTTTTTATTTCCCGATAAATTCAATACCGTCGATTAGTGATTTTAAACCAGAAGTTGAATGATTTTCATTATCGTAAATTTCCATTCCTACTTTTTGATTTTCAGATTTATGTTTATCCAAATATTCTTTTAACCATTCAACATTTTCACGATAACCATTGGCATCGTTCAATCCTGCTGTTACGAACATAGAATTGAATTCTAAACTGCCTTTTTCTTCTATTGTCTTGAAAATAAAATGTTGGTCATACATTGTACTTGGACTTGCCGAAATATAATTGTCAAAAATCTCTGGTCTCAAAACAGCAAATGACAAAGAACCTAATCCTCCTAAAGAATGTCCGAAGATTGTTTTTTGATTGAACTTGATATTATATTCTTTTTCAACTGAAGGAATTAATTCATTTCCTACAAAGTCAGCAAATTCATTGAATTTTCCTGTTCTTGAATATAAATCTTCAAATCCTTTTTCAACTTTGGTTGTATCTTTCGTGGGCGTGTAATAAGTCCACCTACTTTCTTTGGTGCTTGGAAGAGAAATAATTACTGTCGGATAAATTTTATCGCCAAATTCGTAAAGTGAAACAACATTCTCTGCAATTCCAGAATAATCATCGCCGTCTAATAAAACCAATAAACTTAAACTGTCTTTTTTAGTTTCTAAATTTTCTGGAATAGTAATTTTATACGGAATATTTTCTTTGAGCTTTTTAGATTCAAAAGTTTCTAGTTCAGATGTTTTTTTATTTTCTTTTTCAACCTCTGATTTTGTTGAATTGTTACAAGATATCATTATGATTGATAGTAAAAGAAATAATGTTTTGTTCATTGAGTTTGTTTTTTTTTAAATGTGCTACAACGGTCAAGTATAAGCGTAGTGCGGGATTAATAGCACTTCACTTTCGGTTTAGCAATATGTTTGTTAATATTCAATCAGTTCAAATTTAGCACTTTTGCCCGCATTACGCTTATACAATGTTGTAGCCAGTGCTTTTTATTTTCCAAGTTTTAAAATTCTTATCGCTCCTTGAATTACCACAATAAAAACTATTGTCCCGATAATTAAGTCTGGTTTGTTTGAGTTCAGCCAATTGACCAAAAGACCTGCAGTTATTACTCCCAAATTTATAATAATGTCATTCGATGTGAAAATCATACTCGCTTTCATATGAGCTTCTTCTTTGCTTTTAGATTTCTGAAGTAAGTAAAGACAAATTCCATTAGCGATTAATGCCGCAACGGAAACGAAAATCATTGTAGAAAAGTCGGGCATTTTTTCGACTCCAAAAAATCTCCGCAATACTTCCACAAATCCAATTAAAGCAAGTGTTATCTGAAAATATCCTGCAAGTTTTGCAACTCGCTTTTTTCTTATCAGAGTTCCACCGACCGCAAAAAGGCTAATTCCATAAACGAAACTGTCGGCAAGCATATCCAAACTGTCTGCAACCAATCCCATAGATTTGGAAATTAGTCCAGTTGCCATTTCAATTAGAAAAAAAGCAAAGTTGATTGCGAGAACAATCCAAAGAAGTCTTTTCTGGTTTTTATTTTCTTCAAATTCGATTTGGTCTGTCAGTTCAGTCGATAGTTTTTGTCCCCCTAATTTTAGGTCGAGTATGGATTCTTCGATTTGATCAATTTGTCCGCTGTGAAAAACGGTCAATTTTCGGTTTGGTATGTCAAAGTCCAAATTTTTAATACTTGAAATTCCATCCAATTTCATTCGGATTAAATTTTCTTCCGAAGGACAGTCCATTTTTGTAATCTCAAATATTGTTTTTTTCATTTACGTTCTCGGGTTTTCGCATTGGCTACAACGGTCAAGTATAAGCGTAGTGCGGGATTAAAACACTTTACTTTCAATTTGTAGATATGTTTGTTAATATATAGTGTTTTTAAAGATAGTATTTTAGCCGCATTACGCTTATACATTGTTGGTGGCAGGTCATTATCCAGATTTATAGTGAAGCAGAGAATTTAGAATTCATTTATTAAATATCGGATATTTTTTTAAAGTGTAGGCTTTTCGCTCTTTCCCCTTTTTTATAATAAGAGAAATACTATCTTTTTCTTTAAATGACACAAAATTTTCACACCATTTGTTTAAGGAAGACGGTTCTAAGTTTATACCGTTTATAGCACTAATTGTATCACCTATGCTTAATCCTTTTTCCTCTGCTGTAGAATTATTCCAAATTGAAGTTATAATAATGGCATCTTGAATTTTAAAGGGTGTAAAACCAAAAGTTTCTTCTGGTTTTTCTAAAGAAGGTATTTCTTTAAAGATAATTTTCTGGTCTTTCCAGTCAAACAAAACTTCTTTACCTGTTTTTATTAATTTTGTGCCCAATAAGGCAGGAGCAGGATAAGGTGCTATCTGAATTTGAATTTTTTCGAGTAAAAATTTATTATGACTCGTATTTGTCCTGATTTTTTCATTTACAAAATAAAGATTATCCAATAATGCTGTATATTGTTCGGTGAACTTTATTGAGTTACTATCACTATATAATGAGGCTATGCCAATTCCTTTCCCAGATGTATATGATGATTTCTTAGTCTTGTTTTTAAAAAACAAACTATCAGAAATTTGTAGAGAACTGTTATAGCCTGTATCCCACATTGCCCAAAACTCATTTTCATTCCATTTCAACTTTGATATTGGATTACCACCAAATGTTTCTTTAAAAGATAAGATTAAACCTGGTTGTGAAATATCAATAGAATTTTTATTATCTGAAAAGGAAATCATTTTAGTTTCAAAATTAATTTTCCAAAATGCTGTTTTTAATAAATTAGCTCCGATAATACCATCTATGTTGACACAATGGTTATTAAAAGTAGATAAATCTTGAACATAGACTCCAATATGTGAAAAGTCAATATTTCCTATAGTCAGCTTCGGTAAAATGAAGAAATCACCAACACCTTTAAGTCCTGAAGCATCTGATATTGACTTATTTGATTTTTCTGGTATTGAAGAAAGAATATTTTTAAATTTAGGTGAAACTGTGGTTAAAGCACCTGTGTCAAATAAAAAATTATAAGTTTTCCCTTCTATCTTTATTGGAATAATTGGCAAGCCCATTTTAGATTCGAAAGAAATGTTTTCGGTAAAATTCGTATTATCCAGTTTTACCGAAAACATATACTTATCTCTAAATTCCGTCTCGCCATAATTAGTTGCGCAAGAATACAGAAGAAAGAAAATTGAAAGAAAAAGAAGTCTTTTCATTAAAATGAAATTTTAACTCCACCTGATACGTGCCACCCTTGACTTTCAGAATAACCGCCATCAAGAGAAATTGTGGTTTTAGTGTTTCTTTTTCTTTTTTGTTCAGATGTGAAGTGAGAAGGGACTTCTCCAAATTCAACAAATTGTCTTCCAATCATTGCACTTGTTGCTTGCCAACCAAGAGAAAGGTTAAAGCCTTGAGGCATTTTTTCGTAATACTCTTTTTGTTCTTTGGTTACTTCGAAATTTTCAAATACCCAAGCCCTCAAATCTTTGGCAATTTCGATTGTAACTTCTTCAAGTTTTTCATCGGGTAGTTTGAATAACTGTTCTTGTTTTCTTTTTACACCTTCGGGTGTCAATGGATACTTTGCGTTCATAATTTATTGTTTTAATTAAGTAATTTGATAAGTGATAACTTTTATCACATTCATTTTCCGTAATATACAAAATATTTTCGACAATAGTAACGTCTATTTTTTTCAACTTGCCACCAACGTTGTTGTGTATGATTTCGTTGCGTGTTTAAGTATTAAAGTTAGCAAATAAATCACAGATAGAAAGTCCGCGAGGACTTTCGTAAGTAGGCTATAACTAGCAATGAATTATACACGGTGTTCTACGCAGTTTTTATTCCATTTTCATTTATTCGCACGAGTCAAATTCAGATGTACTTTTAAATTTCTGAATATTCTTGTTTTCTTAAAATCTCAAAAAAAATCAGTTTTTCATTCCGCAATATTTTTCCGTACGTTTAGCGATTCTACTATTCAGCCGAAACTTTTCAGATAGCTAAATTTTCGATGCAAAAAACAGGTTTTTGGCAATTCCTCAATTCAGCTTTTTTCGCACGCTTTATAATTCCGAAAGAATTATTTATTCAGACGTTTTTAATTCTGTTCTGTTAAAATTCGGTTGAAATTTTCTTGGTTCTTTCGTAACATATTTTTCCTTTAATTGAAAGTAAAATATAGAGCCTAAAACAGGAAAAAATAAAACAGCTAATAACCAAACAGTATTCATTTTCGAGTTTTTAAATCTCGATCTTGTTATGTCAAAAATTGCCCAAAACCATAATATAATGGTTAAAATCACAAATCCGATAATCAATGTTGTTTCCATAATTCTATTTTTTTAGTTTTAATACTTGGTTTATCAATTCAGCACAATGTTTGTCACAAATTGCGTAGAACGGTCAAGTATAAGCGTAGTGCGAGATTTCGAAGCACTACATTTTCCTTTTGCCGATATGTTTATTAATAGTCAAATTTTCAATTTAGCACTTCATCTCGCATTACGCTTATATAATGTTACCAGCTGGCTTTCAATCGTCAATTCTTAAATACTCTCCTTTCAAGGTAAACTCAATTTCAATTCCATTATTTAGTTCAACGGATTGATGTGTTCTATCTAAATCCCATTTAGTAATGAAATTATTAGGATAATTAGCTTTTATATACTTATTGATAGCTAATGGAATTACGCTATTCGGTAGTTCAGATTTAGCATCTATGCTTTTAATGTTGTTTTTTCTATTAAATTCCAATTTAATATTATCACTTAGTATAATATCGTATTCCTTTGTAAGTCCCTCGTAATCCACTTCCGATTGTATTATCTTGCTATTTGGGAAGTGTTTTTTTACATAAGTTTGGATTTGAGATGGTACTTCTGAATATGGAACTACTTTGTCCTGCCCAAATACAGATACTGATACTGTAAGGATACCTATCAACAATGCGCTTTTTAAAAATTTAAAATGTTTCATTTTTACTTATTTATATTAATTGCTACTCTTTTCAGGATTTTCGCAATCTCCTCTTTTTTTTATATTTTAGTTTTATTGGCTTGCTGGTAACTAGTTATAACCCAACAAATATAACCGATTAATTGTTAATATCCCGGGATAAACCAAGGTTTACTATTTATTTATCGGGAAGTGTTTTCTGAATTTCAAATCCAAACAGGGTTTAGTGGACTTTTGTCTAAAAAAAGTTTAGCTAAACATGCGGGTGAATTTTAGTGGATTTCAGGTTGAATGTCTATGGCTTTTTAAAATGTAAAATTATTGTTTCTTTTTGTGTCAAAGAACGGGATAGGGTAGCGGCTAAATCAATTTTTATTTCCCGATGCCTAAACCTAATTTCTTGACGAATATAAATATTCAACCGGGCATTATGACGGTAAGTTTGCATTATTATCTTTATTTGTAGTTCAAACCGAACTCTTCACTATTTATAAGAAAACTTCGTTTATTGCGAAAAAGATCGGTATTAACTCATAAATATTTCAATCATTATATGCACAAAACTCTTTCAAATCGTTGGTTTATAGCAATTATGGCTACGCTGCTTCAGGTATTGTTGGGTACTGTTTATGCTTGGAGTTTCTTTCAAAAACCGATTGTTGCTGCTTATGGTTGGACGAATGTGCAGACCATGTGGATATTCAGTATGACGATCTTATTTCTTGGGTTGGCAGCTGCGATGGGGGGAATGATTCTTCCCAAATACGGACCGCGTAAGCTGGCTTCTTTTGGTGCCTTGCTTTATGGAATGGGATATCTGATCAGTGCGTTTGCGATGTCGATGAATAGCTTACCGCTTTTCTATGTTGGTTTTGGCGTCGTCGGTGGAGTAGGACTGGGACTGGGTTATGTAACTCCCGTCGCCACCGTCTCAAAATGGTTTCCCGATAAAAAAGGTTTTATCACCGGTATGGTCGTAATGGGATTTGGATTGGGCGCGTTGGTAATGTCTAAGCTTATTGCTCCTATCTTTATGGAAATAGCGCATGGCAATATGGTTTACGTTTTTCTATATATCTCCATCGTGCTTATATTATTGGGAGTTGCTGCCGGTTTGTTTATGAAAAATCCTCCCCCGGAATTTATCCCCAAAGGATATAATCCTCCCGCCAAAAACAAGGTCAATCAGAACTTTGAAAGCAATTTAACCGTAAAGAAGAGTTTACTTTCCAAAAAATTCTTGGGAATGTGGCTCATCTTTTTTCTGAATATTTCGGCGGGAATTATGTTTATCAGTTTGCAGTCTCCGATGATACAGGATTTACTGCTGATCGATGATGCGACGTTAAGTATGGAAACGTTGGCTGCAACCGGAGCTACGCTTATCGCCATCTCCTCATTATTTAATGGAATCGGTCGTTTCTTTTGGGGCGGAATATCGGATAAAATCGGAAGGATACAGGTTTTTCGACTTATTCTTGGATCTCAGATTTTAGTGCTCATTTTGATGATGTTTACCAATAATCCTTGGATTTTCGGAGCGCTGGTCTGCTATGTTCTTCTGTGTTATGGCGGCGGATTCGGAGCCATGCCATCGTATGTGTTGGATGTTTTTCATAGCAAACTAATGCCTGTGGTTTATGGGGTTATTTTGACCGCTTGGTCTGTTGGTGGAATTGTCGGTCCACAAATCGCTGCTTTTATCAGAGATTTGTATGTCGAAAATCCGGCGATGATTGGTCCAAGAACTTATCTAACTGGTGTTGTTTTGTTGAGTATTGGATTAGTAATAGCGTTCTTTCTTACTAATAAATCAATTGTTGAACAGAAAGGATGACCGAGATATCTTTAATAAAAAAAGGGATTCCCAAAAGAAAACGATTAAACATTCTTTTTAGGTAACCCCTCTATCTCATCAGTAATAGATGACTTATCAATTATTTTTTATGCGGAAATGAAGGCCTAACTTCTACTTTACTCGGTAGCGTTCTGGACTCCATTTTCAATAAATCCACCACGATTTGGCCGATATCTTCTTTTTGGATTTTCCAAGCATCTTTTTCTCCCGGGGTGTTTTCATTAAAATACGTGGCTACTGAACCGGGCATAATAAGGGTTGTTTTAATTCCTTTTTTACGCATATCCAACATCGCAGCCTGTGTGAAACCTGTCACGCCAAATTTACTGGCATTGTAGGCACTTCCACCTTCAAAGAAATTGGTTCCGGCAAGACTACCGATCGACATAAAATACCCTTCGTTTTGTTCCAATTGGTCTAAACTCGCTTTCAATGTATAGAAAACTCCGGAGAGGTTGGTTTCAATCGTATCTTTCCATAATTCAACACTGAGCTCATCTATAGGTGCAAAGTGTCCAACTCCAGCATTGGCAATGACAATATCTATTTTCTTGAAATTATCCACAGTTTTTTTAACTGCCTTTTCCAAGTCTTGATATTCTTTCACGTTGGCTTGAACACCCATCGCTTTAGCGCTGGAATCTTGGTTTGCGTTGAGTTCTTTCACCGCATCATCCAGCGTGCTTTGTGTTCTTCCGGTAATGGTAACGTTTATTCCTTGTTTCAGAAGTGCTTCCGCAATTCCTCGTCCTATTCCTTTGGTTCCGCCTGTAATAAAAGCAGTTTTATTCTTAAGCATATATATGTATTTTTGATTTTGAACGAATTTAATAAAATCTTCGCGCTTACCTCTTAATATTCCGATAAAACTTGATCGTATCCGCAGTTAAAGCTTTAATTAAAGTGTTTTTAAAAACCACATACTCGTTTTTTACTTATATTTGAATTTTAATTTTTAAACTTATGAGATTTCATACCAGAAAATGGATTAGACCGGAAGATTTGAATGCCAATGGAACTTTATTCGGTGGGCGATTGCTGCAATGGATAGACGAAGAAGCTGCTTTGTATTCTATTATTCAGTTAGAAAATCAAAAAGTAGTCACCAAATTTATCAGTGAAATTGATTTTAAGAGTTCTGCTTATCAGGGTGATATTATCGAAATAGGTATAGATGTAGTCAGTTTCGGGTCTGCTTCTCTAACTTTGACTTGTGAAGTCAGGAATAAAATGACCCGACAAACTATTATTACCATCGATAAAATTGTGATGGTGAATATGGGCGAATACGGTAAACCCAAACCACATGGCAAAACAAAAATCGAATTTGTAAAAGATCGATTGGCTTAAGTTTAAAATGAAACCCTACCTAATTAGTAATTTCAAATAAATTTGAATTGCAAGCTATCCCTTTACGAGGGAAAGAGCTTTTCTTACAAAAAACAGACAAAGCTCTTTTCCTTAAAATTAGTTGAGCTAAAAATACCGTACTTTTAATGAGACCGGTCAAAGTATTGAAAAGCTTTTTCGGTGCGTTCTCGATACATTTTCATTAAACTTTAGAAAACCGCTTAGTTTGTTTTCGGCAAATATTCTCTTTCCACATAAAAAGGTCCAAAAGGTAACAGCGAGCAAAGTAGGCTGATGCCCAATTGTTTTTTTGTCCAGTTCAGTTTATTTCCAATAACGACAGCACCAAATACATATGCGATAAATAGCACCCCGTGAATCGGTCCCATAATCTCAACCAATAAAGGTTGGTCTGCCATATATTTTAAGGGCATTCCGACAAATAATAATATAAGATATGAATAGGCTTCGGAAGAACTGATCAGGCGAAAAATTTTTACTTGTGATAGCATATTTTGTTTTCGCCAAAGATAAACGAATGCGCCAAATAACGCAATCTAAGTTGAACAATTTCATCAGTTTAGAACTTTCAATCGGAAAGATTTTTCATCTTAAAAACTTATTTTAGATAAAATTTAGAGGTGCTTTATCTTTTTAATTTCTTCCATGTGATATATCTATGATAGCTTTTAATAAGATTATAGCAGTTTGTATTGATTAAATAGTAATTTTTCCCGTAAATTTATATCATATTATTTATAAATAAGAACATAAATGAGAGAAGCAATAAATTTCACCTTCATTCTTACCATTATAATAGGAGTGATTGTTTGCACCATCATTTGGCCGGTTTATGGGTTTATTGTTATTGGAGTAATCATATTTGCTGTGGGGATTTATGATATTTTCCAAAAAAAAGAAACTGTTTTACGGAATTTCCCTGTAATCGGACACATGCGGTTTCTATTGCAAATGATTGGTCCTGAAATACACCAATATTTTGTAGAAGATAATACCGATGGAAAACCCATTGACAGAAATCACAGAGATTATGTCTATAATCGCGCGAAATTGGGAATCGACACCCATCCTTTTGGAACCGAACTCGATGTCAATGAAGAGATGTTTTCTTTTATGAAGCACAGTATTTATCCTGCAGCCGTTTTGGCAGAAGCTCCACGTATAGAGATTGGCGGACCGGATTGTAAACAACCTTATTCTGCAAGTATATTTAATATCTCGGCGATGAGTTTTGGCTCACTTAGTAAGAATGCAGTCAGTGCGTTAAATCTTGCTGCCAAAGCAGGAAATTTTTTACACGATACCGGAGAAGGTGGAATTTCGCCTTATCACCGGTTGGGAGGAGATTTGGTGTATGAGTTGGGAACCGCTTATTTTGGAGCGCGAACCAAAGATGGAAAATTCGATCCGGAAATGTTTAAAGAGAAATCGCATTGGCCCGAAGTGAAAATGATCGCTATCAAATTGTCTCAAGGAGCAAAACCCGGTCACGGAGGTGTGTTACCGGCAGCTAAAAACAATAAAGAAATTGCAGAAATTAGAGGCGTTGAACCGCATACCGATGTGCTTTCTCCTTTCGGACATTCTGCATTTGACGATGCCGAAGGATTATTGAATTTTATTGAACAACTCAGAGAATTATCCGGTGGAAAACCAATTGGCTTTAAACTCGCCATCGGAAGTAAAAATGAATTTAGAAGGATTTGTGAGAAAATGGTGGAGACCGGTATCAAACCTGATTTTATAACCGTTGATGGTTCAGAAGGGGGAACCGGAGCAGCGCCGATAGATTTTTCCAATTATGTTGGTGTGCCTTGGGAAGAAGCATTGATTTTTGTGGTGGATTGTCTCAACGGGTATGATTTAAAGAAAGATATTATAGTGATGACTGCTACGAAAATAATTACCGCCTATGATATTTTTAAAGCCCTGTGTATCGGAGCAGATGTCTGCAATTCCGCACGTGGAATGATGTTGGCACTCGGTTGTATTCAAGCCTTAAAATGCAATACCAATAAATGTCCAACCGGCGTTACCACCAATAACCCAGCTTTAATGCGTGGGTTAAATGTTCAGGAAAAATGGAAATGGGTTAGAAATTATCAGGCAAGAACCGTGTCGGATTTTCTGGATTTATTTGCGGCATCCGGATGTAGCGATATCAATCAGCTAAATCGTAAGTTGATTTATAAAAAACTTCAAGATAACATCCGTTCTTATGAAACATTCTTTCCCACCGTGAAAACAGGGAGTTACTTAAAAGATAACTGATATTTGAATAAACAAAGATATTTTTTTGTAACTTTATTAACTAAATTACTACTGTTTACTATGAAAAATATATTAATTCCATTGGATTATCATCCGACTTCTGAAAAAATAGCCAAAGCCGGTTATGAACTTGCCCAACAATTAGGTGCTGAAATTCACTTGGTTCATGTGTTGGCGGACTTGCATTATTATAATGTGAATTATCCTGCTTTTTTTGGATATGATTTCAACAGTCTTGGCGCACATTCTTTTAACACGATCGATGAAGCGCTAAAGCAAGCGGAAGAGTTTTTAAAAAGAGCCTCAGAAAAATTGGATCCGAATGTAGGAACCGCTGTTCTGCAAGGAGATACGGCCAATTCGATTTTAGATTATGCCAATTCTGAAAAAATGGATTTAATTGTGATGGGAACGCACAGTAGAAGTGTTTTCGAAAAAGTTTTTATCGGTTCCGTGGCGACAAGCGTTCTTGAAAAAACAAAAATACCTGTTTATATGGTTCCGGTAAAAAAATAAAATTTTATGTTTATAAGATATAAATCCACAGAAATAATGATTGGTCCTAAAAAAATATCAATAGTAAAAGAAGATTTTTTCCCCCTTTAAACTTCAAACCGATGAGATACTTATTTATCATTATAATTTTAGTGTTGTTTAGCTGTTCTTCGGCGAAATTGGCAGATAACGATACTAAAAAAGTTAATACAGCAAAAATTGAGGAATTGATTGAAAAAGAAGCGTTTAAAATCAATGTGGATTATGCTTTTCCAAAAACATCTTCACAATTCAATCAAGCAGTTCAAAATTTAAATCTTTCCGCTGTGGGCAATTCCGCCAATCGAATCAATATTCAAGGCGAGGGTTATTATCTAGAAATTAAAAAGGATTCAGTTATCGCTGTATTACCCTTTTATGGCGAACAATATTCCGGTTACCAAATCACTACCCACGACAGAATAGAGTTTAAAGGTGATTCTGAAAAATACGAAATTAATGCTGATCCTACTAAAAAGTCAAACCGTACCAGGATTTCATTTCAAATAGCCGATGCCAATCGAATCGGGGAATGGTATGACGTTTCATTATTGATTTTTGAAAATGGAAAAACCGACATGCAAGTTTCCAGTTCCAGAAGATCGATAATGGCTTATCGAGGGGAAGTAGAAGGGGAAGAAGCTGAATAATCGATTGGTGATCTTCAAGAGTTTTAAACCGCTTGAAGGGTTGATTGTCAATTGATTTAACAAAACTACTCTTTTATAACCTGCCGATTTAAACTTCCTTTGTTGGTTTTGATATTTACAAAATACAACCCTGAATGCAAGCTTTTAATATTGATTACTTTTTTGCAGGATTATCATAGAAATAAGAAACAGAGATTGATGTATTTTTGTATATTTGTTCCTTTGAAAGATTGCTTAACAAGAATTATTAGTCAAAAATCCACTTGTATAAGTGCATTCCCATTTTAATCGCCCCAAGTTTTTAGGAGATAATAGTAGAGTTTTGCCGAATTTCAGTCGCTTTTAAAATACAATATGAATTTAAAGTAATCCTGAAAAATAAAGCTGTAATCTTTTCAGTTTAAAATTTAACTATGCTGTCCTTCCCTTATAAATTTCAAATATTTTTTCTTTTTTGTTTTATTTATATCGGATTTCAGCAGATTTATGCTCAAAACTTCCCAAGGGGGTTAGGTACTCCGATTTGTACTGACCAGATTATCCCTCCAAATGTGCCGGAAAACACGGGTTATGATGATATTTATCCCTGTGGGGTTTTTACCCAACCTCCGTGTTTGTGCCCTCTTATTCCAAGTGCTCCCTTATCTGCTTACATAGATTTTTATTATGTGGTTATTCAATCTGCAGGTACATTTACTTTTGTAGTTACTCCGGATGAAGATATTAATTATGACTTTGGAGCTTTTAAAAATCCCAACTGGGAAAACTTAAATTCGGCACTTCCGCCCAATAGAAGAGGTTCAGATAACAATCCTTTTTCTAATGGAGAATTTAGCACCGGCTTAGCACTTTATGTTGAGGAAACATGCCGAAAACAAATTGAAGAACCCAATGGAACGCATTTAGGAATGGCCAGATATTTCGATGTAGAGCCCGGAGATGAAATTCTTATTGCCATTGATCGAAAAGCTCCAATAGAAAGCGGTTATACCATTGAACTCGGAGGAGATGCGGTTTTAGAATGCAAAACTGTCGGTAATGATTATTTTGTTTGTATTGAAGATGATGTGCTATCAGCGGATTTTTTTTCAGAGGAAATTATGGCTGGTTTAGTTCAAGACTTCCCTGATGGGAATTTTTCATTTTATGACGTTTTAGATGATGCGATAAATGCTACAGGAACTCCGTTAGAATTCCCCTTGACCGTTGATTATAACGAAGGCGAAGGAACATTGATATATGGAAGGGTAGAAGATGAGGTCGGTAATTTAATGTTCGTGCTCCGACTAAACTTTTATTTGAGTAAGAAACCCGAGATATTAACCACTGAAACCATAAATATTGATCCGATATGCGATGATGGAAACGGAAAGGCTATTATTCACTTAAATCGCTATGAAGATATTTTTGTCACCGATGAAGATGATAATATTCGAGCTCGTTTTTATCCCGATGAAGAAGCTTATGAAAATGGAGATTTTATTGAAGACCCAACTTCCTACGAAGCTGAAGATAACCAAGTCATTATTGTTGAAGCTGTTAATGTGTTTAGCGGTTGTACAGCTGATGAAATTGCCAGAATAAAAGTACATTTAGAAAAGTCGCCCAATGCAGACTTATCGGCTTATGACGGATATGTGATATGTTCGGATCCGGAAGATGTTTTGGACGATTCGCTTACTTCAGTTTTTGTAGAAACCGAACTTTCAGAAGAAGATTATGATTTTACGTGGATATATAAGAATCTTCCCTGGGCTGTTTCTGGAGACACTTTGGCAACGACAACACCAAATTTATTGATCGATACCCCGGGGAGTTATTCAGTAACAATCACTAACAAAGAAGGTATCTTTTGTGAGCAAAATATCACATTCACCATAGATGAATGGGATCCTCCTGATTTTAAAATT
>Ga0079225_10000491_pt1 | contig 21387 bp, 17 predicted proteins | sample Poulit2012_FD_76344 | JGI IMG/M metagenome (GOLD analysis project Ga0079225, IMG submission 76344) | Agricultural soil microbial communities from Georgia to study Nitrogen management - Poultry litter 2012 | ecosystem: Environmental > Terrestrial > Soil > Agricultural land | place: USA: Georgia... | reverse complement strand
CGGAGATGGTGGTAAAGGGGGAGATATTATTCTCAAAGGCAATAAAAACCTCTGGACTTTATACGAATTTAATTTTAAAAGACATTTTAGGGCAGAACACGGTGGCAGCGGCAGTAAACAACGCAGTACCGGTGCAGATGGAGAAGACATCATTATTGAAGTTCCGCTTGGTACGGTTGTTAAAGAAACCGACACAGAAAAGTTTATTGGCGAAATCACTACTGATGAGCAAGAAATCGTCGTTGCTAAAGGAGGTATGGGAGGAAAGGGAAACTGGCATTTCCGATCTTCCACTCGTCAAACCCCCAGGTTTTCTCAGCCAGGACTTCCCGGAGAAGAGCGCGACATTACTTTAGAGTTGAAAATTTTTGCTGATGTTGGATTGGTAGGGTTTCCGAACGCTGGGAAATCCACTTTATTATCGGTTATTACCGCAGCGAAACCAAAAATCGCCAATTATGAGTTCACCACTTTAAAACCCAATCTGGGGATCGTTCAACATCGCAGTTATCAGACTTTTGTTGTAGCCGATATTCCCGGAATTATTGAAGGTGCAGCAGAAGGAAAAGGACTGGGACATTTGTTTTTAAGACATATCGAAAGAAACTCCACTCTGCTGTTTGTCATCCCGTGTGATTCGATGGATATTAAAAAAGAATATGATATATTAAAAGATGAGCTTCGTCGATATAAACCGGAATTATTGGACAAAGATCGACTAATTGCTATTTCTAAATGCGATTTGTTGGATGAAGAATTAAAAGCTGAACTCGATCAAGAATTAAAAGCAGCTTTTACGGACATTGAATATATCTTCATTTCAGCAGTTAGTGAATTGGGGCTTTCAGAATTAAAAGATAAACTCTGGGATATTTTAAATCAACCTGCGGAGCAGTAATTCTTAAGCTCAAGTTGAAATATATCGTTCAAAACATAAAAAGGTATGAAAAGGGCAAACATTCTAATTTTTTTCAGTCTGATATTGTTCACTTCTTGTGGAGGAGTCAAAACCTATACGGATTATGATGAAACTTTAGATTACAACCAATTTAAAACCTTCGATTTTTATGATCCGATGGAAACCGGTTTGGATGACTTGGATGAAAAGCGATTGAAAACAAGTTTAAGGGAGGTTTTAGCAGAAGAAGGATTTGAGCAACAAGAAGATCCAGATTTTATGATCAATTTTTATAGCGAATCATATCAGAAAAAACGCCAGCATAATATCGGAGTAAGAGTTGGCACTTTTGGCAGAAATGTAGGGGGCAGTTTAGGAAGTGGCATTCCTATTAATTCGTCGGAAAACATCATAAATATTACTGTGGAATTCGCAGAAACTGCAAACAATGAATTATTCTGGCAGGGTGTAGCGGAAGGAAAATTAAGTCCTAAATCCGCCCCTGAAGAGCGCAGGGCTTATTTTAAAAAAGCAATTCAGAAGTTATTGAAATCTTATCCGCCAAAATCCAAATAATCCCTTAGTATTAATACTCCAGCAAGGCAATAAAAGGAGCATCTTTAATCTTTTCTCTACCTTTTAAGGCTTTGAGTTCGAGCAAAAAATTATACTGTATCACATTTCCTCCGCATTGATTGACCAATTGTGAAGTAGCTGCAGCCGTTCCACCGGTTGCCAAAACATCGTCGTGAATCAGCACGTTTTCTCCTTTTTTAATCGCATCCTGATGAATTTCCAATTGATCTTTTCCATACTCCAAATCATAGGCTGCTTGAAACCTGTCAAAGGGCAATTTTCCCGTCTTGCGTACAGGAACCAACCCAACATCTAAACGCTGTGCAAGCAGAGTGGCGAAGAAAAAACCTCTGGCTTCTACTCCAACCACTTTATCTATTTTAATATCCGGTAATTCTTCGATAAATCTTTCTACACAAAACCGCATTGCTTCCGGATTTAATAGTAGCGGCGTAATATCTCGGTAAATAATACCTTTATTAGGAAAGTCGGGTACTGAACGAATAAAGTCACTTAGATTCATAATGGTATTTTGAAACTAATATAAAGCCATTTTAGGAATAGCAGTCTTTAAGCAGGAAAAAATATTTTCAAAAAAAATAATCTATTATTATATTGGGTTAAGACTTTTAATATGCTTATATTTGCAACCGTTAAATTGGCCTCGTGGCGCAACTGAATAGCGCATCTGATTACGGCTCAGAAGGTTGCAGGTTTGAATCCTGCCGAGGTCACTTGAAGCAGAAAAGCACGTTCAAAAACAGAACGTGCTTTTTTCTATTTAACCATGAAAATCCAAACTACTACAAACCTATTATAACTGTATAGTATAGTGGCTTCTGACCTATTATCAGGTTAAAACAATTTACAGGTCTCTGATAGATTCGAAATTTAAGAGAGAAAAATAAGAAGCCGAACAACGCTAATTGTTCGGCTTTATATATTTGATATTCTCAGATAATCCTATTCTTATGAACTCTAATATTACGAGTTAAAGTCATCAAATCTGATATTTTCTTCAGGAATTCCAAAGTCGAGACCCATTTTTTCCACGGCCATATTCATCATTGGGGGTCCGCAGAAATAAAGTTCGATTTCTTCAGGCTCTTCGTGATGATTCAGATAGTTATCTATTACCGCTTGGTGAATAAATCCGACGAAACCATCTCCTTCTTCATCGTCAATATTCTTTTTTACCTTCCAGTTATCCTCTTCTAAAGGCTCTGATAAGGCCATAAAGAAACGGAAGTTCGGAAACTCTTCTTCTAGTTCTCTAAAATGGTCAATATAGAACATTTCTCTTCTTGACCGTCCACCGTACCAGTAGGTAACTTTTCGTCCGGTTTTAACAGTTTTGAACAAGTGATATAGGTGAGATCGCAACGGAGCCATACCTGCACCACCGCCGACATATAACATTTCAGCATCGCTTTCATTGATAAAGAACTCTCCAAATGGTCCGGAGACAATACAAGTGTCACCAACTTCTAATCCAAAGATATAAGAAGAAGCGATTCCGGGATTTACATTCATCCAAGTTCCTTTTTTCTTATCAAACGGTGGGGTTTCTACACGAACGTTAAGCATAATTCGTCTTCCCTCTGCTGGATAAGAAGCCATAGAATACGCTCTTTCTACCACTTCATTATTTTTCATTACCAATGGGCGTAAATCATATTTGTCCCACTCCGATTCAAACTTATCGGGTTCTCCTGGGTGTTCTTCCGGATGTGCTTCAATGTCGATATTTTTAAACTCCACAATACATCTGGGCACTTCAATTTGGATATATCCTCCGGGTTTGTAATTCATATCTTCGGGAACTTCAATAACGAATTCCTTAATAAAAGAAGCTACGTTGTAATTGCTAACGACTTTCGCCTCCCATTTTTTCACGCCAAAAACAGATTCGGGAATCTCGATCTTCAAGTCGTCTTTAACCCTAACCATACAGCTTAAACGCCATCCATCTGCGATTTCTCTGTAAGAAAACTGTGGGGTTTCGGTAGCTAATATTGTTCCTCCTCCTTCTGTAATTACACATTTACATTCACCACAAGTACCTTGCCCCCCACAAGCAGAAGGAAGATAAAGTTTATTATTACTCAGGGTAGACAACAAGGTATCCCCTGATTTGACCTCCATATCTCTTTCATTATTGATATTTATATTCACCGGTCCGGAAGGCACCAATTTAAACTTGGCATAAAGTAAGATCCCAACCAGGATCAAGATTAACACCAAGAAGATAACTATACCAGCGACTATTGTTAGTATGTCCATAATATTGTAATTCTATATTTTTATAATGAAATCCCCATAAAACTCATAAATCCAATTGCCATTAATCCACAAATGATAAAGGTAATTCCCAATCCTTTGAGGGGTTTAGGCACATTGGAATAGGCCATTTTTTCGCGAATTGCCGCGATACCCAAGATAGCAAGGAACCAGCCCACGCCACTTCCTAAACCATACACTAATGCTTCGGAGATATTGAAAAAATCTTTTTGTTGCATAAAAAGAGAACCTCCGAGAATAGCACAGTTTACCGCAATCAGAGGAAGGAATATTCCCAACGCATCATAGAGTGCCGGCGATAATTTTTCAATTACCATTTCCACCAATTGCACCATTGCCGCAATCACCGCAATAAAGATAATCAAACTTAAAAAGCTCAGATTAACACTTTCAAAATCTTCTCCAAGCCAAGATAGGGCCCCGGCTTGTAACAAATAATTATCCAATAAGTAATTGATCGGCACGGTAATTCCCAAAACGAAAATTACAGCTGCTCCCAATCCTACGGCTGTTTTCACATTTTTTGATACTGCCAAATAGGAACACATTCCCAGGAAGTATGCAAAAATCATATTTTCTATAAATATACTTTTGACAAATAAGTTTAGATAATCCATAATTTATAGGCTCTTTAATTATTAAGCTTCATCTTCTTCAATTAACTCAGTGTATTTGGTTCGTTGCAACCAGATCAACACCCCAATAACAATCAATGCCATCGGTGCGAGCAACATCATTCCGTTGTCGACATACCCTAAGGCATAAAGTCCGGTTGAGTCTGCGGGGGTGTCTCCTTGCGTTCCTAAGACTTCAAATCCTAACAGCTTACCTGAACCAAAAAGTTCTCTAAAAAAGGCGACAACGATCAATATCAATCCGTAACCTGCAGCGTTTCCAATCCCATCTAACAAAGATTTATAAGGCGGTTTAGACATGGCAAAGGCTTCCAATCGACCCATAACAATACAGTTGGTAATAATCAATCCCACAAAAATGGACAGTTGTTTACTGACATCATAAGCAAAAGCTTCCAAGAATTGATCGATCAATGCCACTAAAGTAGCAATTACTACCAGTTGCACGATAATTCGGATTCTTCCGGGAATAATATTTCGCATTAAAGAAATTATAAGGCTGCTAAAAGCCATTACAAAAACTACTGCGAGCGACATAACGATGGCGGGTTCCAATTGAACTGTAATTGCCAAAGCCGAGCAAACTCCAAGAATTTGTACGGTAATCGGATCATCTCCACTTAAGGGATCGGTCAACAATCTTCGATTACCAATTGAGAACAAACCTTCTTTTTCTTCCATTTTTGAAACAAAAAGAATCATTCCATTATCGATGGCTTCTTCTTTGCTCATCTTCGAAGACCCTTCACTTTCTCTGACCATTTCCTTGTCAGGTAAATGCGCGTTTGTTTTATTAATATCTTCTTTTATCATAGTGATAAGTTTATAAATTTTTCGAATACTGAATTTTCACATCAGTATGTTCTTGAAAATACGGAACGTAATGTCTTAGACGTTCCTGAATCATATTCTCCACTCCATTTGCTGTAAGAGTAGAACCTGAAATACCGTCAACGGCGTGATCATCTTTGTCATTACCGCCAGTATATCCTTTTACGACCGAAATTCCAACCAGATTACCATCTTTATCCAGAATTTTTTCATCTATAAAGCTATCTTCAAACCAATCTTTAGTGATTTCTGCTCCTAATCCGGCGGTTTCTCCTTTATGGTCAAAAATGGTTCCTTGTACGGTATTCACATCGTCTTTCAAAGACATATATCCCCAGATGGCATCCCAAAGTCCGGAGCCATAGAGCGGCACGATATAATATTTCTTTCCTTCTACTTCGGCGATGTATAAAGGGAAAACTTGTTGATCAACGGGTTTTCTTACTTCTTGTCCAAGATCCACGTCAAAAGCATTTACAGATTCATCTATACTTCCATCAGAACGAAGTGCAAGCTCTTCTACAATATATTTGTCATAATTTTCTTCAGCTAAGTCACGCGATAAAAAGACTTCTTCCCCATCTTGTTCAACTGTTTTAATCCCGATTGAACTCAAAATATCTTGCATTTTTTCCGCACGGCGATTAATCTCTTGTCTTTCCGACAAAGAAGTTGCTGCAAAAGCTAAAGAAGCCGCTACCACAACAACCATGACTGTAGCAAAAATAAAGGTATATCTATTACTATTTACATCCATCTTTAAGCTGATTTTAATTTAGTTTCCAAACGTTTTTCACGTTTTTTAATATTTGCTTGGACTACATAATAATCTATAGTCGGCGCAAAGACATTCATAAATAATATGGCTAACATCATTCCTTCAGGATAGGCGGGATTTACTACTCTTACCAAAATTGCCAATACGCCGATTAAGAATCCATAAATCCATTTGCCTTTTGTGGTTTGTGTAGCTGTTACCGGATCCGTCGCCATAAAAACAATTCCGAAAGCAAAACCACCGACAATTAAGTGTTTATACCAGGCAAAACTCGTCAAGCTATTTCCTATATCAGCAGGAAGTGCATTAAACAATAAAGCAACCAAAGCTCCTCCGACAATTCCGCTCAGCATAATACGCCAACTGCCCACTTTTGTAAACAATAAAATGAGGGCTCCCAGAATGATCAATAGCGTTGATGTTTCTGCTATCGATCCTGGAATTATTCCCATAAACATATCGAAGGTACTATAACCTGCCGGGTCATTTAAGGCTAAATGGCCTAGAATTGTTTCTCCGGAAACTGCATCCATTTCTCCTGCGTGACTTACCCATACATCTGTTCCGGACATAGAAAGCGGATAAGCAAAGAAGGCAAAAGCTCTAGCTGTTAAAGCCGGATTCAATAAATTCATTCCGGTACCTCCAAAAGTTTCTTTTCCAATCAACACTGCAAAAGCAACTGAAACAGCTACCATCCACAAGGGGGTGTCGATCGGAAAAATCATCGGGATCAACAATCCTGTGACCAAATATCCTTCATTGACATCGTGTCCTCGTTTTAATGCAAAAACAAATTCGAAAAAGAGACCGACTGCATAGGAGACTGCAATCATCGGAACAACTTTTATCGCTCCTTCTCCAAATGCCTCCCAAAATCCTACTTCTTCATGAATTTGAGATAGATATTGGTATCCTGAATTCCATATTCCGAAAAGCAATACCGGTATAAGTGACAGCACAACCGTGATCATGACTCTTTTTAAGTCAACTGCATCACGCACGTGTGCACCTTTTTTAGTTGTTACATCCGGCACAAACAACAAGGTATCAAACGCCTGTATTAACGGCCGGTATTTTTCATATTTCTCACCTTTTTCAAAAGGTTGTTTAATCTTATCTAATGTCTTTCTTAAACTCATTTACAAACAGTTTATCCTACTTCCGTAATCATTATATCCAAGCCCATTCTTATAATTTCCTGAGCTTCTAATTTTGAGGTATTAATAAAATCTATAAGTGCAAAATCTTCAGGGATAACTTCATAAATCCCCAAGCTTTGCATTTGATCGATATCACCTGCTATACAAGCTTTCAAAAGCTGCATTGGATAAATATCCATCGGCATTACCTCTTCCATCTCTCCTGTCACCACTAAAGAACGTTCTTCTCCATTTAGATTGGTGTTGACTTCATATTTCTTATTAGGAAAAAGCCAAGAAAAAGAAGTTTTTGACATCGATGGAATATTATTATAGGTAAAAGGTAACCAACCGAACATTCTAAAATTATCTCCCTCGGGGATTAATGTTACCGTATTGTCATAAGCTCCAAGATGGCCATGGGCACTTAATTTTGTACCGGTCAAAACATCTCCGGAAATAATCCTGGTTTCTTTTGTGTCAACTTTACCAACCAATGCCTCTATTCCTGCTCCGATAACAGTTTTAAAATATCTTCTATCTTTAGCACTCGAGCCGGCTACGGCTACAGTTCGTTTGGCGTTAAAAACTCCTTCAAGGAATAACCGACCAATTATCGCAACGTCTTCAGGCCCTACGGTCCAGATTCGTTCTCCTTTATTAATTGGTTTTGTACGGTTGATTTGCACCCCGACATTTCCTGCCGGATGTTTTCCTGATACCTCGATAAATTCAACATTATTGACATTCTTCAGAAAAGAAGAAGTTCCTTTTTGGATCCCCAAATACACCTTGCCAGAAGTCAGTTTTGCCAATGCATCAATTCCGGTTTGAAATTCTTTTTGCTGTTTTTCAAGAATAAATTCTTGATCAGCAGCTAAGGGAGCTGTATCCCAAGTAGAGATATAAATATCTCGCGGTTCATCGTCAGGATCTGCAATGATATCATAAGGTCGTTGCTTGATTAAAGGTCCGCAACCGCTTTCAAAAATTCTATCTTTAAGCGTTTGCGCGTCGGATGAAGCAACATCTAATTTTCCAAAATCTTTATAGGTAACCTCCTTATCAGATTCTATTATAATCTCCATCACACGACGTCTCTCGCCACGAACAATTTCTTTGATTACTCCACTAACTGGAGCAACAAACTTCACCTGCTTACTGTATTTTGAATGAAATAATTCATCACCGGCTTCTATTTTTACACCGGGTTTTTTGTATTTCAACTGAGGAACAACCGAATGAAAATCGGGAGGCTTTACAGCGAATGTCTTGGGCCAAGGTGCATCGGCCAATTCTTTTTCAGCCTGTCCCTTTAAACGCAAGTCATATCCTCGTTTGACTTTAATGTCTGTTGCCATGGGTGTTTATAAAATTATTTTTTCAGTTTGCAAATCTAACAATTTCAATGGTGTTTTCCACCTCAAATAACATGATATAAGCGCAATATAGCTATTTAAAACCGTTCTAAACAAAGATTCTCTTTTAAAATTTCAATAGCCTCCCATAAAGCACAAATTATGTATATTTACGCTTTAATAATTACCGAGCAAATCTTTCTAATCATCAATTATCTTTTGCTCAAATCCTAATTCTTCAATGAAAGATACTTATCTGATAATTTTCGCTTTTTTAATTTCCGTATTATCAATTGCCCAAACCCCGGAGACTTTACCTCCTGATTATATACGGACTATTGAATTTGAAGGTAGCGCAGAATTTAGCGGAACTCCGATTATCAGGCTCGGTCAAAGTATAAGCATTCAGTTTGATGATTTGATTGGAGATGAAGCTAATTATTATTATAAAATATCTCATTTTAATTTTGATTGGACGCCGTCTGATTTATCTCAAAATGAATATATGAGTGGTTTTGATGATATGCGGATAAAATCATATAAGAACTCATTTAACACCTTACAAATATACACGCATTACAAACTGACAATACCCAATGCAGATACCCGTGCCTTGAAAGTAAGCGGTAATTACATGTTGGAAATCTACAATGACCAAGAGGAACTAATTTTCTCAAGGCGTTTTATCGTTTATGAAAATCTTGCCGGTATAGGAGCACAAATAAAGCGATCGCGAGATTTAAAATATATCAATACCAAACAAATAGTCAATTTTTCGATTGTAACCGGGCAGAATTTGAGCATTAAAAATCCGGATCAGACTATCCACACCCTATTGATTAAAAACAATAATTTACAAAATTCAATTTATGATCTAAAACCCCAATACCGCATGGGCAACGAATTAATTTATCGTTATGATCAAGAAACAGCTTTTAACGGCGGCAATGAATATTTGTATTTCGACAGTAAAGATGTCAGAGGGGTTAATGTTCATATCCGTAAATTTGAATTGCGCGATATTTATGAAATTTATCTTTATACCGATAAGGTCCGAGCTAACGACATCTATACTTATAATCCTGACATTAATGGTGCTTTTCTAATCAACACCGTTCAAGGAAGGGATCCTAAAATAGAGGCCGAATACACTTGGGTACATTTCTTTTTAAAAAACGATCAACCCTTGCGGAATGGTGAAGAGATACATATTTATGGTGGGTTCAACAATTTCACCATCGATGGTTCTACTCTTATGACTTATAATTCTGAGTCGGGTTTGTACGAAGGAAAACGTTTGTTTAAGCAGGGATTTTATAATTATAAATATGTTTTAAAGCAACAGGATGGTTCTATAGACGAAGGTTTTATCAGTGGAAATTTCTATCAAACAGAAAATCAGTACACAATTGTTGCTTATTATCGCGCTCCGGGTGCTCGTTATGATCGGGTGATAGGTGTAGGAAGTGCAAACAGTAAAGACATCACCAATTAACAACTTCAAATTTGGATCTTTCCCCTCAAAAAAAGGAATTACGTGATTTGGCTTTTTCCAAAATGCCTTTTGGTAAATACAAGAATGTTTATCTATCCGATATTCCTGAGTCCTATTATATATGGTTTCGCCGGAAAGGTTTTCCCACCGGGAAATTAGGAAGACAAATGCAAGCTGTCTTCGAGATGAAGATAAATGGATTGTCTTATTTATTGAGAAAAATTCGGAAAACACAATAAAATATATGGGGATTGCTTTTTAGTTAATTTCATCTTTCTTTGAAACAAGTGAACAATAGTGCTTAAAATTTTTATTTTTGCATCCCGTATAGACAATAAACAAATACTTATATCATGCCTAAAACAAAATATATTTTTGTGACCGGCGGTGTTTCTTCGTCTCTCGGGAAAGGAATAATCGCAGCATCTTTAGCAAAATTACTTCAAGCACGTGGCTATAAAGTTACGATTCAAAAATTTGATCCTTACATCAATATTGATCCGGGTACTTTAAATCCGTATGAGCATGGCGAATGTTATGTAACAGAAGACGGTGCCGAAACCGATTTAGATTTAGGACACTACGAGCGGTTTTTGAATATCACTACCACTCAAGCCAACAATGTAACCACCGGAAAAGTTTATCAAAGTGTGATCGATAAGGAACGCAGGGGCGAATATTTAGGAAAAACAGTTCAGGTTATTCCGCATATCACCAATGAGATTAAGGAGCGCATTCAAATTTTAGGCAATACCGGAGATTATGATATCGTGATTACCGAAATCGGTGGGACTGTAGGTGATATTGAGTCTTTACCATACATTGAAGCGGTTCGCCAATTGAGTTGGGAGCTCGGAGAGAAAATGTCTTTGGTAATTCACCTTACTTTGATACCATACTTATCAGCGGCAAAAGAGCTCAAGACAAAACCAACTCAACACAGTGTAAAAACTTTAATGGAAAGCGGATTAATAGCAGATATTTTAGTCTGTCGCACCGAGCATGACCTAAGTGACGATTTGCGCAACAAGTTGGCTTTATTCTGCAATGTTAAAAAGGAAGAAGTCATTCAGAGTATAGATGCCGAAACCATTTATGATGTACCCAATCAGATGCTAAAAGAAGGTTTAGATCGCGTTGTTTTAAACAAACTATCTTTAGCTAAGAAACGCAAACCCAATTTAAAGAAGTGGAATAAGTTTTTGGATAGAATTAAAAATCCACAGTCCGAAGTCGATATCGGTCTTATTGGAAAATACACAGAATTACAAGACTCTTATAAATCGATCCTTGAATCATTCATTCATGCCGGAGCAGTATGTGGTGTAAAGGTAAACATCAAAAGCATTCATTCTGAATCTATTGAAGCCAAAACCAATAATCAGAAAAAATCTGACCTTGACGGAATATTAGTAGCTCCGGGTTTTGGCGGACGGGGTGTCAACGGAAAAATAAAAGCCATTCGCTATGCACGGGAAAACAATGTTCCTTTTTTAGGGATTTGCTTGGGGATGCAATTAGCTGTAATTGAATTTGCGAGAAACGTTCTCGACTTAAAAGACGCAGATTCTACAGAAATGAATCCCGAAGCTGCAGATCCTATTATCGATTTTATGGATGATCAAAAAGTGGGAAGCCTGAAAAACAACAATATGCGTTTAGGAGCTTGGGATATCGAATTAGAGAAGGATTCTTTAATTCATAAGGTTTACGGAAAAGATAAAATCAGTGAACGACATCGCAATAGATTTGAGCTGAACAACAAATACAAACCGGCTTTAGAGGAAGGCGGGCTCAAATGCACCGGGTTTAACCCACAAACTAATTTTGTGGAAGTCATTGAGATCCCTGAACACCCGTGGTTTATCGGTGTTCAATATCACCCGGAATACAAAAGTACAGTTGACAAACCACACCCTTTATTCGTGAGTTTTGTCAAAGCAGCTAAAACCTTTGCAAAAAGCAAGAAAACCAAATAAAAAGTTTTCAATCTAACTTATTCTGAAAAACTAATAAGTAGTTAATCTTTAAGGTTACTATCAAAATTTTTTGGATTTTTGCAACCCGAAAAATTAACAGGGAAAATCAACGAAAAACGCCCTGTTTTACGTTTTATTTATAAACAATGGAAGAAAAGAAAAAGTTTGACTTTAATGCCCTAATCGGATTTGTCTTGATTGGTGGAATCATTCTTTATATGATGTCTACAGGCAATGATGATGAAACCCCTGAGGCGGAAAATTCGCAAACCCAAACAGAAGATGTTAGTATTCCGGAACCGGAAGGTCTTGATGCAACTGATACAGCTGACTTCACTGCTGATGGCCAAAACAAAGTGAATTCTGATTCTGTAGCAATGGCTCGTAAGTATGACGAATTCGGTTCTTTTGCTTATTCAGCGAGTCTCCCATCAGCTAAAGATGATGTAAGTGTTCTTGAAAACGAATTGCTTAAAATAAAAGTAGGCAACAAAGGGGGGGAAATTAAAGAAGTAACTTTAAAACAAATCCCATCGGAATTGGATCCTAATTCTCCTCCGGTTCAAATTATAAAGAACGATAATTCTTCTCTGAATTTAGAATTCTTCACCACAGATAATAAAAAACTCAATACGGGGGATCTTTATTTTGAACCTTCTTTGACCGAGTCAGATGGAACCTCACTGCTTTCCATGAAACTGAAAGTCTCTGAAGATCGATATTTAGAATATGTATATACGCTCAAACCGGATGAATATATGATGGATTTCACCATTCGCTCTCAGGGTTTAAAAAACATTGTTCATCAGGCAGAACCGGTTAAATTGAACTGGAAGTTAAAAGCTTATAGTGAAGACAAAAGTATTTCTTACGAAAATCGTTACACCGAAAGCGTATGGCTTTATCAAGGAAATAAAACCAGCTCGCAACAAGCGTCCAGCACCAAAGAAGATGAAGATAACGACGTTTCTTGGATAGCTTATCGCCAGCACTTTTTCTCTTCAATTTTACTGACAGACCATCCATTTGAAAAAGCAAAAATCAGCTCAAAGAATCTGGTAGATGATGAAGATATAGATACTGTATTCACCAAGTCTTTTGCTTCGACCATTCCTTTAAAATTAAAAGGCGGGGAATTAAATGAAAACTTGAATTTATATTATGGCCCGAGTGATTACAAAACTTTAAAGAGTTACGGAAGAGAATTGGATGAAATTGTCCCTATGGGATGGGGGATTTTTGGATGGTTGAATAAATTAGTTTTTGTTCCTGTACTCGGATTTTTAATGCAGTATTTCCCTGCGGGAATTGCGATTATAGTTTTGACCATTTTCGTCAAAATCTTAATGTCTCCGGTTCAGTATAAGCAATTCCTTTCTCAAGCAAAGATGAAAATATTGCGTCCGGAAATTGAAGAAGTAAATAAAAAGTATAAAGACGATCAGATGAAGCGCCAAAAAGAAACGATGGCGATCAATCGAAAAGCAGGTGTAAATCCGGCCAGTGGGTGTTTGGTAGGGCTTATTCAGATGCCTATTTTCATTGCATTATTCCGGCTTTTTCCAAGTGTATTTGATTTGAGACATGAAAGTTTCCTTTGGGCAGAAGATTTGGCGAGCTATGACGTAATTGCACAACTTCCGTTTAAAATTCCATTTTACGGTGCTCATATCAGTCTGTTTCCAATTTTAGCTTCTGTGGCGATTTTCATTTATATGATTTTGAACACCAACACGCAAAATATGCCACAACAACCCGGGATGCCTAATATGAAATACATCATGTATATTTCTCCTATATTTATGTTGGTTTTCTTTAATACTTACCCGAGTGGTTTATCGGTTTATTATTTGACTTCTAATCTTATATCTATTGGAATTGTCTTAGTTATCAAAAACTTCATCATAGATGAGGATAAAATCATTAACAAAATTGAAGAAAATAAGAAGAAGCCAAAAAAGCAAAATCGATTCCAGCGTAAGATGCAGGAAATGATGGAAGAAGCTGAAAAACAAAAAAGACAACGAAAATAGACCTATAAATAGTTTTGATTGATCAGTCAATATTTCAGGGTAACGACTTTTAAAATAGGATTAGATTTATTCTTAAAAACACCGATTAACTAGCCTAATTATCTAAGCTTCAGAAAAAATGGATTTACATTGTTTAAATTTTATTTGACACACTTAACTTTTTAGTATAACTTGCCTTTAAATTTCCTTCTTTATGGAATCTATAAAATCCCCATTTTCACATTCAGAATTATTGCCTCAGGAAGAAATGCTTGAGGTTGAAAAACGGAAAGGTCAATTGTTTATCGGAATACCGAAGGAACGTTCCTATCAAGAAAAGCGAATATCTCTAACCCCTGACGCTGTGTCGGATCTAACGGCCAATGGACATCGTGTTTTGATTGAACGAGGAGCCGGGGTTGATGCCAACTTTAGTGATCGAGATTATTCAGAAGCCGGTGCTGAGATTACGGCTAATACACAAAAAGTATTTGCCTGTCCGATAATTTTAAAGATTGAGCCTCCGACACAATCAGAACTGGAGATGCTCAATCCTCAGACCACCCTCATTTCAGCACTTCAAATTAAGACTCAAACCAAGGCTTATTTTAAAAAGTTGGCAGAAAAACGCATAACTGCGCTTGCTTTTGAATATATCAGAGACTCCAACGGAACCTATCCTGCAGTAACGGCGATGAGTGAAATTGCCGGCACTGCCTCTGTTCTTATTGCGGCCGAGATTTTATCGAGTCCGGAAGGCAAAGGGTTAATTTTTGGAAATATTACAGGGGTTCCTCCTTTGAATGTAGTGATTTTGGGAGCGGGAACTGTCGGAAGGTTTGCGGCTAAAACAGCAATTGGTTTGGGAACAAATCCAAAAGTATTTGATCCGTCTATCAACAAACTTCGAAGCATTCAAAATTTTGTCGACAAACCTATATATACTTCAACAATACAGCCTAAAAACCTGTTGAAAGCGTTGAAACGAGCAGACGTAGTGATTGGTTCCGTTCGTGGGAAAAGCCGTTCACCTGTGATTATAACAGAAGGGATGGTTGAACAAATGAAACCCAACTCTATAATTATCGATGTCAGTATAGATACCGGTGGATGTGTAGAAACTTCTGAAGTCACTTCACACGATAATCCAATCATTAAAAAACATGATATTTTACATTACGGCGTGCCTAATCTCCCTTCTCGCTATCCACGGTCTTCTTCTACAGCCATCAGCAATATTCTCACCCCTTATCTCTTAAATATTGGCGATGAAGGAGGATTGGAAAACACCTTGCGTTTTAATCGAAGTTTGAGAAATGGATTGTATTTTTACCACGGTGTACTAACCGACAAATCGGTTGCAGAATGGTTCGATCTCTCCTATCGAGATATCAATTTATTAATCTTTTAGTCTTATGAAACTTTTTAAAAGATTCGCTTATTATCTTGGTGGATTTTCAATTGGCATAATTATGGTTTTTTTTATTTGGGGCGGTAAAGAAACCTCTTGCGCCTATTTCCCCAATGCAAGAGTTCTGAAAGAAATTCGATCTAAGACTACTGAATTTTCCCCTGCAGCTCTGACTTTTTTTAATGAAAACAATATCGATACCATAGCGGTTAACAAAATATTTCATCAAGGAAAAGTACACTTTGCTGAAAGTCGCAAAGGCAGAGATGTTGAGTGTCGAGTTTATGTTATCTCGGGTAAACATCAAGACCATCATCTTCAGGTATATGTAGAAGAATGTGAAGAAACCAATACGATTGCTACAATCATAGACGCTGGATTCCGAAAAGAAGAAGACTGAAGGACAACCAACCTTTAAATTACCGTGCTGTGTGTCTTCAGAGTTTGGAAAGCTTTAGAGGATCTTTCAGCCGAGTAAAAACTCAGCTGTTCTCTTTAATATCTATAATTGATTTCACATCACTACCAAAGAGACTTCAACTCTTCGGGCTTGGGCAGCGTCTCCGCTATCATCAACTCCGTGAGGCAGTGTAACGATATTTCTTGCTCGGATTCCAATAGCTTGCAAAGCTTTTTTCACAGCCTCTGCACGTTCAAAAGAAATTTTATTGTTATAGGCTGCACTTCCGGATTTACTGGCAAACCCGTGAAGCATTACGGTAACATTATCTTGGTGATTTTTCACAATTTTCGCCAACTCTTCTAAGGCCATTTTATCAGAACTTCCTAAAGTGGTAGAATTATTAGCAAAATAAACTTTCAAGCTATACTCTCGAAGATCTTTTAAAGCGGCGAGCTCTTGCTGAGATTTGGCTTTACTTTCTCGCTCTGCTGCCGCAGCTTTATTACTTTCTTCCAAGCTATCTTTGAGCGCTGTTATCTGCGCATTCAACTCGGAGATTTCTGCATCATATTCACCATTGTCACTTGTTTCTTCTAACTTCCCAAGCACTCTCATCTTTTCTGTCAAATCGTTGATTTGATATTGCAACTTGGCACTCTCCTGTAATCTTTGAGCCTCTGCATCACTCAATTTTTGATCATCTTCACCTGAATCGATAATAATCCTTTCTTTTTTCCCTTCGTTTGGGAATTGTTGTTGGGAAGGACTCTGACCAAACCCCGGGGCTAAGGCAGGGTGTTGTTGTCCGTCAGGCTGTATATAGAACACATTGGGATCTCCTTCACTTGGGGCGCTAAAACTTTGCTGTGGTGGCACAGAAGAAACTCCTCTGGTTGTGCCCATATTTAAGATTAGTCCATCTAATCGATTATTCAACCGGGCAAATTCATTAAAAATTCTCTCTTCATTAATGGAACCTTGTTGTTTTGATTGTTCATCCATTGGGGTTGTTATCATCCTACTTTTTTCTTGAGGCTGTAGTATAGAGTCAATACTTTCACTGGCTTTAGTATAACGATATTTTCTTTCCTTAGCCATTTGCTCTTTTTTGTATCGCACAATTTTCAGCAATAGACTATCTAACTCTGATTGCCTCATAACAATCTCACTTTGCTCAGCATCTTTCACCTGGGCATGAATCAAATCACTTCCAAGAAAAAAAGAAAACAATATTAAAGTAAAATATCTATAATGTAATTTCATAGTATAATATTTTAGTAGCTATTAAGCTTAGAATTTAAATCTATAACCTAAAGCTACTTGATTATTTTTAAAAGCTCCTCTACCGGTATATTCTAAAAATACACTTGCACCATTACCCAGTTTATAAGTTGTCCCGGCAATAAAATTTGGAGCAAATTTCAATTTCTTGTTGATGTAATTAAGTCCTACCCCCACTCCGACATAGGGAGTAAAATCGCTATTTATATCTATCGGTACAATTCCGTTAGCATTAACCCCGAAAGCCATTTTACTGCCGAGTCCAACATAAATATCAGGCGTAAACATAATCGAGGTGTTACTAAAAGCGTGGTAGCTTCTCAATCCGATATTTACATTGGTAGCATCTCCAAAACTCGGACCGATAAATACCGCCATTCCTTTTTTAAAATTGAATCCTGAAGCCGCACCCAAATCATCCGTTGCGGAATCAGGAGTTGAAGGAGCATGAATTTCCACTTTTCTCGGTGATGCTTCTTCACGATCTTGGCTGGCTATATTTGCTTGCATCTGTGCAATAGTAGCTTCCTGATCTCTTAATTGTTGCTTAAGTCTACTGATTTCTTCAATCAGACGGTCATTAGCACTGCTTTGGGCTACATCAGCCGGTTCTGTTGACATTGTAGTTCTGGGAACTCCCGGTGCACTTGGCACAGCGGCTCTTTCCGCTTGAGCTTGATTCATTCTAATCAACAAGTCTTCCAAACGATCTAATCGTTGTTCTATAGTCTTTTGACTTTCTTCTTCTTCAACTCCTTTAAGCACCTTATCAATAAGGCTTTCTAATTCAGCAGGAGTCATTCTAATCAAAGGATTTTCAGGTTTTTCCTGTTTTTCGATTTGGCCTTCAAGATATTTTTTCTCTTGCATAATTTCCGCAGCACGAATCTCATCGTTTTCATCAAAAGCTTGTTTTAATTCTTTCTCGAGCTCTTTAATTCTATTTTGATAATTTGCAATTAAGGAATCGCGCTCTTTTACTTTTTGATCGTAGGTTTTAATTCGTTTTTCATAGTCTTCTAAACTTTCATCATAAGCGCGTCGTTCAGGAGCAAACTCTTCATCAAATGCTTGCGCGACAACTTTATCTACATCAACACTTTTGCTCAACTTAACCCTAAATCCGAAGTTATACATCATGTGTTTTTTCAATTCTTCGGTTCCTTCAATTTGCCCAATATCAGAATTATCTCTATCTGTAGTATATAATAAATTTGCTGCTCCAAAAAGATCAACTCTTTTACCTAATGGGATATCTATTCCTATACCTCCTTTAGCGAAATATTTAGAAGAAAGATTTATGAATTGCAGATCATTAACCTCTCCAATATAATTATCAGAAACATTAATATATCCACCACCGACAGTTACATATGGTGAAATTCCAGCTCCTACATTAAGCCTTCCAACAAAATCAGCACCATACATTGACATTTTATCAAAATCAAGAGATATTTTCTCGTCTTCTGTAGCTTGTAAATAGTAAGCTCTCAATCCAACATAGTCGGTAAAGTCAACACCGAGTTCTGCCCCCAAAAGATAGGTATCTCTAAAAGCTGTGTTGTCATCGAAATCTACATACGCACCGGTAGGAGCTAATGTGACTTTAAAATCGGAAAGGCCACTGCCAAATCTCTGCTTGTATGCCCTATCCATTGCAGAAAGGTCTTTCTCGTTCGTGCCGCCTAAATAAAGTTGAAGTCCGGCATTCAAGCTATAATTAAACATTGTTTCACTTTTCTGACCTTCGAGCCATTCCTCAAAAGAATAATCTCCGGATACATCTCCCATCAATTCCGGATCGGCTAACATACTGTTTGGTTTCATATTATACCCAAAAAGTCGACCCTCAAAATTCAAGGTCAGGCGTGGAGACAGGTTTATCTTCAAACCAATTCCACCTGAACCATAGATGTTTTCAGTTTTATAGGTTTTCTCTTCCGAAAATTTACGCTTGTAGGTTTGTATTCCTGTACCCAACACCAGATAAGGAGCTAAATCGCCAGAAGCCAAATTCGCTTTAATTTCCCCTCCTTTTCGGGTTACCCTAATGTCCTTGGCTGTTAGTTCAAAATCCAACCCTAAATCATTTAGATTGTCAGCATATCGTCCAAATTTTTGATCCAAATTAGAGGATTTCTCATAGATACCGCGAAGTTCAATAGTTTTACCGAACCCGAATCCCGCTTGTATTCCGTACATAGCACCGTCTTCAACTGTTGATTTATTATCGAACCAATTATAGCTGGCAGTCGGCGTGATAAAAACACTCACATCATCCACTTGCGCTGTCATTTTCATACAAGCTCCAACGGCTAAGAGTAAAAATAGTAGTTTATTTTTCATATTTTTTGATTCTAATATTATTCTATTTAATAATTGTTTTTTTAAATTGGATTTTTATTCTTTAAAATCTATATCCGATATTGACTCCGGCATTAAACTCAAGTGCGGAGAAGCGATCTTTCACCTCACCACTAAAATTACGAGCAATATTTACAAAAGGAGCTACCATAAAATCATTGGTAAAGTTCCAGACATAACCCGCACCAATTCCCATCATAAAAGCATCCATATCGGTTTTATAAAGATCGTCATCTTTCTTTTCTTCAAATTGACCAAATCTATACTTTAAGAATGGTCGGAAATAAAACTCAGAACCTGGTTTTTCCTCTCCGATGTAATAGGTGTAATTAATTCGAAAACTATTAGTTTTAAATTTCCGGCTTCCTTTTGAGCTTCGATAACTTGGTCTATCATTAATTAAAACTTTAGCGCCCAAGGATTGATTAAAATGAAAGAAATATTCATAGCCAACTTCCGCCGAAGCTACAATCAAGGTGTTTAGAATATTATAATTAATTTCGTGACGAGGAAATTCATTTGTCTGAATCGTGCCTACTTCCTGTGCTTGTGTAAAAAGCCCAGCAAATAAAACCGCAACTAAGAAGGTAATTTTCTTCATATACTCAATTTTAAAGGCAAATATACAGGATTAAACTAATTTAACAATGTTATTTTAAATTCATCTGCTTGTATTTGGAAACATTTAACTATTCTTGGTTATTTAACTAATTCAGTTGTATTATCACAATAAGAATACTGAAAATTTAATCTTTTATGTCCAATATTTTTTTTGTACTTTTGCAGGCATAAATAAGAAATTGGAGCGTTTATTATGGCGAGATATGAATTAAAATTACCCCAGATGGGTGAAAGTGTCGCAGAAGCTACTGTAACCGGTTGGTTAAAGGATATCGGAGATACGATAGAAGAAGACGAAGCGGTTCTGGAAATTGCAACAGACAAAGTGGACAGTGAAGTTCCCAGCGAAGTAGAAGGAATTTTAAAAGAAATTATTTTTGACGTTGATGAAGTTGTGAAAGTAGGACAAACTGTCGCTATTATCGAAACCGATAATGAAATCGAAACGGAAGAAGATGAAGATCTCGACTCGCTTGAGCCTTCACTCACTGAGGATGTAGAAGGTGTAGAAGAAACTATTGCTGCAGGGGAAGCTACAGCAGGAAAAGCTCAAGACTTTTCTACTACTTCTCGTTTTTATTCTCCTTTGGTTAGAAGCATTGCCAAAGAAGAAAATATCGGAATTGAGGAGTTAGAAAAAATTGATGGTACGGGCAAAGATGGGCGAGTAACAAAGAATGACATGTTATCGTATGTTGAAAATCGAGATAAGACAGTTGAAAAAAGAGCACAAGAACCCTCGGCTGCGCCAGAACCAACTACTCCATCTGCTGCTCCTATAAAGGTAACTGAAGACGATGAGATTATCGAGATGACCAGAATGGGTAAACTGGTTTCAAAACACATGATAAATTCAGTTCAAACTTCAGCTCACGTCCAATCATTTATTGAAGTAGATGTAACAAAAATCTGGGAATGGAGAAATAAAGTTAAAGCAGATTTCCAAAAGAAATATAAGCAAAAGATTACTTTTACCCCTATTTTCATGGAGGCTGTTGCCAAAACAATCAGTGATTTCCCAATGATTAATATCTCTGTTGATGGTGATAGGATTATCAAGCACAACCGAATTAATTTAGGAATGGCTGCTGCTCTACCCGATGGTAATTTAATTGTTCCGGTGATTAAAGACGCTGACCAACTCAACTTATTAGGTATGACTAAACAAGTCAACAAATTGGCTAATGAAGCGAGAAATGGAAAGCTAAAACCGGGAGCTACTGATGGCGGGACTTACACCGTAACCAATGTTGGGTCATTTGGTAGTATTATGGGAACTCCTATTATCAATCAACCACAAGT
>Ga0079225_10000489_pt1 | contig 21400 bp, 18 predicted proteins | sample Poulit2012_FD_76344 | JGI IMG/M metagenome (GOLD analysis project Ga0079225, IMG submission 76344) | Agricultural soil microbial communities from Georgia to study Nitrogen management - Poultry litter 2012 | ecosystem: Environmental > Terrestrial > Soil > Agricultural land | place: USA: Georgia... | reverse complement strand
GTTATTAAATATTTACCGGAAACCCGTGGTCGCAGTCTTGAAGAAATTGAAGCTGAATTGCGTAAGCGGACCTCGGCGAAAGAAGTGTAATGATTAGGATTAAATAAACAATAGAAGGAAAGGGGGTTCGCTTATAAGTGGATCCCTTTTCTTTATGTAAACGACTCACCGGATATAAATGGTAATCCCCTCAATCCAACCCACCGATGCGACAGTTCACCATCTTCATAAAATATATAAAAAAGCCAAATAAAAGCAGGTGATGCGTATGAGAAATACGAAAGTCTTCATCTATACAATAGCGGCAGTGCTATTCCTGATCAGTTTTATCGCAATGCTGATCTATGGGTATAAGTCGTTTTACATTGAAAGCGATACCAATGATTCGCAAGATTATAAGTATCATTTTGCACTGATTGCTGAGGAAACGGAAAATGATTATTGGAGATTAATAGAAAAAGGTGCAAAAAAGGCAGCCGCTGAAAACGGTATCCAATTGGAATATGTAGCACCACAAAAAGCGGATAATAATGAGTTACTGAGATTACTCGACACAATGATATCAGCGAAGGTAGATGGAATCATTGTTCAGGGTGTTGAAGGCAAGCGTTTTGTGGATCTCGTTCATAAAGGGAATGAACGTCAATTACCGATTATAACGATTGATACAGACGTGAAAAATAGTGAGCGTAAGGCCTATGTTGGAACAGATAACCATTATGCTGGACAACTTGCAGGTACAACCATTATCAACAATACGACAGGTGATCAGTATGTAGGTATTGTTACCGGACGCTTGGAAGCGGTCAACCAACAGGAGCGCATTGCCGGTTTTAAACAAGCCATTAAAGATCACGCCAGAATCCGTGTGACATCTATTAAAGAATCGAATATTACGGAGATTGGAGCGGCACAGGCTACATATGCGTTATTGAAGGAGTATCCACAAATCAATGCTTTGGTTGGAACAAGTGCGCTTGATGGGATCGGAATGGTCGAGGGATTGCATGAGATAGCCCCGAATAAAGAGGTATATATAACTTCTTTTGATATTTTACCGAAAACATTGCAGTTGATTCAAACGGATAAAATTGACGCGACGATCGCACAGTATCCAGAAGAAATGGGCTATCAATCTGTTGAAGCGATGATTAAATTGCAACAAAAAGCTTTGCCGGATAAGCAAGTTTATACGAAAACGGAAATTCTAAATAAGCAGGACGCCGGTGGTGAAATCCGATGAAAACGATCCGCGGGAAACTATTGGTCTATTTTTTGGTATTTGTTATTTTATTTCAGATCACGGCGATATCTATTTTTGTAAGTTCTAATCAATTAACCAACGCTTACGATGAAAGTTTTCAACGCTTTTTACTGCTGAATAACATTTCACAAAAAGCGGAGGAACTATTCGCAGAAACAAAAATTTATGTGATGGAATCAGAACCTGTCAATGAAGGTGATTATTTTGCTGTGAAAAAAGCATTGGAAGATGAGAAAGAAAAGTTGGCAAGTGCATTTTCGGATCCAAATAAAATAGAGATCAAAAACTATATAAATTTAATTGAAACTTTTCTTCATGAAAGTGAGCTAACGATCGGATTTTTTATACGCGGAGATATTGAACGATATACATATCATCTGGAAGAGGCGGGGACGGCGTCAAGCTATATTCAGACGTCGGCACTGGAAATTATTGATGTAGAGTTAACTGACTATCAGTCGTTTTATAAGGATCTGCAACAAAGGAATGATAGTTTTTTCATATTTATTATTTTCTTGTTTATTACAACGCTAATATTAGCGATCTTTTTTGCGCTTTGGTTTTCTAAAGGAATTACACAACCGATTCATGAGCTATCACATGCTGCAGGGGAAGTGTCCAAGGGAGATTTGCTTGGAGCGTCTGTGGAGATCCATTCAAATGATGAACTGAAATTACTTGGTGATACATTTAACAATATGCGATCGAATATCCATGAGTTAGTAAAGGAAATAAAAGACCAGTCTGAACTTGATCGTCTCATTAAAGAGATGGAATTAAAGCATCTGCAGAATCAGATCAACCCGCATTTTTTGTTCAATACATTAAACACAGTATCAAAAATGGCTTATTTGGAGGATGCAAAAGCAACATCAGACCTGATTGATTCGGTTGCAACACTACTTCGTCATAGCTTAGGACAAATCGATAAGCAAGTTTCATTAAGTGATGAGGTGCGTGTGGTGGAGGATTATTTTCATATTCAAAAAGTACGTTTTTCAGAGCGAAGCCAATTTAAATTAAACATGGATGAAAGCTGTCTAGGGATTGAAATACCGCGTTTAACCTTACAGCCTTTGGTTGAAAATGCCTTTATTCATGGGATTGAGGAAAAAGAAGAGGGCGGCATCATCACATTAAACATTTACCAAACGGAAACACATGTCATTGTTGAAGTTCGAGATGATGGTGTCGGGATGGAACAAGGTAAAATCCGTCAGCTTCTATCCTTATCCACGGTGGATACAGAACACGTAGGTCATTCGACCGGAATTGGTTTAACCAATGTAATTCGGCGTCTGCAGTTACATTATCAGGTTCCTGATGTGATTGAAATTGAATCAGCGACAGGGAAAGGTACGACGATCCGTTTGCTACTGCCAAAAGGGGAGGAATAAACATTGCGTATACTTATTGCTGAAGATGAATTAATAGAAAGAAAAGCAATGAAAAAATTTATTGAGAACAATTTTACAGATCTCACCGTTGTCGGAGAAGCTGTAAATGGAAGACAAGCAATAGAATTAGTTGAGACAACCCAACCGGATATTATTTTCATGGACATCAAGATGCCGGGCATAAATGGGCTGGAAGCGATTGAAAAAATAAATGCAAAGTATCCGGCAATTAAATTTGTTTTAGTTTCTGCCTATGATTCTTTTGAATATGCAAAAACAGCAATGAGATTCGGGATCAAGGATTATATTTTAAAACCGGGAAAAAAGGAGGAAATTGTTAAAACGTTGTTACGGCTACAGCAGGAAATTGCCTCTGAAAGAGAGAGTAAAAGGCAATCAACAGCACTTCTGCAAGAACAATTTATAAGATATGTGATGCAAGAGCCGATTCCGGAAAGTATTTTTTCCATACAGGCGGAATTGTTTCCAACAATGAAAAGTGGTTGTTTTTTTGTGATGAAGTCAGATGAAACCTACCAGTTGGAGATTGTAAAAAAAGTTGTTGAATTTCCCTTTATCTTACAGCAGCAAGAGCATATGACTGTGATGTGTATCATCGCCCCCGTCAGATTGGAAAAGGCAGATATGTTAAGGATGGCAAGGAGGTTATCGATTGCGTTCAATGAAAAAATGTATATCGGGATCGGCTTTCCAACTGCTTCATTAAAAAAATTACCAACATCCTATCAAGAGGCATATTCCGCCTGTTTACAACTTGCTACGGAGGAAGAGCGTCCCTATGGATTTAAACAAATAGATGAAAAACAACAGGCTACGTTTATAACACAGCTAGGATCACTGGTGGAGAAAGGGCAGGCAGATGAAGCGGCTCAGTATTTTAAAGAAAACGGTACTGGACTAATAGAAGGTGAGCTGGAAGACATCTATATCAAGATAAAAAACATACTGTCTGCGAGGGATATTGGAACCCCAAATAAATCCTTTTCATCGTTAAAAACGTATGACGATTGGTATAATTATCTTCACTTATCCTGTATGAAAATAAAGTCGTTTTATCAATCAAAACAATTTACCTCCCAAGTAAAACAATATATCCAAGCACATTTTCATGGGGCAATTACATTAGAAACCGTAGCAGGTGTTGTAAATTTAAGTCCCAATTACTTTTCCAATCTATTTAAACAAGAGTTTGGTGAGACGTTTATCGATTACCTCACAAAAATCCGTTTGAAAAAGGCGAAAGAATTATTGGAGAAAAACGAGCTATCACTAAAAGAAATCAGTTTCATGGTAGGTTATAAGGATCCCAATTATTTCAGCCGCGTGTTTAAAAAGCATTATCAAATCTCCCCAAGCCACTTTCAGCAAGCTATCTTTAAAAAGTGAAGAAAAGCGTAAGATAATACAGAAAGTTAATCAGCACATATAACTGAATTTTATTATAATTAATGCAAGCGTTAACAAAAGGGGGATTTTTTGTGAAGAGATTATACGGGGTTTTTATACTATTTTTATTCATGCTTCTGGTAACCGCGTGCAGCTCGGATTCATCAAGCGAAAAGAAAGAAGATGCTGGTGAAACCGGAGAAAGTACAGCTACCGGTGAGGTAGAGATTTTCAGTTGGTGGACTGGAGCAGGGGAAGAGGATGGACTGCTTGCGCTTATTGATTTATTTGAAGACCAGCATGAAGATATAAAAGTTGAAAACGCAGCTGTTGCCGGTGGGGCGGGAACAAACGCAAAAGCTGTATTAGCAACAAGAATGCAGGGGGATGACCCGCCTTCAACGTTCCAAGTACATGGAGGGGAAGAGCTGAATAAAAGCTGGGTAGCCGCAGATAAAATGGAACCTTTGAATGAATTATATGAAGAGAATGACTGGCTGGATAAATTTCCGGACGATTTAATTGATTTGGTCAGTATGGATGATCAGATTTACTCTGTTCCTGTGGATATTCATCGCGGCAATGTGTTGTTCTACAATAAAGCGGTTTTTGAAGAAAACGATATTGAAATCCCACAAACATTTGATGAGTTTTTCGAAGCTGCAGATCAGCTGCAAGATGCTGGAATTACTCCAATTTCTTTAGGTGATAAAGAATCATGGACGGCGACAATGATATTTGAAAATGTGCTTTTGGGTGTACTCGGACCGGATGATTATAATAAATTGTTTGCCGGTGAAATCGAATTTGATGATAAGCGTGTCATCGAAGCGGCAGAAATATTTAATAAGATGCTTGATTATGTAGACGATGATCATGCTTCACGTAACTGGCAGGATGCAGCGCAGCTTGTCGCTGACGGGGATGCAGCAATGATTAATATGGGTGACTGGGCAAAAGGTTATTTTTCCAATGACCTTGATTTAGAGACAAATAAAGATTTCGGTTATTTTACAACACCTGAGACAGAGGGCGATTTTACTATTATTACAGATACATTCGGACTGCCAAAAGGGGTCGAAAATCCGGATGAAGTAAAAGAGTTCTTAACCTTCCTTGGTTCAACAGAAGCACAAGATGTCTTTAATCCATTAAAAGGTTCCATTCCGGCTCGAGTAGATGCCGACGAATCGGAGTACGATGAATATGGTACAGATACGATGGAAGACTTTACGGAAAGCAACTTGGTGCCGAGTCTTGCACACGGATCAGCAGCATCTGAAGGATTTTTAACAAAAGCAAACCAAGCAGTAAATATTTTTGTGACCCAAAGAGATGTGGATAACCTGATCAGTGCATTAAAAAATGCAGCACCTGAAATGTAAATAATGAATAAGGTTGGGGCTGCCTTCATGACTATGGCGGCCTCTTCCCATTTTACAGTGAAACCTCAATGTCAGGAGGGTATATATGGCGAAGGATATACAATTAAAAGGGAAAAAAAGGATCTCAAAGGATCTTTGGACAGCAATCGCATTTTTAATTCCGTCTATTCTATTAATACTCGTTTTTGTTTATGGATTTATCGGATGGACCGGATATGTATCATTAAGTAACTATAATTCTATCATGCCGGATTTTTCATTTGCGGGCTTAAAAAACTATATTTATTTATTCAATGATTTTCGTTTTCAGGCAGATTTAAGAAATACCTTATTTTTTACCGTGCTTTTTATTGGACTAGTGATTATATTAGGCTTGGGTTTAGCGATATTAATCGACCAGAAGCTGAAAGGCGAGTCGGTTTTCCGGAATATATTTTTGTTTCCAATGGCATTATCTTTTGTTGTTACCGGGGTGGTATGGCAATGGCTGTTAAACCCGTCGACCGGTTTTAACCAGTTTTTAAGTGTGTTCGGTATTCAGCCGAAATGGTACACGGATACAAATATATTAGCGGGATTTCAGTGGGGTAACATTGAATTTGGTTTACCGGTTGCGATTATCGCGGTAGTTATCGCTGCTGTTTGGCAAATGACTGGTTTTTCACTGGCGATGTATTTAGCGGGATTGCGCGGAATTCCGGATGAAATGCGGGAAGCGGCACGTATGGACGGAGCAAGTGAATTTCAGATTTACCGCAAAATCATTTTGCCGATGATGGTGCCGATCACGATGAGTGTTGTGATTATTATGGCACATATTTCCTTGAAAATATTTGACTTGGTTTATGCGATGACAGGATCTGGAGCAAATTTTGTTACGGATGTTCCCGGCGTATATATGTTTGAAACGACATTCAGAGGAAACTATTATGCCAATGGTGCAGCGATCGCAATAATCATGTTACTTTTAGTAGCCATATTTATTGTTCCCTATTTATGGAGCAGCAGAAAGGGTGATAATTAGTGGAATCCACATTTAGTATTGGAAAAGTAATCAAATATATTCTATTAATCCTTTTTGCTATTGTTTTTTTAATGCCCATATATGTGATCATTGTTACGAGTTTAAAACCATTGGATGAGGTATCTCTGGCTACGATGTGGACATTGCCGACAGCGATCGATTTCAGTTCTTACGCTGAAGCATTCAGTAAGCTCGCACCGAATTTCTTGAACAGTATTTACCTAGTTGTTCCAGCAACATTGCTTTCTGCATTGCTTGGGGCGATGAATGGGTATGTATTGTCAAAATGGAAATTTAAAGGTTCGGATCTGATCTTTACGTTGATTCTTTTCGGTATGTTTATTCCTTACCAAAGTATTTTAATTCCGATGATCCAGTTTTTACGTACCATCGATCTGTATAACACGATCCCGGGATTAATTCTTGTACACGTTGTTTATGGGCTTCCGATTACAACGTTGATGTTTCGTAATTTCTATGCGAATATTCCCGACTCCATGATTGAGTCGGCCAAAATAGACGGAGCAAGCTTCCTTGGGATATTCAGGCACATTATTATCCCGCTTTCGATCACAGGTTTTGTCGTCGTTGCCATTTGGCAGTTTACGAATATCTGGAATGAGTTTTTATTTGCTGTGACTGTTACAACTGGGGATAAACAACCGGTGATGGTCGCATTGCAAAATCTCTCGGGCAGCCAGATTGTCCAATGGAACGTCCAGATGGCCGGCGCATTGCTAGCAGCCTTGCCGACATTACTCGTTTATATTTTCTTAGGAAAGTATTTTGTAAGGGGCCTGCTGGCTGGGTCTGTGAAGGGATAAGGGTGAACAAATTAAATAACACGACCTTCTATTATATATAGGAGGTCGTGTTATTGTTGTTTCCCTGTTCAAACAATTGCCATATTCTTTAATTAAAAATAGATTTAAACCAAACTTTAAATTACTCTATTGAATTTTGTAAAAGCACATGATACAATTTATTTATTAAACTTAGGTTAATAAATGAACGTTTTTATTGTTGATTTATCTATATTTAACTATTAAATTGAATGAAAGCCCTTTATTAATTAATGTTAGTTTAATATATTGGGAGGAAGGTGGGATAGTTTGTCGTCTAATATAAAATATGATCAGATAAATGTAAGGAAGTACCATTACTTTCTATTGCTGGGATTGATTCAGAAACATAAGCGGATTTCGAGATCTAAACTAGCTGAATTAACAAAGATGAGTAATACAAGTGTTGGAAAGATTGTTAAGAACCTCATCGAAGACGATCTGGTAATTGAAGTTGGGCAAACTGAAGGGGAAGTTGGCAGAAGGGCAACTATTTTAGAAATCAATCCAAAAGGGTCTTATATTATTGGCGTTGAGATAGATTTAAATACTGTTAACGTTGGACTTGTTTCATTGAATGGTGAAGTTATTGTTAAAAAGCATGCAGAATGTGACATGAAACAGCGCCCGGAAGATGTGCTTGACTTAATTTCCGAGGAAATTATCGCTTTGACCAAGCAAATTGGGTCTAAAGTTGCCAGTAAGATAATAGCTATCGGCGTTAGCATGCCGGGGCTTGTTTCATGGCCTGAAGGTAAGGTTTTAAAGGTTCCACAATTCCAGTGGGATAATGTTAAAGTAAAGGCCTACCTTGAAGGAAAGGTAGACTATGTTGTTTATGTAGATAATGATGTTAGAACTGTCCTATTAGCTGAAAATTTATTCGGGAGTATGACTGATTTTAATGATAGCGCTTGTCTTTATATTGGAAGCGGTGTTGGAGGCGCCGTCATGGTAAATGGAGAAATTTTACGTGGATATCGTAATACGCTTGGTGAAATCGGCCATATTACTATGGATCCTGACGGAATGCTTTGTGACTGTGGCAGACTAGGTTGCTTACAGACCTTCATCTGCTCGTCGGAAATAGAAAAGCAAACGCAGCGGTCTATCTATGAAGTATTCACTGCCTTTGAGCAAGGGGAAGATTGGGCCGTAAGGATGGTCAACAGAGCAAGAAAATACTTGAGCTTGACGATTTCCAATATTGTTTGTATGTACAATCCTAAGGCAGTGTTGCTGGCAGGACCGATGGTTCAGGAATTTACTGCGCTGGTTGAAGGGGTTGAAGCTCTATCAAATGAACATATTTGGTCCCCCTTAAAGAATTCCTTTCGATTAATACAGCCGGAAATTGGCGAAAATACCGGAGTAGTTGGTGCGAGTGCGCTCGTTTTAAATGAATTTTTAAGGCATACAAATACTGAAATTTGATAGAAGCTTTATACTTGAAAAGGGGTGTCGCAAATGGAAGAATCGATAAAACACGAATCAGGGCCTCAAGATGGTTATCATAAGTTAAGTCTTAGGGAAAAAATAAGCTATGGATACGGAGACGTTGCTTCAAATTTTGTGTGGGGTATGGTTACAAGTTATTTGTTGTTCTTTTATACAGATGTTTTTGGTATAACTGCTGCAGCTGCAGGTACATTGTTTCTTGTAACGCGAATTTTTGACGCGCTTAATGATCCGATTATGGGGATGGCAGTTGATAAAACGAAAAGTAAACATGGGAAGGCACGTCCCTATTTACTTTATGTAGCAATTCCCTTTGGGATATTAAGTATAATCACCTTTATTACACCGGATTTCTCCCATACTGGCAAGCTTGTCTATGCCTATATTACTTATGGACTCTTAGGCACAGTGTATACCATGATAAACATACCTTATGGAGCTCTTATGCCACTAATGACAAGGGATTCAAAGGAAAAAGGGGAATTAAATAGTTTTAGGGCCATTGGTCGATCAATCGGAGCGATTATTGTCGCTTCACTTACATTACCTTTAGTAAATTTATTAGGTGGAGGAAATCAACAGATTGGTTTTCCAATTGTAATGGGTGTTTATTCTGTAATCGCCATCACTCTATTTTGGCTAACTTTTAAGTATTGCCGTGAACGTGTACAACCGAGAACAACGGTTGAAAAAGCGCCAAATAGTAAGAAATCATTTGTTAAAATGTTTAAAAATAAATATTGGGTTCTTACATCCGTGAATTCGTTTCTATGGTTTGCAAGATTAGGTATCATGAATGGCGTGCTTATTTATTATGTGAATTATGTACTTCAACAGCCGAATATGGTTCCTGTTTATCTGACAGTTTTAAACATAGCAAATCTTGTAGGCGGTTTCTTTGCGCTATCTATTCTAGGTAAGTTCAGTAGTCGTAACTCCAGTATGCTTATGTATACGGTTGCAACTTTGCTTCTTGTTTCACTATTCTTAATTGAAGGGTATTCAACAGTTTTGTTTATAGCTATTTTCTTTATCGCAAATGTAATGATTGGTTACGGAGATCCAGCTAACTTAACAATGCTTGGTGATACTATTGATTATCAGGAATGGAAGTTTGGAGAACGACCAGAGGGATTGCTTGTTTCAAGTTATAGTTTTTCTACTAAATTTGGAGTAGCGATTGGTTCAAGTTTTATTGCTTATGCACTAGGATGGGCAGGTTATGATCCATCTGCCATTACGGAACAAGCTAAAAATATGATTCGAGCGTTAATGTTTGGATTGCCTATTATTATAACAATGTTACAAGTAGGTGTACTGTATTACTATAAATTAGACAAGCATCATGCTCAAATTGTTAAAGACTTAAATAATGGAGGAATATAAAATGAAAATTTTAGTTGGATGTTTGTATCACGAAACAAATACATTTAATCCTTTTCCAACAAACACAAGTGACTTTGTGTTACACGAAGGGGAAGAGGCTGCGAAACGTGTAGCTAGCACAGAAGTATTTAGGAATTTTGGTGCAGATGTTATTCCAAGTATTTATGCAACAGGGCTATCCTCAGGTATTGTAAAAAAGGAGACTTATAGATATTTTGCCGACAAGATACTTGATGTATTGAAGGAAAACCGTGACATTGACGGAATGTGGTTTCACCTACACGGCGCGATGGTTGTAGAGGAAGTCGGCTCAGGAGAGCTCGCATTATTAAAAGAAATAAGAGAATTGGTAGGATATGAAATACCTATATCTTTAACACTTGATATTCATGCCAATATTTCTGAGGAAATGCAAAAGTATGTTAATATTGTTCGTGCATATCGTACTGTTCCTCATGTAGATCAACCGGAAACCGAAAAAATAACAGCTGAACTATTAATTGACAGCTTGGAGCAACAAGCGAAAATCAGTCCAACGTTTATTCGATTACCCTTGCTAATATGTGGTGAGAAAGCGCTTGGTTCACGCGATCCTCTTAGCTCAATATTTAATAAACTAGAAGAAGTCGAAAAAATAAAAGGTATCTCAACAGCATCATTTTTCATTTGCCACGCTTGGAGTGATTCAGAAAATACAGCATCATCCATTTTTGTCACACCGGAATCGGATGAATTTAGAGATTTGGCAGATAAGGTAGCAAGAGAGTTGTGGGATTATGTTTATGAGAGGCGCAATGAATTTGAATTTGATGCAATAGCTCTTGAGCCGGAAGCGTCAGTGGAAAGAGCAATGAAGGAACAGGTGAGACCTGTCTTTATATCTGACTCAGGTGATAATACAACTGCGGGTGCTACAGGAATGAATACAGTACTTTTGGACCTCTTTAAGGATAACGATATAGCTCAAAAAAGAGTATTGATTGCAGCTATTCATGACATAAACGCCTTTAGCGTCTTAGATACCCATGAAATAGGTGATGCAGTTTCGGTTGAGGTAGGTATGAATTATAATGTCAATAGTACTCCGGTCGTTATTGAGGGTACGTTAAAAGCGAAGGGTGACCTACTCGGGTATTTGAATGCAACAAACGATAAAGTAGGTGAAGTTTGTACTGTCAGTATGGGCAATGTAGACATTGTTATTGCTAACCGTGGGGAATCCTTTATTACTTTAAATCATTTTACACGTGCGGGGTTAGATGTTAATTTGTACGACATTGTAGTAGTGAAGCAGGGGTATTTATTTGATGAATTAAGTTCCATCTCAAAACTGGATATTTTAGCGATGACACCAGGTGCTACATTCCAAAAAATCAAAGAACTGGGATACCAGTATATTCCTGAAGACATACAATTACAATAAAGTTAATTAGTGGGTTAGATGGTTCATGAATAAAAACTCTAAATGGGAGTTGCATTGAACTTATCTGGATCTCATGCTATAATTAAACTAAGTTTAATAAATAGGCGATAAAAGCATTAATAAAGTCATAATGAAATAAAAGAATGACATTTAGCTGTATTTAATTAAACCTAGTTTATTAATGGTCAGTGACCACAATACTATTTTTTGATGAGGAGAATGAAACCAATGAAGATTATCCAAACTAGAAACTACGATGAAATGTCAAAAGCAGCGTTTAACGTAATTGCTGATACTTTAAAAGAAAATAAACAAGCTTCCATTAATACAACTACTGGTGCAAGTTATGACGGTACTTTTGAATTACTGGTTGAGGCCATTAATAATGGGGATGTATCCATAGAAGATTCAGTTTTCACGAATTTAGATGAGTATGTTTCTGAAAGAGAAAAACCTTTTACAGTATACAATTATATGCACAAAAACTTTTATGATTTAATAAAAACCCATCCAAAATATATCGGTTTGTTAGATGGTAGTGTCGAAGATAAACAGGTGGAAATTGATCGCTATAATGAAGTTTTAAATAAATACCCAAGAGACCTGCAAATTGTTGGTCTGGGCACAAACGCTCACCTTGCTGCAAACGAACCTGGAACATCCTTTAACTCTCGATTGTTCCTAGCAGATAGTGATGAATCTACTATCCAAAGTACAATGGGCTATCACAATCTAACCAGTGAAGAAGCACCAACACAAATGCTTACAATGGGCTTAGCGGATATAATGGAAGCAAAACATATTCTTGTAGCATCTTCCGGCGAAAGAAAGGCCAAGGCTGTTAAAGCTACACTTGAAGGACCAATTAATGAAGATTGTCCTGCCTCCATATTGCGAGCACATCCAAATGTTACATTTATTATGGATGATGCAGCAGCTTCATTATTAGAAAAAAACTATAAATAATGTTCAATCCATGCCTGTTGACAATTAATTTATCAACAGGCTGTCTTTTTATATAGCATTGATTGGGAGAGCAAATCGTATAAAAGTTGCAAGGGGGATGAATACATTGGATGAGATGGTAATTGGGCTGGATATAGGTGGAACTACAATTAAAATCGGCCTAATTAATAGAAGTGGAGATATTATAGAAAAATGGGAGATACCTACAAATAAAGAGGAAAAAGGTACTTATATTGTTGACGATATTTGGCATTCAGTAGCAGGTCATCTGGATGAATTAAAAGTTAATCATAATGATATTATAGGGATAGGTGCCGGAGCCCCAGGCTTTATTGACAGTGAAAGTGGTAAGGTACATGAAGCTGTCAATGTAGGTTGGAAAAACTTTGAACTAGCAGCAAAATTAAAGGAAGTATCAGGCTTGACAGTGTTTCTAGAAAACGATGCCAACATTGCCGCTTTGGGTGAGAATTGGAAAGGTGCTGGTGAGAGAGCAAAGGATCTTCTTGTAATGACTCTAGGAACCGGAGTAGGAAGTGGGATTATTGCTAACGGAGCAATTTTAACCGGGACCAATGGTACTGCTGCGGAGATAGGACATATTATAGTCGACCCGGATGGATATCCCTGTAATTGCGGGCGTGTTGGTTGTTTAGATACCATTGCCTCTGCAACTGGAATAGTTCATCAAGCAATGGACCAAATTACAGCGCATCCTAAAAGTGATTTATCTGCTTATTATAATAAGAAAGGGAAAATTGATTCTAAAGACGTTTTTGATTTAGCGGCTCAGGGAGATAATATATGCAAAGAAATAATAAATCGAACTGGGAAGATTCTTGGCGCTGAACTTGCTAGGGCAGCCATGTTAATTAACCCCTCAAAAATTATCATTGGTGGTGGGTTATCAAGGGCTGGGGATCAATTGCTGCATATTATTATTAAGTACTTTCAAGCGTATGCCTTGCCACGAGTAAGTAGAGTATGTGAAGTGAAGCTTGCAGAATTGGGTAATGATGCGGGGATTATTGGAGCAGCATATTATGCCTTGCAACAGTACCCAAGAAGAAATCAGGGGGCGTTATCTCGCTAAAACATTAAGCAGGTAAAACAATTCGGAATAGGAATGGAAAAAGGGAGGATTACGCCGAATCTCTCCCTAGAATTCACTGCATATATCGCCTTTTGGCTTGCTAAGTATTGGTAATCGAATAACATGCTAGTTGCTAGTAATCTGCCGTCTAGCATGAAGGTGAATTTTAATCTGTCATTCCTTTGTAGAAGAAATAAATTTAAACGCGTATTTATGTGGATGAAAGTATATTTTTGTAAACTCAAAAATTTCACCTTTTTCAAAGGCTGTATGCATCTTAAGGAATAATATCGGGTCATTATTCTCTAAATGTAAAAGTCGGATTAAATCTTTTTTAGGCGATACAGGCAGTAATTCCCCTTCCCTGTAATTAATGTCATATCCTCTGTTTTTAAGATATTCATATAGGGAATTTTTCATGATATCTACTGAAAGTCCGGGAAAAAGATTTGCAGGTAAATGTGACTCTTCAAGTATACATGGTTCACCATTTACAAATCGCAGTCTTTTTACATAATATATTTTTTCATTATTAGATAGGTTTAGAATCTCTTGTACATTTTTCGGTGGTTGTGTCAGCTGGAATTCTAATATTTCATTGGAGAAGTCAGTTCCCCTTTCAATCATTTCTGCAGTAAAACTTTGCAACTTAAAAATATCATATTCAATTTTGTCATTCTTAATATAGGTTCCACTTCCCTGTATACTATAAACTAAATTTTCTTCCTCTAGTAACTTAATTGCCCGTCTTACTGTAACCCGGCTAACCTGATAAACCTGTGCAATTTTGGCCTCAGTAGGTATCATGTCTCCTTTGGATGACTTGACTGAAATAATATCTTTTTTTAATTTATTTGCAACTTCTTTATATAATGGTAACGATTTATCCTGCATAAACAAAACCCACTCCTTCGAATTACTACTAAATAATATAGTACCACTTTTACAATCGTTTTTACATATACAATACAACTTAGGTAAAATTGTATTGGACATTTATTTTATTTGTGTTAGAGTTGTCTTAAAAGAGGAAAGGAATTTTGCCTATGAAAAAACAGAATTTAGTTATTGTTGGCGGAGGAAGTACCTATACTCTAGGGCTGATAATGAGTCTGGTAAAAGAAAAGGAAAACTTCCCATTAAACAAACTGACTTTATATGATAAGGATGCTGAACGACAAGAACAAGTTGGAAAAGCAGCGAAGGTCATATTAAAAGAGCAATATCCAGAAATATTGAAAACGTTCACTTACACCTCAAATAAAGAAGAGGCGTTTACTGGCATAGATGTAGCCTTTGTGCAAATACGTACAGGTGGATTGGCAATGCGAGAATTTGATGAACAAATCCCATTGAAGTATGGTTCCATCGGTCAAGAAACATGTGGGGCTGGTGGGATGGCATATGGAATGCGATCAATTAAAGATATGATTGAACTCGTATATGACATTAGAAAACACTCCGAAGAAGCCTGGATATTAAACTATACGAACCCTGCGGCAATCGTATCCTATGCTTTGAAAAGGGAATTTCCGAATGACAGTAAAATATTAAATATATGTGATATGCCAATTGATATTATGTTAAGTTACGCAGACTATCTCGGAACAGACGTATGGGACTTAGTACCAGAATATTTTGGACTGAACCATTTTGGTTGATTTACGAAAATTTATGATAAGAATGGAAGCGATCACACTGACGAAATTAAAGAAAAAATGTTAAGTGACGGATTTATTCCTATCGATAAGAAAAATGCTAGCGATGTTTCCTGGCAGAAAACATATAACCAAGCCAACCAAATGTTTAGGGATTTCCCTGAATTTCTACCAAATACGTATTTACAATATTATCTATATCCAAATGATGTTATCAAAAGCGAAAAGGCAGATAATACACGGGCAAGACAAGTAATAAATGGAAGAGAAAAAGACGTTTCGAAGATGTGTGAACAGATTATATCCCAACAATCATTACAGGATATTGTTTTAGAAGCTGGAATACATGGGATTCATATGGTTAAAACAGCTGCTTCACTTATGTACAATTTGAATGAAGTTTTTATAGTCATGGTGGAAAACAACGATATTATTTCTAACATCTCTGCCGATGCAATAGTAGAGGTTCCGGCTTTATTGTCTTCCCGTGGTCCAAAACCTTTTGCGGTTGGAGAAATACCTACTTTTTATAAGGGATTAATTGAAAGTCAATTTGCTTACGAGAAGTTAGTAGTGGAAGCATATTTTGAAAAAAGTTATTTAAAAGCTTTACAAGCGCTCACACTAAATAGAACAATTATTCATGCACCCAAAGCAAAAGCTATACTTGATGATTTAATTGATGTAAACAAAGATTACTGGCCATCATTAAAATGAAGTTCATGTAGTAAAGTGAAAATGTAATTTCCTTGCATTGACTCTACACATATTTGCAAATATCTTTATTTTTGGAAATCATTCTGATTCCAATGAGAACGTTAACAATAAGCTGTTGCCAAAATATATGCAACTTAAAGTACTTTAAAAGTAAGGAGGATAAATCTGATGAGAACCATGATACAAAAGTTTGGAAGAACGCTGTTAGGTCCGTTATCGATCATTGTAGCTTCTGGATTACTTTTAGGTATAGTATCAATTTTACAGAACCCGGATATTGTGGGTGAGACCATTTCCGATGCTTCAAAGGTACAAGCTTTTATAGGTGGAGTGCAAGCAATTGTTTCGACGATGTTTGATTTATTACCTATTTTATTCGCTATTTCGGTAGCAACCGGTTTGGCAAGAGAAGATAAGGAAATAGCAGGTCTTGCTGTAGTTATTGCGTTTGTGCTATTTAATATAGTTATCAGCTATTTACTAGAATTAAATGGCATTACTGGTGAAACTACATCGATAGAACATTTAATGGGTCTCGGAAACTCTGAAGCTGAAGCATTTCAAATCTCCTCAGCTTATGAAACTGTCCTAGGCGTGTTTACTTATCGGATGAGTATTTTTGGAGGAATACTAGTAGGGTTATGGACGTCAATGATTCATAACAAATTCCATACTCAACAATTGCCGACAGCTTTCAGTTTCTTTAGTGGTAATCGTTTTGTTCCAATTATGATTATCGTGACTATCCCGTTTGTATCAATTATCACTTATTTTGTTTGGCCATATTTTAACGAGTTAATTAATAGCTTAGGAAGCTTGATTAGTAAGACAGGAGCAATTGGTACATTCATTTATGGTTTTTCAGAACGTTTACTAATCCCAACCGGATTACACCATGTACTCAATCAGATGCTCCGATTTACTCCGTTTGGGGGAACTGCAGACGTTAATGGTGAGTTAATTTCAGGTGCATTGAATATTTTTAATGCTGAAATAGCTTTGAAACAACCTGATCTAGAAGTATTAAGAGAATCTACTCGATTCTTAACACAAGGTTATCATCCATTCCAGGTATTTGGATTACCTGCAGCAGCTTTTGCGATGTACAAAGTCGCGCTACCTGGACAACGCAAAAAAGTTAAAGGAATGTTCCTTGCAGGAGCACTTACTTCATTTGCAACTGGTATCACAGAGCCGATTGAATTTGCGTTTATATTTATATCTCCAATTCTTTGGTTATTCCACGCATTTATGGCGGGATTATCCTTTATGTTAATGACCTTATTCCAGGTAGCTATTGGAAATGCTGGTGGAGGATTAATAGATTTAAGCGTTTTTGGTATATTACAAGGTACCTATACCAAGTGGCCATTAGTCGTTCTCATTGGTTTAGTTTACGCTGTAACTTACTATTTTGTGTTTAAATATGTTATTGAAAAATTAAATATTAAAACACCTGGTAGAGAAAATGACGACTCAAGTGAAACTCAATCTGATGTAAAACTTGACCCAAGTGATTTAGGAAATAACATTCTTCATGGGCTTGGCGGAAAAGGTAACGTCTTAGAAATTGATAACTGTATATCCAGGCTAAGGTTAGTATTAAACGACACCTCTTTAGTAAATGAAAGGGTAATAAAAGAAACAGGATCAATGGGAATTGTAGTGATTGATAAACAAAACATACAAATAGTTTATGGTTCAAAAGTAGAGCAGGCAGCTCGAGCATTAAAAAATGCAGTGAAAAGTGGATAGTTTATAATCGATAATGAGCTTCACACTGTATAAAAAGGCAACTATAAAGGAGGGAAAGTTTCACTAAAGTTTAACACAGTTTAGTGAAATAAATATGGAAATAATTTATGTAAAAGACTATGATGAAATGTCAGAAATGGGGTTTCAGGTAATTAAAGAAGTAATTGAAACTAAAGAATCGCCTGTAGTATCTTTAAATACAGGAGGAACCCCCAAAGGATTATATAAATACTTGGTTGAGGCTATTAATCAAGGTTTAAATATTAACGATACAACCATTCTGAGTTTAGATGAATATATTGGACCAAAAGATGCTGTTTATACAGTAAAAAATTATATGCATAAAAGATTGATTGATTTAGTGAACCAAAAGCCAAAAAATATTTTTCTGATGGATGGGGATACACAAGATACTGACGAAGAAATTAAAAGATATAAAGAATTACTAGCCAAATATCCAAGAGATATTCAATTGCTAGGCCTAGGAACGAATGCTCATTTAGGTGCCAATGAACCTGGAACCCCTTTTGATACAATGATGTTTTTAGCCCAGCATCATGAATCAACTATTCAATCAACTATGAGAGAATATGGGATAGATCGGGAAGAAGCACCTACGGAAATGTTAACTCTGGGACTTAAAGAAATAGCTGAAGCAAAAAACGTATTATTATTAGCATCTGGCAAGCATAAAGCACAAGCTGTAAAGAATTTAGTGGAAGGCGAAATTACTCCTGACTGTCCAGCAAGTATTCTTAGGGATTGCAAGAATGCTACAATAATCGTGGACGAGGAAGCAGCATCATTATTAAGCAAAAAATGATAAGTCAGCTGTAACTAAAGATTCTTAAAAACACACTTATAATAACATCGAAAAGATTTAGATTGTAGTAAGAGTACAAAGTATGATGAATTACTACAACTTACTGGAGGATAAATGATGAATACGAATCTAGACCGAATCATCAATGACATCGAAACACTAGCTAAATTTACGTCAACCCCAGGTAAAGGGGTTACAAGATCTTCTTATAGTAAAGAAGATCAGTTGGCAAAAGATTACTTAAAAAAGGAAATGGAAAAAATCGGATTAAAAGTATGGGAAGACAAATTTTCTACTTTATTTGGACGCCGAGAAGGTAAGAACCCTGATGCGCCCGCAATAATGATAGGTTCACATTATGATTCTGTCGTTAATGGCGGACGTTTCGACGGAGTTGCAGGAGTAGTAGCTGCTTTAGAATCGCTTAGAGTATTACATGAAAACAATATTGATAACTATTACCCAATAGAAATCATTGCAATGAACGCTGAAGAAGGAGAAACATTTGGCCCTGGTAGTGGAGTGTCAAATTCTAGGGCAATGGTGGGAACGTTAACAGAGAAAGAATTGGATACAGCTAAAAATAGATTTGGGGAAACCAAAAGAGAAGCAATGCGAAACTATGGTCTGATACCCGACTTAGAAGGTGCTATAAGAGATATACGCTCAATAAAGTCTTTTATAGAGCTTCATATTGAGCAGGGACCTAATCTTGAAAATGAAAAGAAGGATATAGGTTTGGTGGAACATTTGCCTGGAATAGGGAGATATATAGTTAGATTCAACGGAAAATTAGAGGATTCAACAGCCCCGATGGAAAGTAGAAAAGATGCTTTAATTGCTGCTTCTAAATTTACGCTTGCAGTTAATAGAAAGATGAAAGATTTAGGTGAAGGTATTACCGGTACTGTAGGAATGATGAATGTATCACCAAATTCACATCAATTTGTTCCGGAGTTTGTGGAAATGTCGATAGAAATTAGAACAATGGATAAAGAACTTGTAGATCGAATAAATTTACGAGAAGAATTTCTAAAGGAAATAGAATCTATAGAAGCTGAAACGAATGTAAAAATAGAATTAGAAGAACGAGCACGGATAGGTTATAGTAATCCAACTCCTCCTAGCATTATGAACCAAGAGAATATTTCAATAATGAAAGAGGTATGTGAAGAATTAGGTTATCATCATATGATAATAAATAAAGGTACTGGACATGACGCAATGATAATGTCAGAATTTGTTCCTACAAACATGATTTATGTGCCAAGTAAAGATGGTATAACACATCGCCCTGACGAATGGACCGATTATGAGGATGTACAAAAAGGCATTGAGATAATGTTGCACACAGTAAATCAGCTATGCTTTCTTGAGAAAGATTGAGCTATAGTTATCTAAATAAAGTCGATTTTGTAATTAGTTATATCCAATAGATAATAGGAGATAAAAACATTAGGAAGGATACTCGATTATTCCAGATGTGGGGGGGAGTGAAACTATGTTTTTCAAAAAGCGAAAAAAACAAAATAAAGCTATAACAGCATATAGTCCTCTAAACGGGGAAGTTATTGCATTAGAAAATGTTCCGGATCCTGTTTTTTCTCAGAAAATGATGGGTGAGGGGGTAGGGTTTATTCCAACAAATGGCGAAGTTTTTTCGCCCGTAAATGGAAAGGTCACGCAAATTTTTCCAACACAACATGCTATAGGAATGTTAACGGAAGAGGGTGTTGAGTTACTAATTCACTTAGGGCTTGAAACTGTTGATTTAAAAGGCGAAGGTTTTCATATCGAAGTAAATGTGGGAGATGAACTTCAAATTAATGATAGAATTGGAACTTTCGATCTTGCATTTATTGAGGAAAAGGGTAAAGAAACAACATCTGTCCTTGTCTTTCCAAGCATGGAAGAGAAATTGCAGGACATAGATATATTGAAAATAGGCGAAGTTAATGCTGGTACAGAAATTGTTAAGTTGCGATTAAAATAATATTACGATTATTTATCGCGGGTTAACGGGCAGTAAAACCCCCACCTCAAAAATAGAGTTGGAAACATAAATTTTAGGTGGGGGATCAACTGTCCTTAATCGCCCGATGCGTTCGGTCCTGCCCAAGTTTCACTTTATAATTATAGAAAACCCAAATTAGATAACCAGTCTTATCATTCATTTCCATCTGTCTTTTGGCTTGTTGCAGATTATGTGAATAACTTAAAACAAACCGACCTCCTGTTACGATCAGGGGGTCGGTTTGTTTATGCTTATAGATCATTAACTTTTGCATAAGGTTTATGTGATTTCTCGTAAGTTTCATTCCGCGTATAAATCGTAAGGCCAATTGTATTTTTATTATACTTTGGAAATAGGAAACTTAATAAATAACCAAAGATAAAGGATGAGAAAAATGACATGATACTAACTGTAAACGGTGTTAGATCTGTTTGTTGTACAAAATAAGATGTAATTGCACTTAAGAATAATCCTAATAATACACCAGGTGCGTTTGCCCGTTTAGTGAAGATCCCCAGTGCAAAGATACCCGCAATTGGAACACCGAATAATCCTGTAATAGCTAAGAACAAGTTCCACGTTTCATCCTGATTTGTTGAAATGAGATAAAGCGCTGCAGACATGCCAAGCACGCCGGCAATGATAATGACGATTCTTGCTAATGCTACATCAGATTTATCCTTCTTATCAGCAAAAAATCTTTGTTTGAAATCCGTAATGACACATGCCGAAATACTGTTTAAACTAGACGAAATCGTTGACTGGGCAGCTGCAAAGATAGCTGCAAT
>Ga0079225_10000486_pt1 | contig 21436 bp, 17 predicted proteins | sample Poulit2012_FD_76344 | JGI IMG/M metagenome (GOLD analysis project Ga0079225, IMG submission 76344) | Agricultural soil microbial communities from Georgia to study Nitrogen management - Poultry litter 2012 | ecosystem: Environmental > Terrestrial > Soil > Agricultural land | place: USA: Georgia... | reverse complement strand
GGGCGCGGCCTGGGCCACACCGGCGGCACGCTCGACAAACTCGAGTCGATCCGCGGCTGGCGTGCCGACCTCTCCAACGATGAGCTGATGGCCCAGCTGGACGACGTCGGCGCCGTCGTGTGTGCGGCCGGTTCCGGTCTCGCGCCCGCGGACAAGAAGCTGTACGCCTTACGTGACGTGACGGGCACGGTCGAGTCGATCCCGATGATCGCGAGCTCGATCATGAGCAAGAAGATCGCGGAAGGTACGGGCTCGCTCGTTCTCGACGTCAAAGTCGGGTCGGGTGCGTTCATGAAGTCCTACGACGATGCGCGCGAGCTCGCCGAGACCATGGTGGCGCTCGGCGCCGATGCAGGTGTACGTACGGCCGCGTTGTTGACCGACATGTCGACGCCCCTCGGGCTGACAGCGGGTAACGCCCCCGAGGTGCGCGAATCGATCGATGTGCTCGCCGGGGGAGGCCCGAGCGACGTGGTCGAGCTGACGGTCGCGCTGGCCCGGGAGATGCTGGCCGCCGTGGGACGCGACGATGTCGACCCGGCCGACGGGCTGCGCGACGGCCGCGCCATGGATGTGTGGCGCGAGATGATCGCCGCCCAGGGCGGCGATCCGGACGCGCCGCTGCCGCGAGCAAAGCAGACACACGTCGTGACGGCGCCCGAGGGAGGCGTCCTGGCACGGCTGGACGCGTTCGCCGTCGGCGTGTGCGCGTGGCGTCTCGGTGCCGGTCGCGCCCGCCCGGGCGAGTCCGTACAGGCCGCCGCCGGGGTCGAGCTGCATGCGAAGCCCGGCGATCGGGTCGCGGCGGGCCAGCCGCTGCTCACCCTGCACACCGACACGCCCGAGCGATTCGACCGCGCGCAGCAAGCGCTCGACGGGGCGTACGAGATCGCTGACGCGCGTACGGACGACGGGGTCGGTATCGTCCTCGACACCATCCGCTGAGTTCGTATCGACGCGGCCGGGCCACCCGGCAACCCACTACAGCTCGGGCCACCGAGAGCCTCTGCCACCTGAGGACGTGAACGTGTTGCAAGAGCGAACGGAAACGACCGCGGGGCATGGGTTCGGGGCTGCTATGGCGCGAGGCCGACCCCGCAAGGAAATCGACCGCTCGAGCCATAGCGGCCCAGAACGTGTGGATGATCGACCAAGTCGACCACGTCGCTCCGTCACTCGTCGCTCTATCCTCCGCGCGCTCGGTATCGCCCCGCTCCTCCCGCTCACGGGTTGCTTCGGTGACGACTGGGACTCTTTCGAGGGGCGGCAGCTCCGACTCGCAACGGGCAACCCGGGCGGTGTATTCGCCCGGTACGGCGATGCGCTCGGTGCCGTACTCGCCTCCCGAATAGGAGTCGTCGTCGACATCTCGCAGACGGACGCCTCGGTCGAGAACCTCCGCCTCGTCGGGGCGGGCAAGGCCGATATCGGCATGACACTCGGCGACACAGCGGCCGACGCGGTCCGTGGTCGCAACGTCTACACCGCACCACTCGACGTCGTTGCGCTCACCCGCACCTACGACAGCTTCGTGCACCTGGTGGTACGCGCCCAGTCGACGATCGAGGCGGTGACCGACCTCCGCGGGAAGCGGGTCGGCGTCGGTCGGCACGACTCGGGCACGCGCCTGATCGCCACGCGCATCCTGCTCGAGCACAACATTGGGCTCGACGCGGTCGCGACCTCGAGGCACCACCTGCAAGACGATGCGCAGGCTCTCGTCGACGACAAAATCGACGCCTTCTTCTTCGTCAGTGGTCTGCCGAACGAGGCGATCCTCGCATTGAGCGAGAAGATCCCGATCCGGCTCGTCTCCTTGGAGTCGACGGCCGAGGCGATGATCCGCAGCTACGCATCGGAGTACGTCGCCGGCCCGATTCCGGCGTCGACGTACGGTCTGACCACGGCCACCGAAACGGTGAGCGTCAAGAACTACGTCGTGGCCGACCCAGCGATGTCCGATGACCCCGCCTACGCGGTCACCAGAGTCATGTTCGAGGAGCAAGACGACATCGACGAGCGCGCCGAGGGAGTCGGCCAACCCAACGTCGCCGCGGGGATCTTCACGTCTCCGCTCGACCTGCATCCGGGCGCTCTTCGGTACTTCCGAGAGCAGCGTGACGACTCCTGAAACGCACGCGGACATCGAGCCCGCCACCGACCGGGCTCGACACGGCGAAGCGTCCACCGACGTCCTCGACGCGCGCGCGTACGATCGCGAGCCCGAGGCCCGTGCCGCTGACGTTCTGATGCTCGCGTCCGCGGAAGAACCGTGCGCCCACCTTCTCGACGTCGTCCGCCGGCAGACCCGGCCCGTGGTCGCGAACCGTCAGCACCACGTCATCGCCGTCCTCGCGTACGTCGACGTCCACGGGTGCTCCGGGCGCGAACTTCGCGACGTTGTCGAGCAGTGCATCGAGAACGAGGTCGACGGTGCCCTCGGTGGCGTACGCGACACATTCGTCGAGAGCATTCACCGAGACGCGGTCGAGGACGGGTGCCCACATTTCGCAGCGGCGTCTGGTGTGTTCGGCGACGTCGACGGGTTCGAGTTCGATCTGGCGAGCGCCGACCTGACTCAGATCGAGCAACGACTCGACGATGGAGTTCAGCCGTTCGGTTTCCTCGATGGCCATCTCGGCCTCGGCGGTGTCGCGGGGATCGGCCTGGAGGTTCTCGACTCGCAGACGCAGCGCGGTAAGTGGGTTGCCCAACTGATGCGACGCATCTGCGATCAGATCGCGTTGTTGACGCTGCGAGGTCTCGACATTGTCGGCCATCTGGTTGAAGGAGCGTGCCAGATGCCGAAGCTCGGGCGGGCCCGCGCTCGCGGGTACGCGGGTGGTGAGGTCGCCATGGGCGAGCCGTTTCGCGGCGACGTCGAGATCGCCCACGGGGCGCAGGATCCAGCGTACGAAGGGGCCGACCAGGCCGGCAGACGCTGCCCCGAGCACGGCGATCCCCGCGAGTGCCAGCCACGTGAGCCGCGTACCGACCGCGTCCCGGATCGAGTCGGTCGGTGCGATCATGACGACGGCGCCGAGCACATGCGCGTCGCGACCGACGGGGGAGCCGACGATCAGTGGTTCGTCGTGCCACGGCCAGACGGTTTGTGGCGGTGGGGATCCGCTCCCCGACAGCGCGCGGTCGAGGGCGTCGGTGACGTGTGCTTCGGACACGTCGACGTCGCGTTCTGACGCGGCGACGACGTCGCGGTTCGCATCCGTGACGATGACGGTGCCGCGGTAGACCTCGACGTACCGTCTGAGGGCGGTGATCAGCCGGCCGAACCGGTCGGTCTCGAGGGCATCCTGCGCGAGCACCGCGAACCGTGTGACGTCACCCTGGCGTGCGGGGAACTCGTCCTTCGTGCAGTCCTCGGCGTACGCACTGACGAGTGGAGCCATCAGGGCGATCAGCAGCAGGCTCAGCAACACGCCGGCGACCGCGACCAAACGACGACGCATGGGCTACTCGCCCATGCGGGCGAGACGGTAGCCAGCGCCGCGTACGGTCTCGATGAGCTCCGGGTGGCCCAGCTTGGCGCGCAGGTTCGCGACATGGACGTCGACGGTGCGAGACGCACCTATCCACGATGTCGCCCAGATCGCCTCCATGATCGCTTCTCGCGTGACCAGATCGCCGTTGCTTCGGACGAGCATGTGGAGTAGGGCGAACTCCTTACGAGCAAGAGAAACGGGCGAATCGTCGACGTACGCCTGTTGCGACCCGGCGTCGATGCGGATGCGGCCGAACTCGTCGACGTTGGACACCGCGTGTTTGCCGAACCGGCGCATCACGGCGTCGATGCGTGCCATGAGCTCGGCGAGCCGGTAGGGCTTCGTCACGTAGTCGTCCACGCCGGAGCGCAGCGCGGCGACGACCAGCGACTCCTCGCGGCGGGCCGTGACCGCGATGATCGGCACTTCGCTGGCCGTGCGGATCTGGCGGCACAGCGCGAGACCGTCTTGGTCGGGGAGACCCATGTCGAGCAGGATCAGGTCGACGCCGTCGAGCTTGGTGAGGGCTTCCGCGGCCGTGGCCGCCCTCTCGACGTACAGGTTGGCCCGGTTGAGCGCAGGCGTGAGAGCCGCGACGACCCTGTCGTCGTCCTCGATCAGCAGGATGCGCATGACCGGCCAGACTACGGCAATCCCCGGACGGCTGGGTTTTACCACGAGGTCGTGGGAAAACCCACTTAACACGGCTCGCGAGCCTTGCTAAGTGGGGCTTTGCCTTGCCATGTGAGGCCTTGCCTTGCTTGTTGAATCAGCTGACGACAGGCACCAGCCGAACCCACGAGCGCGACGCGGCGACCCGAAATGTCAAGCCTGTGTAAAGACTCGCCCCGAGCCGGTTGTTATGACCGAGACCACATCCCTACGTTACCCGGCATGCCTGCACCGACGACGATCGACGACGACGCCGGGGACCGTGCCGATTCGGTTGATGCCGAGGCGTTGGCCGCCGAGTACGACGAGGAACGCCCGTCACGGCGGCTCTCGCCCCGCCTCGACTTGGTGGTCAACGCGTGGTGCTTCCTCGTGGCCGTGTTCGTGCTCCGACAGGTGTTCTCGCCCCTCGACCTCGGTAACCAGTACTACTTGGTCTACTTCCTGGGGTTCACGCTGCCTCTGGTGTTCCTGTGCTACCGCGCACGGGCGACGCGTACGCCCAGCGAGGGCGGTGTTGTCGCGGCAGCCGTGCGCAAAGACGATCCGGGCATCGTCGACTGGGCGCTCGGTGCGGTGGCACTCCTCGTCGGGTTGTACCCGGTGCTGCCGATTCCCCAGACCGCCAACGGCTTCGGCGGATTCGAGGGCTTCCTCGATCGACAGGGCTCGCTTCTCACCTTCGACGTGGTCGCCGGGCTCATCCTGACCGTGCTCGTGCTCGAGGCCACCCGACGTACGACCGGGCTCGTGCTTCCCGCCGTGTGTGTCGTGTTCTTCGCGTACGCGTACCACGGCGGCTACCTGCCGATCGAGTGGTCGATCTCGCACATCGGCCTCGACTTCGAGCAGATCGTCAACGCCCTGTACAACGAGGCGAGTGGCTTCTTCGGCGTACCGCTCGACGTCGCCGCGACGTACATCGTGCTGTTCACGATCTACGGTGCCGTGCTCGACCGTATGGGGGCCGGCCGGTTCTTTGTCGAGTTCGCGTTCTCGCTGTTCCGCCGGTCGGGCACCGCGCCCGGTCGCACAGTCGCGACCTCGGGTTTCCTGCTCGGTACGGTGTCGGGCTCGGGCACTGCCACCGCGGTCACGCTCGGCTCGTTCGCATGGCCGATCCTCAAACGGGCCGGCTATCCGCGGGAGTCCGCCGGAGGCATGCTCGCCGCCTCCGGCATCGGAGCGATCCTGTCGCCGCCGACGATGGGGGCGGCCGCGTTCATCATCGCGGAGTACCTCGGAATGTCGTACTTCTCCGTGCTCGGCTGGGCCGTGATCCCGACCCTGCTGTACTACCTCGGCATCTTCCTCGCGGTCGAGATCGACGCCCGCCGGTTCGGGGCGCGTCGTGTCGAGCTCACGATCGGCAGCCCACTACGGCTGCTCCTGCGTTCGGGCTATCACTTCCTGAGCCTCGCCGTGATCGTGTTCTTCCTCGCCAACGACATCCCGCCGTTCCGCGCTGTCGTGTACGCAACCGGTGTTGCCGCGGCGTTCGGCCTCGCCGAGGCCGTGTTGTCGCGCCGCCCTGTCGTGAGTGGGATCGGCGAGGACGACGACGAGCAGGCACCACCGCTGCCGCTGCGGCAGTCGCTGGTCTCGTACGTGGTGCGGCTCTACTCGGCACTCGCCGCAGGAGTACGTACGGGGTTGCCGGTGATCGCGGTGTGCGCGGCCGCGGGCATCATCACGTCGGTCATCGCGAAGACCGGACTCGGTCAGACGCTCGCCGACATCCTCGTCGACGCAGCGCAGACGATCGCTCCGAACGAGGCGTCGATGATCGTGCTCTCGGCGCTGTTCTCCGCAGTCGCGATTCTCATCCTGGGGCTGGCCGTACCGGTGACCGCGTCCTTCATCCTGAGCTGGGTGATCATCGGACCGGCTCTGATCACGCTCGGTGTCGGGTCGCCGGAGGTGGCGATGTTCATCTTCTACTACGCCGTGCTGTCCGAGGTGTCGCCGCCGACGGCGCTCGCCGCGGTGGCGTCGTCGGCGATCACGGGCGGCCGGGTGATTCCGACGATGATGCAGGCGTGTAAGTACACGCTGCCCGCATTCCTGGCTCCGTTGGCGTTCGTGGTCTCTGACAACGGCCGCTTGCTCCTCGCACGCGGTGACGCATGGGACGTCGCTTGGGCATTGGCCGCCTGTGGTCTGGCCGTCGCGGCACTGGCCGTCGTCACGAGCGGTTGGATGTTCCGCCCGACGGGGATGGTCGAACGTGCGTTGTGCTTGCCGTCGGCGCTGCTCCTGCTCTACCTCGACCCGATCTCGATGGCGATCGGCGTGGTGCTCCTGCTCATCGCCGTCGCGTACCACCTGGTCGCGCGAAAGGCACCCGACACCACGACCGGCGAAGCCGATTCCGTCAACCCCGCATAAGGAGAGTCAACGATGAAGCGAACCATTCGAATCATGTCGGTCGGCGCCGCCGCCGTCCTGGTACTGAGCGCCTGCGGCGGACAACGCGACGACTCGCAGGCCGGTGCCGACGCTGACACCGACAGCTGTGACCCCGGCTCGGGTCGGGTCAACATCGCCACGGGCAACTCGACCGGCGTCTACTACGTGATGGGTGGCGGAGTCGCCGAGCTGATCAACTCCGAGACCGATTTGCAGGCGACGTCGGCGGAGACGGGCGCATCGGTACAGAACATCGAGCAGGTCGTCGACGGTGACTACGACATCGGCTTCTCTCTTGCCGACACGGCCGCCGATGCGGTCAACGGGGAGGGCGACTTCGACAGTGCGCAGGACATCTCCACGCTCGGCCGCATCTATCCGAACTACACCCAGGTCGTCGTACGCAAGGACTCGGGGATCGACAAGGTCTCGGACTTCAAGGGCAAGACGATCTCGACCGGATCGCCCAAGTCGGGGACGGAGGTGATCGCGAATCGGCTGATCCAGGCGTCGGGCCTCGGCCTCGACGACGTGCACGCGCAGCGTCTTGACCTGACCCAGACGATCGCGGGGATGAAGGACGGAAGCATCGACGGGCTCGTGTGGTCCGGTGGGCTCCCGACGCCGGCGCTGACCGATCTGTTCACCTCGATGGGCGACGATGTGAAGTTCCTCGACCCGACGCCGTTGCTGCCCAAGCTGAAGAAGGTCAACGAGGTGTACACCGAGGACGTCGTGCCTGCGGACACGTACGACACCGCGAAGGACGTTCCGACCATCGTCGTTCCGAACGTGCTCGTCGTACGCGACGACATGCCGGAGAACCTCGCGTGTGGGCTGACCAACCTGATCTACAGCGAGACCGACACTCTGGTCGATGTCCACCCCGCCGCGAAGGACATCCAGGTGAAGACCGCCGCCGAGACCAAGCCGATCCCGATGCATCCGGGCTCGCAGCGCGCCCTCGACGAGCTCGCCCAGTAGCACTGGGTAGGAGGCCGCAGGCGAGGAGCGGGGTTCCGGCCCGCGGTCGGGACCCTTCTGCTCACCGGGCACGAATCTCTGCTCACGGTGGGATAAGTTCGATCCATGCGGGTACTCAACACATCGGAAGAGATCGCGGCCGCGGCCGGCGAAGAGCTCGGCGTCACCGACTGGCTGACCATCACCCAAGACCGCATCGACGCTTTCGCCGATGCGACCGGCGACCACCAGTGGATCCACGTCGATCCCGAACGCGCCGCGTCGGGCCCGTTCGGCAAGACGATCGCTCACGGCTACCTGACTCTTTCGCTCGTCCCGTTCTTCGGGGCCGAGGTGTTCGCCTTCGGCGGGAGCGGTGCGCGACTCAACTACGGTACGAACAAGGTACGTTTCCCGGCTCCGGTGCCGGTCGGCTCGCGTCTTCGGGCACGTGTGAAGCTCGCCGAGGTCACCGACATCCCCGCCGGCCAGCAGTGCGTCGTGACGTACACGATCGAGCTCGAAGGATCCGAAAAGCCCGCATGTATTGCGGAAACGGTCGTACTCTTACTCGATCAGAGCTAGCGAGACCACGGGCTTCCCGGCGCACGACTCGCTCGTCACGGGGCAGAATTCCGGCCAGCGGAGGTGAAGAAGCAGATGGACGAGTCGATCGTACGCGCGGCGCCGAAAGCGCTGCTGCACGACCATCTCGACGGCGGGCTGCGCCCGCGGACCGTACTCGAGCTCGCCGAGGAGATCCGGCATCCGTTGCCGGCCGATGACGAGGACACGCTACGTCGGTGGTTTCACAGTGCCGCCGACTCGGGTTCGCTGGAGCGGTACCTCGAGACGTTCGACCACACGGTCGCGGTGATGCAGCGAGCCGACCACCTGCAGCGCGTCGCGCGCGAGTGCGTCGAAGACCTCGCCGCCGACGGCGTCGTCTACGCGGAGGTGCGGTGGGCGCCCGAGCAGCACCTGTCGGCCGGACTCACCGCGCACGAGGCGATCGATGCGGTTCAGGCCGGGTTCGACGAGGGTGCACGTAACGCGGCCGAGTCGGGGAGTTCGATCGTCGTACGCCAGCTGCTCACGGCCATGCGCCACCAGGCTCGCGCGCGAGAGATCGCCGAGCTCGCCGTCGCGTACCGCGATGACGGCGTGGTCGGTTTCGACATCGCCGGCGCCGAGGCCGGCTTCCCGCCGACCCGTCACCTCGACGCGTTCGAGTACCTGCAGCGAGAGAACGCCCACTTCACCATCCACGCCGGCGAGGCGTTCGGGCTACCGTCGATCTGGGAGGCGATCCAGTGGTGCGGCGCCGACCGACTCGGGCACGGCGTGCGGATCATCGACGACGTCGACCTCGCCCACCCCGCGGGTCCGCGGCTCGGGCGGCTCGCCGCGTACGTCCGCGACAATCGCATCCCGCTCGAGATGTGTCCGTCGTCGAACCTGCAGACCGGTGCGGCGTCGTCGCTCGCGGATCATCCGATCGGCCCGTTGACCGAGTTGCGGTTCCGCGTCACGGTCAACACCGACAACCGGCTGATGAGCGACACCTCGATGACGCGGGAGTTGATGCTGTTGTCGGAGACGTTCGGTTATACGCGCAGTGACCTGCAGTGGTTCACGGTCAATGCCATGAAGAGCGCATTCCTTCGTTTTGATGAGCGGCTTCGGATCATCAACGAGGTGATCAAGCCTGGTTACGCTGCGCTAGGGTAAGACTACGCAGAGCACAAGTGGTGTCGTTGTGCATTCTCCAGCTCGCATCGAGCCTAAACTGTGTCGTGCATCACACTCGGCGACACTCGCGTTATGTCGTGCTACCTTCCACCCCGACTGATCTACGGGAGGCGCGAGGTGCGTGATGGATGGACGACATTCGGCGGACGAGCGTCGAAGGTCGCGTCCCGTGGGTGTGACCCCACTGGTTCTCGGGGCAGGAGTGATCGCGTTCGTGCTCGCGGTCGGGCTCGTCATCCGCTGGCAGACCGGCGGTGAAGACGCCACGGCATCGGCGACGTGCGACGAAACCGTTTCGGTCGCCGCGAGCCCGGCGATAGCCGACGCCGTCACCGGCGTCGTCGAGTCGAGCAATGAAGGGTGCGGGGAGTACGACATCTCCAGCCGCGCGGCCGCCGACGTGGCGAAGTCGATCACCGCGGGCGAGGACATCCCGGACGTGTGGATCCCCGACTCGACCGTCGACGTCGACCGTGTCGCCAGCGAGGCCGAGACGCCGCCGGTCGTTCTCGAATCGTCCATCGCGGCATCACCGGTCGTCGTCGCGAGCGCGCAGTCGACGAAGGCGCGCTGGACCGACGTACTCGCCGGCGACGCGTTCGTTCTCGGTGACCCGGCGACGAGTGTGCCCGCGGTGTTCACACTGGTCACCTCCCAGGCAGAAGCCGAGGCGGCGGGAGTATCCGAGTCGGCCATTCGGCAGTCGCTGGTCTCGCTGGCGCAGTTCGGGTCGCGGGGATCGAAGGCGTCCGGTCCGAAGCGGGTGAAGCAGATCGTGTCGAAGGGGGGTACGACCGTCACCTCCGAGCAGCAGGCGATCGCGGCCGGCGTCGCCGGATCCGATGGATCAGATGTGTACGTGCCGGAAAGCGGCACGCTGGCGCTCGACTACCCGCTTGTCCTCTCGGCGCCCGAGGACAGGCGCAAGACCCGGTCACCGGGCGTCGACGCCCTCGCGAAAATTCTCACCTCCAAAGCTGCCGGCGCGATGCTGGCCAAGGCCGGGTTCCGTGCGCCCGACGGCAAGCCGCTCAAGCGTGGAGTCGGCGACGTGAAGACACGGTCCGCACCCAGCGCGAGTGACGTCTCGGCGTTGGTGGGCGCGTGGAAGCTCTTGTCCCGGCCCAGCCGTACTCTCGCCGTGATCGACGTGTCCGGCTCCATGGAGTACGCCGCGGGCGACAGCAGCCGAATGGCGCTGGCGATCGAAGCCGCACAACAGGGGCAGGAACTCTTCCCCGACGACAGCTCGCTGGGGTTGTGGGCATTCTCCGTCGAGCTCGGCAAGAAGGGCGAGGACCATCTGGCGCTCGTGCCGATCCGCCCCCTGGGCGCCGAGGTCGGCGACTCCACACAACGAGCGGTCGTGCAGGAGGCGGTCTCGGGCTTGATCGACCGCACCGGCGGCGGGACCGGTCTCTACGATTCCGTACTCGCCGCGTACCGGCACGCGCAGAAGGGGTACGACCCCGACGCGGTCAACAGCGTCATCGTGCTGACCGACGGTGAGAACGAAGATCCCGACAGCATGAGCCTCAACGAGCTGCTCGACACGCTCGAGAGCGAGGCCAATCCGAAGAAGCCGGTCGTGATCATCACCATCGGCATCACCGAGGACGCCGACGAGTCGGCGCTCGAGGCGATCGCTCACGTGACGGGCGGCACGAGTCACATCGCGCTCGAGCCCGAGGACATCTCGAACGTGTTCGTCGAGGCGCTCGCCAGCCGCGGCGCGCTGCCGGCGTCATGACCGCGTCACGGCGACTCGACGCAGAGGCGGCGCAGATGACGCTCTGCGCGGCGCGGCGTCATCGGTTCGCAGCGCATGTCGACGGCGGTGCTGACGATGCCGGGCTCGGCCCGTAGCAGCGCCAAGCCGCGCCGTACGAGGACATGCGGCGGCTTGCGCCGTTCCCGCAGGTCGCGGGCGAGCCGCAGGACGTAGGTCAGCAAGCGCTGGTGCCGGATGCACAGAGCGGCGGCGAGCAGTCCGCGGCTGCGGCACTCGGCGACGACGTACGGAGCGAAGATGCCCTCGGCCACGACGACGTCGGCGCCATCGAGCGACACCTCACGGTGACCGACCCGGGCGTTCGCCGCGATGTCATAGACGGGTGCGTCGACACGGCCGTCGACGCACAGGCGCTCGAGCGCCTCACAGGCGGCTTCGGCGTTCCAGGAACGCGGGTCGTCCCAGTCCACCAACGTGTCGTCGAGGTACGGGAGGCCGGCGGCGTCGCCGTCGCGATAGAAGTCGTCCAGGTGGAGTACCGGCCATCCGAGCCGGTGTGCCAACCGTGACTTGCCCGACCCGGACGGTCCGGCCAGTACGACGACCCGTGCGCGCGGTTCGCTCACTCGTGTACGAGGAGCAGCGGACGCATCGCCTGGCGCGCGCGGTGGATGCGTGACTTCACGGTGCCGACGGGAATGTCGAGGACGTCGGCGATCTCGGCGTAGTCGATCTCACCGATGTCGCGCATCACGAGCGCTTCGACGAGGTCGGGTTGCTCGTTCTCCAATGACTCGAGTGCTTCCAGCAGGTCGAGGCGGCTGCCCGCGATCACACTGGTCGTCCGCGGGTCGGCCGCGGTCGGCATCTCGTCGACCGGACGCTCGGCGGCACGCCGCTTGAGGGAGCGGTACGTCTGGCGTGCGGTGTTGCTCGCGACGACGTGCATCCACGTCGTGAACTTGCTGCGGCCCTCGTAGCTGCCGATCTTGGTGGCGATCTTCATCAAGACGTCCTGGCACGCCTCCTCGGCGTCCTGCGGTACGGGCAGAATACGCCTGCACAGCCGCATAGCGCGCGGCTGTACCGCCGTCAGGAGCTGATTCAGGGCGGTTTGGTCGCCCGCCGCGGCACGGCGCGCGAGGTCGTCGAGATCGACGGATTCCTCGTTCGTCATGAGGGCATTCTTACGTACGCACGACGCGCGGTACAGACCACCGTGTGCACGGTGAAACCGTCTACCGACAGAATGGGGCCATGTCCCTGCCACATCGACTCGGTCGACTGCGGCGAATCTCTCGTATCGGATCGGGCGGATTCGCCACGGTCTGGCTGTATTCCGACCCGGATCTGCAGTCGAGCGTCGCCGTGAAGGCGCTTGCCGACAACTGGGCGGCACGGTCGGACATCAGGGACCGATTCCTCGAAGAAGCCCGGATTCTCCGGCGAGCAGACCATGACCACATCGTACGCGTCTACGATCTCGGGGAGACCGACGACGGGACGCCGTACTTCGTGATGAACTATGCCGACCGCGGGACGGTCGCCGAGCTGCTGAACGCGCCGTCGCGTGACCTGCAGCTGATCGCCGACCTGGTCGGGCAGGCGGGCCGCGGGTTGCAGCGCCTGCACTCGATGGGAATCCTGCACCGAGACGTCAAGCCACAGAACCTACTGCTGCGCGACGACCCCTCGGGTGAGACCCGGCTGATGGTCGCCGACCTCGGTGTCGCGAAGGCGACACTGCACGCGAGCGGCATCACCCAGGTCGTCGGCACGCCGGCGTACATGGCGCCGGAGCAGGCAGACCCGACGCGCGGGGTCGACAACCGCTGTGACGTGCACGCGCTGGGTGCCGTGGCGTACCACCTGGTGACCGGCCAGCCGGTGCGTACGGGGAGTGTGGAGTCGCTCTTCGTGCCGGAGCCGATCCGCCCTCCGACGATGCTCGTCGCCGACCTTCCGCAGGCGCTCGATCATGTGTTGCTGCGCGCCGTCGCGTACGACCCGGCCCAGCGCTGGCCCGATGTCGAGTCGTTCGGCGCGGCATTCGTCGATGCGACGCTGCAGACACGGACACGCATGTTCGCGCCGCCGCAGATCGAGCCACAGGTGTGGCAGCCCGACCTGCCGTCGCCGGTGAGCACGAGTCCGTCCCCGACGCCGCAGCAGGGCACGCCGCAGCAGGGCATGTCGCCGGTGATATCGGATCCGTCGCCGGCGAGCCCGATCACGGGCTCCGGCCCACCTCCGCTGAGCCCGGTGCCACCCCCGGCGAACGGGAGCTCCCGGTCGTCGGCGCGGCGCAGCTGGCTCGCGGCACTCGCGGCGTTGGTGGTCGTGGCACTCGTACTCGGCGGCGTACTCCTCCTGCAGGAGCTCCGCCAGGACGACTCTCCGGCGGCGCCCGACCCCGGCCTGGGTTCGGGGTGGAGCGACGGTGAGAAGGTCGGTTCGACGTGGAAGTACACCAATGACGACCAGAAGCTGGCGCTGGCGGTCAACCGGAGCATCACCGAAGGTGAGAGCGTCGCCGATGCCGCCACGGAGCACGTCGACAGCGAGCAGATGGACGACTACAAGGTCGAGGTCGATCGCGAGCTGTCCGACGAGCAACGCGGTAAGTGGGAATCCGGCTGGCAGCTGCAGTACGCGCGCACGGGCGGATCGGGCGACTGCGACTATTTCTGGCGTTGGTACTTCGGTAACAATGCCCCCGCGACTGCGGGATGGGTCGAGATCTGCGGCGCGGACAAGGCCGACATCAAGAACAACGACGACGCGGTGGAGATCCTCGCGCAGGTCCGCGACGAGCTGATGGTCGGCGAGGAGTGACGCGCCTGTCTCAGGGGCGTGGTCGCGCCATCAGCGCGGCCACGAGGATCGTCGCGACAGCCGCGGCGACCGCACCCCACCAGAGGATGTCGCTCATCGCGGTCGCCGAAGCATCGCGTACGGCTTGGGCGACACCGTCGCCGTACGCCGCCGGTGTCTGATCGAGTACGGTCACGCCCGCGCCGGAGCCGACGGCTTCGCCGAGCTGGCGTACGGCGTCACCGGGTACCCCGGAGCCGTGGAGCGCTTCGGAGGTCGCGTCGGTGCCGCTGCTGTGGAACAGTACACCGAACACCGCGACTCCCGCCGCCACACCGAGTTGGCGCATGGTGCTGACGACGCCCGTCGCCATACCGGCACGTGACGGTTCGACGGCGTCGAGAGCGGCCTGCGTCAGACATGCGCTGAGCACGCCCGCGCCGGAGCCGGCGATGACGAAGCCCGGCACGAACGCCGTCCATGCGGATGCGCCGTCGATCTGGGCCATCCACGCCATGCCGACCGTGACGAGGAGCAGGCCGCCCGAGACGGTCCACGCAGCCGGCACGTGGTCGACCAGTCGCGCGGCGAGTGGCGCCGCGACGAACGACGCGACCGTGAACGCCAGGAACCGCAGGCCCGCGTCGAAGGGCTCGTACGCGAAGGTGTTCACGAAGTACAACCCGAGGTATGTCGTGGAGGCGATCACAGTGGCGCTGACGGCGAACGCGGCGAGGCTGACGCCGGTGTAGGAGCGGCTTCGAAAGAGCGAGAGGTCGAGCATCGGCTCGGCCGTACGCGACTCCCGGACCAAGAATGCGATGCACGCGACCGCCGAGCCGGCGAAGAGGGAGACGATCGGCGCGGACGTCCAGCCGTCGACGTGTCCGCGGATCAGGCCGAGCAGCAGTGTGAGCAGAGTGACGGTCAGCAGGGCCGTTCCGGGCCAGTCGGCACGGCGTGGCCGCTCGGCACGGGACTCCGGGAGGATCCGTGCGCCCGCGATCAGCGCGAGGACCCCGACCGGTACGTTCACCAGGAAGATCCAGCGCCAACCCGCCAGGTCGACCAGCAGGCCGCCGACGAGCGGCCCGACCGCGGTCGCGCCGCCGAGGGTGGCGCCGAAGATCCCGATCGCGGCGGCACGAGCCTTGGGCTCACGAAACGCGTCGCCGATGATCGGGATCGCCGTGCCGAACAGCATCGCGCCACCGACCCCCTGCAACGCCCGGGTCAGGTCGAGGACGAACGCGTCTCCGGCGAGCGCGCATGCGAGGGACCCGATGGTGAAGACCGACAGACCTGCGAGGAAGACCCGTCGGCGCCCGATCCGATCACCGACCGTCGCCGAGGTGAGCAGCAGGCAGGCCAGCGACAGCGCGTACGCGTCGACGACCCACTGCAGGTCGGCCAGACTCGCGTCGAGGCTCTGCTGCATGTCGCCGAGGGCGACAGCGACGACGGTGACATCGAGCAGCAGCATGAAGATCGCCGTACACACGATGGTGAGAGTCCAGCCACGTCGTGTCCGTGGCCCCGCTGTCGTGATGCTGGTTGCCATGCTCGCCCCTCGGATCGAATTGCACTACGCTTGTAGCCCAATAGGAGTGAGTTAACACCTGTAGCGCTACGGCTGTCAACCCAATGAGGACGGAACGTGTCGAGCACCAAGAGACGCACCGCTGCCCGCCGGGGCGAGGGCGAGAAGCTCCGCGCCGAGATCGTGACCGTGACGAGCAGGATGCTCGAGGAGACCGGTGATGCCTGGGCTCTGTCGTTGCGCGCCGTCGCCCGCGAGGTCGGCGTCGCGGCGACGTCGATCTACCTGCACTTCGACTCGCTGGACGCGCTCGTTCATGCCGTCAAGGAAGAGAAGTACGAGGAGCTGCGCGAACTTCTCATGGCGGCCGACGCCGGAGCGGGCGACGATCCACCCGGGCGGTTGCGTGCGGCGACGAAGGCGTACGCCGACTTCGCTCTGGAGCGGCCCGGCACGTACAAGGTGTTGTTCGGGACGTCGCTCGACCTGCCCCCCGCCGAGTCCTTCATCGGCGAGCGCGCGTTCCGGGTTGCCGTCGAGGTGCTGATCGACACCGGGAAGTCTGCGGACGACGCACACATGGCCGCGACGCAGTTGTGGTGCGCGATGCACGGGATGGTCACCCTACGGACGATCCATCCGCACTTCCCGTGGCCCGACCGCGACGATCAGCTCGACGACTTGGTCGACCGCCTGCTGCAGACCTGACGGCCCCGTCCGCGTTTCGCAGCCTTGTGGCCCGTCCGCGCAGGCGGAAACGGGCCACAAGGCTGCGAAACGCGGACGCGGGACGCGCGGAGACTAGACGCCGATGGGGTGCCAGACGGTTTTCGTTTCGAGGTACGCCGTCATCTTCTCGATGCCTGGCTCGTCGCTCCACTCTGTGGCGCTCGGACGTACGACCCGCTTGAGGTTGTCCGCGGACGCTTCCTCCAGTTCCGCAGCGAGTGCCTCGTCCTCGACACCTGCCAGGTCGATCGCGTTGACGTCGCGGTGCGACGCCAGCCACGGCGCGATCTCGGCCGCGTCGCCGGTGAGTACGTTGACCACGCCGCCGGGCAGGTCGGACGTCGACAACACCTCCGAGAGCGTGATCGCCGGGAGCGGCCGCTCGTACGACGACACCACCACGACCGTGTTGCCCGAGACGATCGCCGGCGCGACCACGCTGACCAGACCGAGCAGCGAGGAGTCCTGCGGCGCGACGACCGCGACGACGCCGGTCGGCTCGGGCGTCGACAGGTTGAAATGCGGCGTCGACACGGGGTTCGCGTTGCCGACGACCTGGGCGAGCTTGTCGGACCAACCCGCGTACCACACCCAGCGGTCGATCGCCGCGTCGACAGCCTTCGTCGCCGCCGGTGCGGCGAGCCCTTCGGACGCCTTGACCTCGGTGATGAACTGGTCGCGTCGCCCCTCCAGCATCTCCGCCGTGCGGTAGAGGATCTGACCTCGGTTGTACGGGGTGCGCGTCGACCAGCCTCCGAACGCCTTGCGCGCAGCGCCGACCGCGTCGCGGGCGTCCTTGCGCGACGCCTTGGCCGCGTTGGCGAGGAAGCGCCCCTTGGTATCGACCGCTTCGTACGTACGCCCGGACTCCGAACGTGGGAACGCGCCGCCGATGTAGAGCTTGTAGGTCTTGCGTACGTCCAGGCGTGCCATCAGTTGTTCCCCTCGGTGAGGTAGGCCGCGAGGCCGTGCTTGCCGCCTTCGCGGCCGTACCCGGACTCCTTGTAGCCGCCGAACGGGCTCGCGGGATCGAACTTGTTGAACGTGTTGGCCCAGACCACTCCGGCGCGCAGCTGGTTGGCCATCGAGAGGATCCGCGAACCCTTCTCCGTCCACACACCGGCCGAGAGGCCGTACGGGGTGTTGTTGGCCTTCTCGATCGCCTCGGCGGGCGTACGGAAGGTCAGCACCGAAAGCACCGGGCCGAAGATCTCCTCGCGGGCGATGCGGTGCGCCTGTGTGACGCCGGTGAAGATGGTCGGCGCGAACCAGAATCCGTTGGTCGGCAGCTCGCACGGCGACGACCAGCGCTCGGCGCCTTCGGCGTCGCCGACGTCGGACAGCTCGCGGATACGCGCGAGCTGCTCGGCGGAGTTGATCGCACCGACGTCGGTGTTCTTGTCGAGCGGGTCGCCGACGCGCAGCGTCGACATGCGCCGCTTCAGCCGCTCGAGTACCTCGTCGTACACGGACTCCTGGATCAGCAGCCGCGAGCCCGCGCAGCACACGTGACCCTGGTTGAAGAAGATGCCGTTCACGATGCCGTCGACGGCCTGGTCGACGGGGGCGTCGTCGAAGACGATGTTGGCCGCCTTACCGCCCAGCTCGAGCGTGACCTTCTTACGCGTGCCCGCGACGCTCCGCGCGATCGCCTTGCCGACCTCGGTGGAGCCGGTGAACGCGACCTTGTCGACATCGGCATGCTCGACGATCGCCTGCCCGGTAGCGCCGGCGCCGGTCACGATGTTGACCACCCCGGGCGGCAGATCGGCCTGCTGGCACACCTCGGCGAACAGCAGCGCGGTCAGGGGAGTGGTCTCGGCAGGTTTGAGTACGACCGTGTTTCCGGCGGCCAGCGCGGGTGCGATCTTCCACGACAGCATCATCAGCGGGAAGTTCCACGGAATGATCTGCCCGGCGACGCCGTGCGCCTTCGGGTTGCTGCCCAAGCCTGCGTACGCGAGCTTGTCGGCCCAGCCGGCATAGTAGAAGAACCACTGAGCGACGAGTGGGATGTCGGCGTCGCGCGACTCCTTGATCGGCTTGCCGTTGTCGAGCGACTCGAGCACGGCGAACTCTCGGGCGCGCTCGGCGATGATGCGCGCGATGCGGTAGAGGTACTTCGCACGCTCCGCACCCGGCATGCGCGACCACGTGCGGGTGTACGCCCGCCGCGCGGCCGCGACGGCGCGATCCACGTCGTCGGCGTTGGCCTCGGTGACCTCGGCCAGGGCCTCCTCGGTCGCCGGGCTGATCGTCTTGAACGACGCGCCCGACGCCCCGTCGACGAACTCGCCGCCGATGAACAGCCCGTATGAGCTCCTGATGTCGACGACCGAGCGCGACTGGGGCGCGGGCGCGTACTCGAAAACAGATTCGTCAGCCATCACAGTGCTTCCCACAATGTCTCAGTGTCCTCAGTCGAGCGTGACGTAGTCGGGGCCGGAGTAGTGCCCGGTGAGCATCCGCTGGCGCTGCAGCAGCAGGTCGTTGAGCAGGCTGGACGCGCCGAAGCGGAACCACTCGGGCGCGAGCCAGTCGGGTCCGGCGATCTCGTTGACGGTCACGAGGTACTTGACCGCGTCCTTGGTCGTACGGATGCCTCCGGCGGGCTTCACGCCGACCTGGCGGCCCGTCGCAGTGCGGAAGTCGCGTACCGCCTCGAGCATCACCAGCGTCACCGGGAGCGTCGCCGCGGGCTGCACCTTGCCCGTGCTGGTCTTGATGAAGTCGGCACCGGCCATCATCGCCAGCCACGACGCGCGCCGGACGTTGTCGTATGTCTGGAGCTCACCGGTCTCGAAGATCACCTTCAGATGGGCGTACGAGCCGTCCGCCCGCTCACAGGCGGACTTCACGGCGACGATCTCGTCGTACACCTGCTGGTAGTCGCCGGCGAGGAAGGCGCCGCGGTCGATGACCATGTCGATCTCGTCGGCCCCGGCCTCCACGGCCGTACGCGTGTCGGCGAGGCGGACGTCCAGCGCCGCACGGCCCGACGGAAACGCCGTCGCGACGCTCGCGACCTGCACGCCGGAGTCGCCGACGGTCTCCTTCGCGACTCGTACGAGGTCGGGGTAGACGCACACGGCCGCGGCGCGCGGGCAGCTCGCGTCGGTCGGGTCGGGGCGCATTGCCTTGTTCGACATGGCGCGCACCTTGCCGGGCGTATCCGCCCCTTCGAGCGTCGTCAGGTCGACCATCGAGATCGCGAGGTCGATCGCGTACTGCTTCGAGTCGTTCTTGATCGACCGTCTCGCCAGATCGGCCGCCCGCTCCTCGGCGCCGACCTGATCGACGCCCGGGAGCCCGGCCAGGAACCGGCGCAGCGAGTCGGCCGACGCGGTCGCGTCTTCAATCGTGGTGGTCACGACCGCAAGTCTAGTGTCCATTGTCCGGATGGTGGACGTACGCCGGTCTCGCTCTCTGCGCGGACTGAGGCAGAATAGTCAGGTGGTGACAAGTGGGTCGGAGCTCGTCGAGCGGTTCAAGCCGACGATCGGTCGGTGGTGGGGTCTGTTCGGACTCGTGATGATCGCGTTCATCGTGTACGCGGTCGTCTCGACGGGCACTGACCCGACGTCGATGGCCGTCGCGCTCGGTGCGTGCTTGATCGGCTGGGCGACGTTCGCCGCCCTCGTACGACCGACCGTGCACGCGTACGAAGACCATCTGCTGCTCCGCAACGCCGTGACGGATCTGCGCCTGCCGTGGCGCCAGATCACCGAGGTCGATGTGAAACAGACACTGTGCGTCTACGCGGGTGCGGAGAAGTACCACGGCATCGCGATCGGCAAGAGCGCCCGCTACCTGATGCGCGGTGAGAAGCGCGCGCAGTCGCTGACGCTGACGAAGGCGCAGGAAGACTTCGCGACGAAGCCCACGATGGAGGGCAGCGACGTCACGGGGATGCATTACGCGGACTACGTGGTCGTACGCATCGACTCGCTCTCCAAGCAGCAGAAGAAGCGCGGCCTGGGCGACGTGCAGCGTACGTGGTCGTGGGCGACGCTCGCGGTCGGCGTGGCCGTCGCGGTCGCGTTCGTCGTGATGGTCGTCGCCGCCAACCTCTGACCCGCTGCCGAACGTATCTTCCTTGTCCGGTGGGAAGCGTCCGGAGAGCTTTGCTTGCCGTCAGATCTCGAGGAGCGCGGCGAGGTCGGCGCGGATCGCGTCGAGCCGGCCGGCTGCTGCAATGCGCGCCGCCGCGACGCCGTCGGCCGCGCCGGCCTCGGGCAGGACGACCGCCTCCAGGTAGCACTTCAGCTTCGGTTCGGTGCCCGACGGGCGTACGACGACCCGCGCGTCGGCCAGCGAGAAGCGCAGACCCTCCGTCGGAGGGAGCGAGCCCGACGGTCGTGCGAGATCGTCGATCCCGGTGATCTCGAGCCCGCCGAGAGTGGCGGGCGCAGAGGTGCGCAACCGTTCCATCGCGTCTGCGATCAGCGAGAGCCGGTCGACGCGGACGGAGAGCTGGTCGGTCGCGTGCACACCGTGCTCGGCTGCGATCTCGTCGAGCCGGTCGAGCAGGGTGCGCCCGTCGGCCTTCAGCTCGGCGGTGAGTTCGAGTATGCGTACGAGGGCGGAGATGCCGTCCTTGTCGCGGGCGATGTGGGGTGCGACGGCGTAGCCGAGCGCCTCTTCGTACCCGTACGCGAGGCCCGGGACGCGGCCGATCCACTTGAACCCCGTGAGCGTCTCGGCGTACGGCTGGCCGTGTGCCGTAGCGAGGCGACGCAGCAACGAGGACGACACGATCGTGGTGGCGTACGTACCCGCCTCACCTCGGCGGAGGGCGGCGTCGGCGAGCAGTGCGCCGGTCTCGTCGCCGCGGAGCGTGCGCCAGCCATGCAGGTCGGGCACGCCGACGGCGCATCGGTCGGCGTCGGGGTCGTTGGCGATCACGACGTCGGCGTCGACCTCACGGGCGAGGTCGAAGGCGAGGTCCATCGCGCCCGCCTCTTCGGGGTTGGGGAACGCGACGGTCGGAAACTCCGGGTCCGGTGCCGCCTGCTCGGCCACTGCGTGCATCGCCGGGAAACCGGCGGTCTCGACGACCCGGCGTGCGACCTCGTCGCCGACTCCGTGCAGCGATGTGTGAACGCTGGTGACCTGCGTGGGGCCGTCGCCGACCAGGGTGCCGACCGCGTGGACGTACGCGTCACGCACGGTGTCGTCGAGGACGGTGTAACCGTCGTCGCGCGCGATGTCATCGACCCTGCCGACGGCTGCGATCGCGGCGGCGATCTCGGTGTCGGCGGGCGGCACGATCTGGCTGCCGTCGCCGAGGTAGACCTTGTAACCGTTGTCTTGCGGCGGATTGTG
>Ga0079225_10000485_pt1 | contig 21462 bp, 17 predicted proteins | sample Poulit2012_FD_76344 | JGI IMG/M metagenome (GOLD analysis project Ga0079225, IMG submission 76344) | Agricultural soil microbial communities from Georgia to study Nitrogen management - Poultry litter 2012 | ecosystem: Environmental > Terrestrial > Soil > Agricultural land | place: USA: Georgia... | reverse complement strand
TATATTGTTATCGTCATCGATGAATTAGCTGATTTAATGATGGTATCACCACAAGATGTTGAAGATGCAATTTGCCGTATTGCACAAAAAGCACGGGCAGCGGGCATGCATTTACTCATCGCTACGCAAAGACCTTCTGTAGATGTGATTACCGGGCTAATTAAAGCAAATATACCAACGAGGATAGCTTTTAGTGTGTCATCCCAAGTTGATTCACGAACGATTCTTGATGTGAATGGTGCCGAACGTTTACTCGGAAAAGGTGATATGCTATTTGTAGAAAACGGTTCTGGCAAAGGTGTACGTCTACAAGGGGCGTTCGTTTCTGATGAGGAGATTGAACGGATCACAACATATTTACGTAAATTAGCACCGGCCAAATACTTGTTTGAACAAGAACAGTTGTTAAAACAACTAGAGCTTGATGAAGCAGAAGATGAATTGTTTGTTGAAGCAATTATGTTTATTATGGAGCAAAATCAAGCAAGTACTTCAATGCTGCAAAGGCGATTTCGAATTGGTTACAATCGTGCCGCCCGTTTAATTGATTCTTTAGAAGAAAAAGGGATCATTTCTGGGCCTAAAGGTAGTAAACCACGCCAAGTATTAATGAGTGAAGAACAACTTGCTGAAATAATTAACAGGTAACACTTGAGACATTGATGACAATTGGATATGATAATTGAAGTTAACGAGTAGTCATTGACTTTTAGGATGAAAGATGAACAATCTTCATTAGAATTGTATATAATAATATATAAGTTTTTCAAATATATTTCATGATTAAATGTGAGATAAACGAATGAAAAAATATAGTTTTAACGATCGTTATATGACTTGCAGGTAAGTCAAGCAGACCGCTCATAACGTTAAATCATACGCTAAGGGTTCGACTGATCCAGTAATAGCCATTCAGCGCTAATGATTGATTAAAAGTTGTATACGGGGGTTCAGTTTATGACAACTTACCATTTTATTGGTATTAAAGGAACAGGCATGAGTTCGCTTGCTCATATATTGCATGATTCGGGGAAAAATGTGCAAGGATCTGATGTAGACAAATTCTTTTTTCCACAAACAAATTTAGAAAGAAAAAATATTCCCATTTTACCATTTGCCAAGAAAAATATTCAAGATGGGCAAATTATTATTGCTGGGAATGCTTTTTCAGATGATCATATCGAAATAAAAGAAGCGAAAAAACGTGGATTAACGTTTTATCGTTATCATGAATTTTTAGGGGAGTGGCTTAAGCAATTTACAAGTATTGCGATTACTGGTGTACATGGTAAAACATCAACGACAGGTTTATTAGCACATGTCCTTGAAAATGCATTTCCAATCTCTTATTTAATCGGTGATGGAACAGGCAAAGGACATGAGAAAAGTGATTATTTTGTCTTTGAAGCTTGTGAATATCGCCGTCATTTTTTAAATTACTCCCCAGATTATGCCATTATGACGAATATTGACTTTGATCATCCGGATTACTTTTCCGATATTGATGATGTATTCGATGCGTTTCAATCGATGGCTAATCTCGTACAAAAAGGTATTATCGCTTGTGGGGATGATAAACAGTTACAACGTATTCAAGCGAAAGTACCTGTCATTTATTACGGTTTTTCAGCGACAAATGATTTTCAAGCCCAGAACGTAGAACATACAGAGAGTGGTACACAATTTGATGTTTATGTGAGAAACACATTTTATGACACGTTTCAAATCCCGATGTATGGAAATCATCATGTCTTAAATGCACTAGCTGTCATTGCCATGTGCCATTATGAAGATATTCCTGTAGAAGTTATCAAAAGTTTAAAAACGTTTAAAGGTGTACAGCGGCGTTTTTCGGAAAAAATAGTGAGCGATCAAATCTTAATCGATGATTATGCTCATCATCCCATTGAAATTACAGCAACGATTGATTCAGCACAAAAAAAATATCCTGATAAAAATATTGTTGCGATCTTCCAGCCTCACACGTATTCACGGACGAAAATATTTTTAGATGAGTTCGCAAAAAGTTTAAACTTTGCTGATTCCGTCTATCTATGTGATATATTCGGTTCAGCACGAGAAAACAAAGGTGACTTAACGATTCACGATTTACAACAACTTATTGATGGGAGTTCTATTTTAAAACTTTCTGATGTTGAAAAGTTGGCTAAGCACAAAGACAGTGTTCTCATATTCATGGGTGCAGGGGATATTCAAAAATTTCAAGAAGCATATGAAATGTCTTTGTTGAAAAAAACGACAATCAAATAAGCTGAACAATTAGTAACATTATAGGGTTGTTGAGAAAATATTTAATCAATTTTTGTCGACATTTTAACTTAAAACGTATATAGTAAAGATAATTATGACTATTTTTATGATTTATTGGATCAATGACTTTAATATAACATCAACGTAAAAATTAAGAGGTGATTAAATTTGATTATTATTTTGTACATTGCAGCACTTATTTTCGCATTAGCATTTGCGGCACTTGTCATTTTTGTGATCGCTTCATTAAACCCTATTCTTAAAGAAGTAAAGGACACGCTATCTGTTGTGCGACAAGAGGTGAACAATATTACCGTCGAAGTGACCCAGTTGCTACATAGGACGAACAACCTTGTCGAAGATATCGAAAATAAATCTGCAAAACTTGACAGCGTATTTGATGGAATTGACTCGATAGGGAAAACGTTAAATGATCTCATTGAAACGCTAAGCCGAATATCTTCCAAATTAACACAAGCTATTAACAAAGAAGATGAAAAAATTGCCCAAGCTATAAAATGGGGAGCAGCTTTGTTAAAGTTAAGAAAGAAATAAAATATTTTTTTGAGGAGGCTAACGAATGAGTGATAATAACATTAATAGTAAAGACTTTTTAATTGGTACACTAATTGGCAGTATCGTTGGAGCATCTGTTGCTCTTATCTTTGCACCAAAGTCCGGTCGTGAGCTAAGGGAAGATATTAACAAAGGAACATCACAGGCGCTTAAGAAAGCTAACGAATGGAAAGATATTGCCCAAGAACGAGGCACAGAATGGAAAGATAAAGCATATGAAATGGGCACAGAGTGGAAAGATAAAGCGTATGAGAAAGGTACTGAATTAAAAGAAAAAAGTACCGAATTAACGCGTAAAGCTATTGACCAAACGGCTGAACTATCAAAAACAGTTGCCGAGAAAACACAAGAACTAAAAGATACCGTCCAATCAACCATCGAAGAAAAACAACAAAAAGCTAATGAAACTGTTGAAAAGTCTGCGGAAACGGTAGCAGATGCAGTTGAAGATTTGGCAGAAAATCTAGAAGATGCAGCCGAAAAATTAGACGATAAAAACGAATGACTTACTTGTGAAACAACTTTTTAAGTCATATTCACATTTTATAAAGCAGGGATGTTGCTTGATTCAACGTTCCTGTTTTTTATATTTGCTAGAGAAAGGGTTTTACTCTGTTTTATTTTAAAGCTTCGTTGTAAGTATTAAATTTGTTACATGAACTTTGTGTGCTTTGAGAAAAAACATTTTAACGAGTGTTTAAAGAAGTCATTTCATGTAAATCTTATAAAAACGTAATGCATATACTTCCATCGTTCCCTTTAAACTGAAATTAGCGAATGAGGGTCACATTGAAGCGTCCATCGTTCCCTTTAAACTGAAATTTGCGAATGAAGGTCACATTGGGGCATCCCGCGTTCCCTTTAACATGAAATTTACGAATGAAGGTCACATTGAAACGCTCATCGTTCCCTTTAAATTGAAATTTGCGAATGAAGGTCACATGGGGGCATCCCGCGTTCCCTTTAAACTGAAATTTGCAAATGAAGGTCACATTGAAGCATCCATCGTTCCCTTTAAAATAAAGACTGCGAATGAAAGGAACGCAGATTAAACAAAGTGATCTCATGAAATGGTCTATTAACGATGTTTGTAGAAAATAATTCAACGATTAAATATCAAATCCCATTTTCAAAATATGTCATTAAATTTAATAAAAAGCTACATGCACACCTTAAAGCGGACATGTAGCATATTGACATTATTATTACATTTTCTAAGAGAATCTCATGCATTTTGTTAAAAAGACTTCCTAATCACTTACTCGTTTATTTAGCCTTGCAAAAATTTAATTTATTGTGTTTACAGAATGTCAATTATTTATTAATGAGTCCATTTTAGTTCTAGCTGATCACCATTCATAATTGGTTCGTGGAAAGAGCAAGGAACATCATTTTTATAAAGATCATAGCCAGTTTTATCTTCTGGTTGTTCGATGTCAACGAAACGAAAAACATCTTGAAAAATATATGCTTTTAACTTTTTTGGTTGGATCGTTAATTGGTCGCCGGGATAAATAATTGAATCCTCTGTTAATCGCTCATCTTTTCGCTTAACTTGTAACCGTTCTTGTTTTAATAATACTTTTTTGCCATTAAAAGTCACTTGAACGGTTTCCCAAAAGTTTTCATCTTTAAGAGCTAATACATCTTTGAGTGTTATTGGCTCAGGCTCTTTGATGCTTAACTGATCATTGTTACTTAAAGTTGTTTCTAGCGATACAGGTACATTATTAAGTAAAATTTGTCGTTCTCCTTGCTCCATTTGTAAAACATCACTATTGATATGGATGTAAAAAGGGGTCAGATCACGATGTTTATTTATTTGGTAATGATCGAAAAATTGTTTAATCGTATATAATTGCTCGTAAGTGATTTCATCTTTATCTTTGACGATATATGTTTTCGATTGTTTTTTACCATTGACATAATATTGTGGTTGAAGTACATATTTTTTTTCATTGAACAAAATGGTTAGTGGTTCGTGTTTGCCAAGAAGTTGCTCAATGGTTAATTGTGCTTGCTGTCCATCATTTCCTTTTTCAATTGTTATTTGATCACCATTGTTAATGTTTGCCTGAACATCTGTCGGTTCCCCATTTAAGAGTAATGTTGGTGGTTCTCCAAGAGTTGCCGGAAGGGTTAATTTTTCACCTTCTACGATGACAAACAAGGCTAATCCAGGCTTGCCATAATATTTTTTGATATCATAACCAGCTTGGATTAAACAATCACCGACCGTTAATTGTTTCATTTCAAACATGCGAACATCTTGTTCATTGACAGTTACGGATAAATAGTTGACTGGATTATTTTGTGCTGTAATGGCAATACCAATAGGAGTGACAAATTCAGGACTTAATGGTAAATTTTCTGTTTTAATATTTTGAATGGCCGTAATATCTCTTACAGCGACTCGATTTTCTGGCAACTTTAATGTTTTTGCGAGTCGTTGTCTAATTTCTGGTGTATTACTCCCACCACCAATGAGCATGATTGCTTGTGGCGGACGTTCATTAATTAGTAATATTTTTTCAGCTAAAGCGTAAGCTAAATCATCAATGGTTGGTTCGATGTTTTTCACAAGCTCATCATATGTCACCGTCTGTTCAAAGCCGAGGACATCTTTGACCGTTGCTTCGTTATTGTTAACGACTTTTCGTTTAAATCGTTCAGCCTCATTAAAATCTAATAAAAATTGATCACTAATCGTTTCAGTTATTAGATCGCCCGCTTTTGGAACCATGCCGTATGAGGAGATCGCACCCTCTTTTGTAATCGCAATGTCACTCGTTCCAGCACCGATATCAACAATGGCCACATTCAGTCGTCGCATCGATTCTGGTACAAGCACATTAATCGCTGCGATAGGCTCTAACGTTAAGGCTTGCATCGTTAAGTTTGCCCGTTTTAAAGTTGCGAGTAATGATTCAACAACGACTTTTGGTAAAAATGTTGCAATGATTTCAACAGATGCTTCTAAGCCACTTTGATCAATCAATGAGCCGATCGATTCGCCGTCTAATTTGTAATGTAAGACAGAGTAACCGACACAATAATAGTTTTCATAAGATGTTTCTTCTTGTTTTTGAGCGAGATTAAATTGTGCGGTTTGCACAGCACTTAATTCTAAATGTTGAATCGTCTCATCATCGGTAATTGGTTGATGATCGAGTGGGAGTGTCGCAGTTGCTTTCGCTGTTTTTAACGATCGACCGGCAGCAGCAACGCTCACGCTTTCTAAAGGCCCGTGATCAACTTCAAGCATTGCCTTGACATAATTGATCACTTTAGCAACTTCTAATACATTATGTATTTGTCCGTCGAGCATGGATCGTTCTTGGTGTTCTTTCATACAATGATCGATAATTTCAAATGTACCATTGTCTTGTTTTTCTAAAACAATCCCCGTTACCGTTCGCGTTCCAATATCTAGGGCAAATATGTGCTTTTTCATACATCTAATATCCTTTCATTTGAAATTCAGAAAGTGTGTACTTCTATTATAGACTTTTTAATGACAAAGAAAAGAATATTAGCTATAATGGTGTCTAATTATAATTAATCGACAGGGAGGATATAGCGAAATGTCAGAACATAAATTAGATGAGTTGAGGGTTGAACTCGATGACGTTAATGATAAATTACTAGAATTAATTAATCATCGAGCATCATTAGTACAAGAAATCGGACAAATTAAACAAAAGCAAAATATGAAACGATTTGATCCGGTGCGTGAGCGGGAGATGCTAAATAAAATCACAGAGGCAAATCAAGGGCCATTTGTAGATTCAACGATCGAACATATTTTTAAAGAGATATTTAAAGCAAGTTTAGAACTACAAAAAGACGATCACCGCAAAGCATTACTCGTCTCTCGAGAGAAGCAACCAGAAGATACGGTGGTTGCCATAAAAGGTGAGCAGTTTGGGAACGGTTCAACGAAGTTTATAATTGGCCCATGTGCGGTTGAAAGTTATGAGCAAGTGTCTGCTGTAGCTGCTTCTGTTAAAAAACACGGCTTAAAACTACTGCGTGGGGGAGCATTTAAACCACGAACCTCACCATATGACTTCCAAGGACTCGGCCTTGAAGGGTTACAAATTTTAAAGCGGGTTGCTGATGAATTTGATTTAGCCGTCGTCAGTGAGATCGTCAGTCCACAAGATATTGAAGAAGCGGTTAATTATATTGATGTCATTCAAATTGGCGCCAGAAACATGCAAAACTTTGAACTGTTAAAAGCAGCAGGTTCAGTCGATAAACCTGTCGTATTAAAACGGGGAATGTCAGCGACAATCGCCGAATTTATTAATGCAGCAGAATATATTATGTCACGGGGTAATGGAAATATTATACTATGTGAACGCGGAATCCGCACGTATGAAACAGCTACACGTAATACTTTAGATATAACGGCTGTCCCAGTTCTCAAACAAGAAACACACTTACCAGTAATGGTTGATGTGACTCATTCAACAGGTAGACGAGACTTACTGATCCCCGCGGCAAAAGCAGCCATTGCGATTGGTGCCGATGGAGTGATGGCTGAAGTACATCCAGATCCGGCAGTTGCTTTATCAGATTCAGCCCAACAAATGGATCTTCAAATGTTTGACGAATTTATGGCCTCTGTTAAAGAATAAATATGGTATAATATATGAGATATAAGGTATATACGGGTTAATCGGCTTTAGATTGGCCCGTTAATTTTCGTTAATTTTGTTTAAGGCGTATGATGAAGACAAAAACTGACGATAATTATTTTATGTAGTGAGGTGGATAAATATGAGCATTACAATTTATGACGTAGCTCGTGAAGCAAACGTTTCAATGGCAACGGTATCACGAGTCGTCAATGGAAATCCAAATGTTAAGCCAAGTACAAGGAAAAAGGTTTTAGCAACGATTGAACGTCTTGGTTACCGTCCAAATGCAGTTGCACGTGGCCTTGCCAGTAAAAAGACGACAACTGTGGGAGCCATTATTCCGGACGTATCAAGTATTTTTATATCAGAGCTTGCTCGTGGGATTGAAGATATTGCAACGATGTACAAATATAATGTTATCTTAAGTAACTCTGATCAAAACAAAACGAAAGAACTTCAGTTGATTGATGCGATGTTAGGCCAACAAGTCGATGGAATTTTATTTATGGGTGGAAACATTACTCAAGAACATGTTGATAAATTTAACAGTTCATCAGTACCTGTCGTTATTGCTGCGACATATGATGAAACCGAAAGCATACCTTCAGTCAACATTGATTATGAGCAAGCAGCCTATGAAGCGACCAAATATTTAATGCGTCATGGCGATCAACAACCTAGTTTTATTTATGGACAAGAAGACATTAAAAAACGTAATCAGTTGAAATTAGACGGTTATTTACGTGCGCTTAATGAAGCATCAATTGATATTGATGAAGATTATATTGTTCGTGCCGGTTATTCATACAATGCGGGTGTTGAGGGAATCCAGCAATTGTTAGATTTATCAAACCCTCCGACATCGGTTTTTGTTGCTTCAGATGAAATGGCACTTGGTGTCATCCATGGAGCTCAAGACCGGGGCGTTAGCATTCCTGAAGATCTTGAAGTGTTTGGTTTTAATAACACTCGTTTAGCAACAATGGTTCGACCGACGCTAACGACAATCGTTCAACCAACATACGACCTTGGTGCTGTATCAATGCGTCTATTAACAAAATACATGAATAAAGAAGAAATCGATGAAGAGTATGTCATTTTACCTCATCGGATCGAAGAAAGAGATTCAACAAAATAAAGTTTTTGCCGATATAACAAATAGTACAATATAGAGACAATAGAGGCATGGTGAAGACAATTGCGAAAACGAGATATACTAACACCGATTGGAATTACACTTGGGTTTATAATGATAATGTTGGCTATTGTACAAAAAGACGGCCGTAGTGGTATGTCGCTGTTTTTTGATATATCATCAATTTTTATCGTTTTAGGAGGAATTATTGCTTCTCTACTCATTAACTTTAAAAAAGAACAAATCGCTTTAGCAAGAACTGTGTTTAGAGAAGCATTTTATAAAAACAACCAACGATTACCTGATTTAATAAATTTATTCGTCACTTTATCTGAACGGGCACGCCGAGAAGGAATTTTAGCTCTAGAAAATGAATTAGATGAAGTTGATGATGAATTTATTCGAAAAGGTATTTTATTAGCTGTCGATGGAATCGAGCCTGAAGTTATTAATGACATTATGAATGCGGAAATTACTGCGATGGAAGAACGAGATTATAAAGGCCGAGTGATCATCGAAAAATGTGGGGAATATGCGCCGGCTTGGGGAATGATTGGGACACTTGTTGGATTAGTACTCATGTTAAGTAATTTAGATGATCCAGCTAGTTTAGGTCCGAACATGGCCGTCGCTTTATTGACGACATTATACGGAACCGTTTTAGCGAATTTAGTCTTTCTTCCAATGGCAAGTAAGTTAGAAAATAAAACCGAAGAAGAAGCTTTTTTAAAACAAATTATTATTGAAGGGGTTATTGGTGTACAATCGGGACAAAACCCACGAATTTTAGAAGAAAAATTAAGTGCCTTCCTTTCTGGTGAACCGTTAGACGTTGATGAGGATACTGACGATTCTACCACGACGGAGGAAAATATTTATGAGACGTAGAAGTCATCGCCGAAAGAGTCAAAAAGGTGGGGCACCAAAGTGGATGGTTACTTATTCCGATATGGTAACACTTATTCTCGTATTCTTTGTTTTGCTTTTTTCAATGTCACAAATTGATCTCGTAAAATTTGAAGCCGTCTCAGATTCGTTCCGCAGTCGTATGGTTTTAGATTTTTTCCCTTCAAATATTCCTGCAGAACACCCTTCAGAACATCCTGATTTACAAAGTGATCGTGACCCTGGGGGAATGAATACTGAAAAACCTTTTCCTTCTGGAGATGGTGAACACGATGATGAATCAGAGGATTCGTTACATAATTTGGTAGGTGAAGTCGAGGAATTTCTGGAAGAACAAGGATTAACAGATGTCATTTCAGCGAATCGCACCGAAAGAGGTGTCGTTTTAGTTTTACAGGAACGTATTTTATTTGATTCTGGGGAAGCGGTTATTTTAGATGCTGGAAAACCTTTTTTAAATAAAATCGGTGAATTAGTTGAGGATATGCCAAATCATGTAAAAGTTGAAGGACACACTGATAGCCGACCAATATCAACGTATCGCTACCCATCAAACTGGGAGTTATCCGGCGCTCGTGCAGGAAGTGTCACACGATATTTGATCGAAGAAAATGATTTTGATGAATCACGCTTTTCAATTGCTGGTTATGGTGATACACGTCCAGCCGCCCCAAACTCGCCAGAAAATTGGCATAAAAACCGTCGAGTAGAAATTGTTATTTTAGAAGAAGATGCTACGGAAGATGATGCAGAAAACGAGTAAAATACTTATGAAAATTGATGAACTTAAATATATTCAAAAACAAAGAAATTCAGTCAATACTGGATTCTTTTTTTAGGGGCAGTATCCTAAGTGTGGAAGACCATTGCGACGTTATAGCTGTATCAGAGGACAATTATGCAAGCTTTATTAAAAATACATCTTAAAAAGAAGGATTGAACCACAATATCAAATGGTTCAATCCTTTTGTTTGTTACAAAGTATTTAGTTGCGATGAACAAACATTTACTGATGAAAGATTACTATTGCTATTAATCATCATCGTCTGTATCATCATCCTTAGAATCTTCATCATTAGGAGGATCTTCACCTTCATCGGCTTCCCCGCCGTTAGAATCCCCATTTTTATCTTGATCACCATTATTGTTTGCGGGATCGTCTTCCTCCTTAGGCTCTTCTTTCGGATCTTTTTTATCTTTGTCTTTCTTTTTATCTTTATCTTTGTCTTTCTTTTTATCTTTATCTTTGTCTTTCTCTTTTTCTTCGTCATCAGAGTCTTCAATCTCACCAATTTCTATAGCTTTCGATGGTTCTGACTCTCTACCAAAGTAGTTAACTGTCACGACATGATAAATGGCTGGATCACTATTAATCTCAAAACTCGTTTCTGTCGTATGGCCAATTTCTTTAAATTTACCATCTGCTTCAGACGCTTTAAAAATACGATAACCGATAACATTTTTACTACCGGATTTTTCCCATGTCAACGTAGATTTAGAACCTTTAAGATTGGTTGGTGCGGCTGGTGATTCCCCATCGTCTTCTAGTGGTTCTGATAAATCACCACTCGGTAAACCGATTTTTTCCCAAAGTTCTCGATTCGTTCTTGGAAATAGCATTGATAAGTCACTTAATTTATCATATTCCATCCGTTTTAAAAATTCGGGATTGAATGTATAGCCATCACCTTCAACGAATTCTTCAGGGGTGTTGGGTCCTGCAATAACGGCTTTCCCATCGACCATAACAAAACTACCAGGAATTAAACTGTCATCTTCTTCTGTTGGTACAAACTTTGCATTGAACAAATCAGATCGGACAAGTCCTGCTTTTTCACATAGTTCGGAAGGTAACATTCCTGAGATGGCACAATAGCTTCTTTCAACGAGCCCATCCGGACGATTAAACCGATCTGTCGGTGCATATGTTTCCGGATCTAGATCTGTTAGATGATTAACAATATCTACCCATAGTTTTAAGTTACGTTGACTATATGATAACGAACAGCCTGGGCAATAATTAAGGCCCATATTGCTATCATAGCCGATCCATGTACCTATTGTATAATTCGGATTTGTTCCAACGAACCAAGCATCTTTATAATCATTTGATGTTCCTGTTTTACCGGCCCAATCGACTTGTTGGTTTTGAATTTGTGTGCTTAAATAAGCTGCTGTTCCTTGTCGAATGACTCCACGCATCATATCAATCGTTAAATAGGCTGTTTGTGGTGAATATATTTCCTTTTCTTCGGGTTTATGCTCGTAAATAACATCGCCGTCTTGATTTGTAATTTTTTCAATCATATATGGTTGATTATATTTACCACCATTGCCGAGCATAGCAAAAGCACCAACGTTTTGCTCAACTGAAACATCAGGTGGTCCTAACGCGAGTGATTCATTTTCTAATTCTTCATCTGTTAATTGTGTAAAATCCATTGGTACTAAATACTTTTCTGCAGGTCGCTCATCTAATGCTGATTGGTAAGCTTTAACAGCTGGTATGTTATATGAGCTTTCAAAAGCTTTACGAGCGGGTTCAATCCCGTAATGTCCTCCACCGTAATTTCGAATTGGAGTTCCATCGCTATATGTTGAAGGAATATCGGCAATTGGTGTTCCCGGTTGTACAGTTCCTTTTTCTAAGGCAGCTGGATAACTTAGGATGGCTTTCATCGTACTTCCGTTTTGGCGGTAATTATTTGTTGCCCGTCGATTTTGATTCGTTTCAAAGTCAAATTCTTCACTGCTACCGAAAAAGCTTATTATACGTCCGGTACTGTTTTCCATGAGCATTCCAGCAGCTTGAACAGGTTCCATTTCACCATTTTTATTCATTTGTTCAGGCCCATAATATTCATAGTTGAGGGCAATTTTTTTCATTTCATCGTATATATCTTTATCAATCGTTGAGTAAATATTATAACCACTCATACGTAGATCACGATCGGCTAATATTTTATAACGATTATTTAATTCCTCATCATCTTCTAAATCCTCTTCAGAATAACCGTCTTCTTCAGCTAGCATAACTTTTAAAATATCTTGTGCTCGTTTTTCTAATTCAGCTACAAGAGCTGGATAACGATCACGAGGTGTTTCTTTCTTTTCAATAAAGTCATCAACAATGTCATACGCAATCGCATCTTCATAGTCGTCTTCATCGATAAAGTTTGCCTCAAGCATTCGGTTTAAAACATTTTTCATCCGGTTAAGGCCCGCTTCTAATCCTTTTTCATCTTTTAAGCCACCAGAGCTTTTAAACGGTGTATACGCTGAAGGGCTTTGGGGTAGACCGGCTAAATAAGCTGCTTGTGGTAAATTTAACTCACTTGCATCAATGCCAAAAACACCTTGGGCTGCCGTTTGAATGCCGGCAATATTATCACCCGCAGCATTTCGTCCATAAGGAATAACATTTAAATAAGCTTCTAAAATTTCGTCTTTATCGAAAAATCGTTCTAATCGAAGGGCGAGTAAGATTTCCTTCGCTTTACGTTCAAAAGAAACTTCATTCGTCAATACTTGGTTTTTAATTAGCTGTTGAGTTAATGTACTTCCACCTGTTTTAACATCAGAATTAATCACTTCTTGTAGGAGTGCTCGGACGATCGCTTTTGGAACAACTCCATTATGTTCATGATAATATTCATCTTCTGTTGCTATGACAGCTTGAATTAAAACTTCAGATACTTCATCAAGAGATATTTTTTCACGTTGCAAATCGGAACGAATATCACCTAAATATTTTTTTCCAGCAAAATATAATTTCGATGTTTCTTCATAGTTATAAATATCTCGTTCCATCTCTTCATAACTTCGAATAGGTTCATCCTTTACGAGAGATGCGAAGTAGCCAGCACCGATTCCACCCGCAAAAAACAATCCAATAAAGCTAATGATAATAAAAAAGAGTAGGACATGCCATGAAACATCATAACTGATGCGAAACGTTCGTTGTAACTTGCCTGATTGCCAATAAGTTTTTATACGTTTAAAAAACTGTTTACTTTTCACTGTTGACAACCTCCTAAATATACCAGTCTCTATTATATCATAGGTTACATAACGTGTATAAAATAATTGCATTTAATTTGTAAATATGGTTATAATACATAAGAATATCATATAAAGCGTTGAAAGAGATACAGTAGTTAAGCAAATCCCTATGTTAAGAGAGCTAACGGTTGGTGAAAGTTAGTATATATTTGCAAACGAATTACACTCTGGAGCTTCTTCTTTAAGTGAGAAGACGGTGGAGTCACCGTTAATAACAGTTAAGCCGGTACATATTTATGTACAATAAGGGTGGTAACGCGAATTGATCTCGTCCCTTTTTTAGGGAGGGGATTTTTTTATTGGAAAATTATAAAAATGAAGGGTGAATGTTAATGGATGTTTTACAAGATTTAAAAAAACGTGGTCTTATCCAACAAGTGACAGATGAGAAAGGGTTACAAGACCATTTAAACAATGATCAAGTCGCTATGTATTGTGGGTTTGACCCAACAGCCGACAGCTTGCATATTGGACATTTACTACCACTTACGATGTTAAAAAGATTTCAACTTGCCGGTCATCAGCCAATCGCTTTAATCGGTGGGGGAACAGGAATGATTGGTGATCCCAGTGGTCGCGAAACAGAGCGCTCCTTAAATACACAACAAACAGTTCACAATTATGCAAAATCATTAGAAAAACAAATCAAAAATATTTTACAAATTGATGAAGCAGATGATGTTAGTACAACAATTCGAACGAGAAATAATTATGATTGGCTCGGTGAAATGACCATTATCGACTTTTTACGAGATGCCGGGAAACATTTTACAGTTAATTATATGTTAGCGAAAGAGTCAGTTTCTGCTCGAATAGAACAAGGTATCTCTTATACTGAATTTAGTTACATGCTGTTACAATCGGTCGACTTTTTAAATTTATATGAAAAAGATGGTGTCACTTTACAAATTGGTGGGAGCGATCAGTGGGGGAATATTACGGCTGGATTAGAATTTATTCGTCGCTCACGAAACATAGCTGAGGATGAGACAATTAAAGCATTCGGTTTAACCGTACCACTTATTACTAAAGCTGATGGAAGTAAATTTGGTAAGACAGCAGGCGGTGCGGTCTGGTTAGATCCTGAAAAAACAACACCTTATGAATTTTACCAGTTTTGGTACAATACAGATGACCGTGATGTCATTAAATTTATTAAATACTTTACATTTTTAGAGTTTGCGGAAATTGATCAACTTAAAGTTGAAGTTGCCGAGCGACCAGGAGAGCGAGCAGCCCAAAAGCGCTTAGCTGAAGAAATGACGACTTTAGTACATGGTGAAAAAGCGCTCCAACAAGCTCAAAAAATCTCTGAAGCACTATTTAGCGGTCATTTAAAGGAGTTAACGTTAAGTGATATTGACCAAGGATTTCGTGATGTACCGACCTATGAAACAGAAAAGAATGATCACTCATTGGTCGATTTACTCGTCGCAGCAAAAATTTCTTCATCAAAACGTCAAGCACGTGAAGATATTAAAAACGGTGCGATTTATATTAATGGTGATCGTGAACAAAGTATTGATTATACGATTACAAAAGCCGACCGAATTGAAGATACATTTACAATTATTCGTCGAGGCCGTCGTAATTACTTTTTAATTCGGTATAAATAAATGATTAATCATCAAAAAATTTATAACTTGTATGATATGTTTGTTGTTTTGCCAAAAGAATCATAGAATGTTTGCCTCGTGGAAATTCCAATTAAAAACAACCATCAAAAAACGATCACCCAAATGTCTGGGTGATCGTTTCGCTACTTTATTTATATTATTCGTTGCGAATGAGATAGTTGAACGCGTTAAGTGATGCACTTGCCCCTGATCCCATTGAAATGATAATTTGTTTATGTGTTTGTGTTGTACAGTCTCCTGCCGCAAATACGCCAGGTACATTTGTTTCGTTATTTTCACTGACAGTAATTTCGCCGAATCGGTTGCGCTCAACAGTATCTTCCAGCCATTCAGTATTTGGAACTAAACCGATTTGTACAAAAACACCTGCAAGTTCGATATGATGTTCCTCTTCAGTTGCGCGATCAATATATGTTAAGCCATTAACTTGATCAGTTCCAGTAATTTCTTTTGTTTGAGCATTAGTAATAATGTCGACATTATCTAAGCTTCGTAATCGATCTTGCAAGACTGAATCAGCATTTAAGGCTTCACCAAATTCAATGACTGTGACATGTTTGACGATCCCTGCTAAGTCAATGGCAGCCTCAACTCCTGAGTTTCCACCACCGATGACTGCAACATCTTTTCCTTCAAAGATTGGACCATCACAGTGAGGACAGTAGGCAACTCCTTTATTACGAAATTCAGCTTCACCGGGTACTCCAATGTTTCGCCAACGAGCACCTGTTGCAATAATAACTGATTTACCTTCAAGGGTTGCACCATTTTCTAAGCCAATTTCGATATTGTCAGCTTTTTTCAATGATGTTGCTTGTTGTAAATCCATCACATCAATATCATAATCAGCGATATGTTCCTTTAATTGACTGACAAATTGTGTACCGTCAGTCTTTTTAACCGTAATAAAGTTTTCAATGCCTGCTGTATCATTGACTTGACCACCGACACGTTCAGCAACGATTCCCGTACGTAAGCCTTTACGAGCGGCATATATGGCAGCACTGGCACCCGCAGGACCACCGCCAACGACAAGGACATCAAACGGATCTTTTTCATCAAAAATTGAAGCATCTTGTTCAACACCAAGGTTTGCTAAAATCTCTTCTAATTCCATGCGACCACTGCCGAAGGATTCACCATTGAGATAAATAGTCGGAACAGCCATGACATTTTTACTTTCGGCTTCTTCCTTAAATACAGCTCCATCGATCATTGTATGTGTCACATTAGGGTTAAGAACACTCATGATGTTTAATGCTTGAACAACGACTGGGCAGTTTTGACAGCTTAAGCTTATATATGTTTCAAAATGATATTCACCTTTTAAGGTCTTCACTTGTTCAATAACGTCATCGTCAACCTTAGGTGCTCGTCCACTGACTTGTAGAAGGGCGAGAACAAGTGATGTAAATTCATGTCCAAGAGGAATCCCAGCAAAAACGATCCCCGTATCTTCATCGATACGGTTCACGCTAAAGCTAGGTGTTCTTTCGAGTGTTGTGTGCTCGACTTTTATTTTTGGAGACATGCTTTTTAGTTCATCAACGAGTGAGATCATTTCTTCAGACGTTTGATCAGAACCTGCACTTACTTTTAAAAGGATATCATTTTCCATTAATTTAAGATATTCATTAAGTTGTGATTTTAATTGTGCATTTAGCATGATGGGTAAATTTTCCTCCTTAAATTTTGCCGACTAAATCTAAGCTTGGCTCAAGCGTTTCGCCGCCTTCTTCCCATTTAGCTGGGCAAACTTCGCCTGGATTTTCACGGACGTATTGAGCAGCTTTTACTTTTCCAATAATTGTGCTTGCATCACGGCCAATACCGTCAGCATTAATTTCAGCTGCTTGAACAACACCGTCTGGGTCGATGAGGAATGTTCCACGTTGTGCTAAACCTGCTTCTTCATCTAACACATCAAAGTTACGTGAAATGGTTTGTGATGGGTCACCAACCATGATGTATTCGAGCTTACTAATCGCATCTGAGTGATCGTGCCATGCTTTATGTGTAAAGTGTGTATCTGTTGAGACGGAATATACTTCAACACCTAATTCCTTTAATTCAGCATATTGATCTTGCATATCTTCAAGCTCAGTTGGGCAAACGAATGTAAAATCAGCAGGGTAAAAAATAACAACACTCCACTGACCTTTAAAGTTTTCGTCGCTTACTTCGATAAAATCTCCTTTACCTGCATGATATGCTTCTGCCTTAAATGGTTCGATCGTTTTTCCAATAATTGACATATTTTATTCCTCCCATTGATGTTTTTGAGACTTTTGAGACTTAAGTCTCTACTAAATTGTAATTATTACAACCAAGTATAAATTATTACATGGAACATTATATTAGTCAAACAATTATCATTTAAAAAGGTATTGTTCATAAATCGTTCACTTTTTAAGTTGTTTGTAGATTTTATTATAACCATATAATAAGAAAATATTAATTATTGATACGCCTAAATCGGTGGTCAATTAAAGAGACATTAAGTAAAGATGATTATGCCTTTTTTAATGTATATTTATCCTTCATATATTAGCATATATTTTAATCTTAAATTACACTTTTTATATATACTAAACAATAGGAAAAGAGTGATTATTGTACAACTTAAATATTTGGCTATGACAATGTTTATTATAATTCTATCGTTAGTTTTACTCGGATGTAGTTTCAGTGTCATGGACTCAACGAATGAAGATGATTCAGAAGAAGTGACAGATGAGACGACAGAGGCAGAGACTGAGGATGTTGCCGAAGAATCGGAAGACTCTGATAAAAATGAGAATGAAAGTAGTGAAGATGAGATTGCAAATGATGATGAAAACTCAGCAGATGGCGACGAGGAATCAGGTGATGAAAGTTTTTTAACGGAGGATGTTAAAGAGCAGCTGGTGGAAGCGGGTGTCTATGGTCTTGGGATGGGACAAGAATATTCCATAATATGGCAAGAGTGTGAATAAGAATTTGGACATTTAGGCTGTAATCTAACATCAGTAAGTAATTTTTTTTGCTCCAGAAAGCGATGATGTTATTGTTTATCTTAGCTTTAACTTTGAAGAGGATGGGACACTTCTTTTTCATGATGGAGGATTAGACGTACTTGATACAGATGCAAATAAATTTCATTATTCCGATAGAGATTATCTTGAAAGCACACAAGTCATCCAAATGGAAGAAGAAGGTAAAATTGCTTATGGCGAGGTTGAGGTTTATCCTGATGGTGAGTTTGATCAACCGGCTGAGACGTTGACATTTTATTTAGATTGTGGTGACCAATAAAAATTCCAGTAAAATGTAATACATGTACATCGTTTATGCCTTTTTCAATTGAAAATTATAAATGAGAGTAATGCAGAAATCACCCTATCTTTCCAGTTAAATTAAAATTTTCGAATAAAGGAAATATACAGTTTTACAAAACTCGCACAAAAATAATGATAACACTTGTTATTTTTTAAAATGTCATGTATATTACTTTTAAGCTTACAATTTCATGAATGTTTGACAGGCAATGAAGAGGAAAGTACGATTCAAGTATTTTTTATCAGAGAGCTTCGGTAGGTGAAAAGAAGCAAAAAGTACGAATCCGAAAAATGGCCTCAGAGCTTCGTGCTGAAAGTGTTCATTAAACACAAGTAGGTTCCGACGAGAGTTGTGTACTCGTTACCAATACCAGAGTATTTGTTGTCTAATTTTTACTAGGCCGATGTACTCTATGAGACTTTTATGCGTGAGCATTTAAGTAAATTAAGGTGGTACCACGTTGCATTTAATCCACGTCCTTATCAAATGATGATAAAGACGTGGTTTTTTGTTGTCTATTTTAAATGAGGAGGTTATATAAATGACGAGGAAAATTGTTATACAAACAGATTTCGGTTTAAGTGATGGAGCAGTGAGCGCCATGTATGGTGTAGCATTTTCCGTCGATCCAACATTACAAATTTTTGATTTAACTCACGACATTCCACAATACAATATTTGGGAAGGATCATATCGCTTATATCAAACCATTAATTATTGGCCGGAAGAAACTGTTTTTATTTCTGTCGTTGATCCTGGTGTTGGCTCAGATCGCTTAAGTGTTGTCGTAAAAACGGATGATCATCAATATATCGTAACACCTGATAATGGAACGTTAACACATATTAAAGAAAACATCGGTATAAAAGAAGCGCGTATAATCGATGAATCAGTTAACCGTTTGCCACAATCTGGTGAATCTTATACCTTTCATGGACGAGATGTTTATGCTTATACTGGGGCTAGACTTGCAGCTCAAGTGATCTCATTTGAAGAAATTGGTCCAAAAATTGATGTTATTGATCTTATTGAATTACCACAAAAACGAGCAAATATTGAAGAAGACGCTATTATTGGGACAATTGATATTTTAGACGTTCGTTTTGGTAATTTATGGACAAATATCGACCGTCATTTGTTTGATGAAACTGAGATTGAATATGGCGAATTACTTGAAGTAACGATTATTAACAATGAGCAACAAGTTTATAAAAATATTATGCGATTTGGACAAACGTTTGCTGATACGAAACTCGGTGAACCATTACTTTTTGTCAATTCTGTCGAACAAATAGGTGTAGCCATTAACCAAGGATCATTTGCTAAAGCTTATCGGATTGGAACAGGTTTGAACTGGCAAATTGTCATTCGTAAAGCATCGAATATTGTATTTAACACATAAATAGCGATAAAACAATTTTAATTATGTGACGAGAGAAACATTTAATTTATAGCTAATTTGTCGGTCATTAGTTATAGTCGGAATTACTTAAAACTTTTATTTAAAATAAGTGAGAAAATAGTTAGAATAAATATAGTTGTTGCTTATCGGTTTACTGGCAATTGTTGTTGGTACGAGTTTCTTTATCGTCAGTCGAAAAATAAAGGTCAATTAATTAACTAACAGAAAAAATATACCCTTGGACTTTTTATGTAGTCTAGGGGTATAATTTTTGATTGATAACATAATAGTCATGATTAGTTGTTTCTAATTTATATTTTAAGGTTATTTATTGACTATTAGATCATCGTATCATTTAAGTTTTCCTTTATGCGTAATTCTAACGTTTCAAAATCAAATGGTTTTGTCATAAAGTCATTACCGCCGACTTGAAAGCATTTTTCTCGATCTGCTGCATCTCTTCGGACGGTGAGAAAAATAATTGGTACATTTGAAAGTTTTCTTACCTCTTTACACACAGTAAACCCATCAATTCCGGGCATTTCAATGTCTAATAAAATAAGATCTGGATTGACTGACTGTAAATGGTCAAGAGCTTGCTGACCGTTTTTAACAGCGACAATATGATAACCGACTTGCACTAAATATTTTTCCATAATATCCCGTATACCTGCTTCATCATCCACAATCATAATTGTTTGTTTTCCCATACGGTAGTCCTCCCCTGCTATTCATGTATTGTCTTAAAGTGCATGTAATCCCGGTCATTAATAGCTACCTAGCATTTTAGTTTGACAATTTTTAAGTTATTTACAGAATTGCCTGATCAGTAAGCTAGCTATATGTTCAGCAGTTTAAATGATCGATTAAATCAAAAATTAATATCATTTAACATATTAGCTATAACATGAGGCAAATACGAAGAACAATTATTTATTATTTACTATTTTAGGAAATAAGTATGATTCATTCAATTATAACGTACGATTGTTAAATCATCGTTAAATACAACCAAATTTAATTTATTAAATTTTTATACGTGAAGGTCTTGTCAAATAATATGTTATAATGATTGACAAATTTAGAAATTTCAAAAAATCAGAAGTCATTATTTACAAGTATAAATGGGGGAGGTGACTTGATTGTGCGTCAAAAATTATTTTTAATCGGATTATTATTTGGATTTATAGTTATTGGACTTAATATCCCGTTTCTATCGAAAGCAAATGAATCACATGAGCAAGTGACTAAATTAGATGATTCGACAGAGCAAATCATATTAGATGAAACGATTGAGGTATTAACAGCTGAAAATGAACATTATCCATTTGAGGATATTGTTGCAGGTAAATATGATGATGAATTTGAGACGTTTTCGGGAAATGGAAGACCAAATTATGGCTACGATCTTTCAGGATATTGGGTACGTTTTCAAGTTCACAACCAATCAAATATCGACGAATGGCTACTCGAAATTGATGCACCTAAGTTAAATCATGTTTTGCTATA
>Ga0079225_10000484_pt1 | contig 21485 bp, 18 predicted proteins | sample Poulit2012_FD_76344 | JGI IMG/M metagenome (GOLD analysis project Ga0079225, IMG submission 76344) | Agricultural soil microbial communities from Georgia to study Nitrogen management - Poultry litter 2012 | ecosystem: Environmental > Terrestrial > Soil > Agricultural land | place: USA: Georgia... | reverse complement strand
GCTGCAAGACAATACCGCGAAGACGTCTTGCAGGTGAAGTTCCCGGACAGCGAGCACAGCTTCTAGCGAGTTTTACCAGTCGTCGTCTTCTTCGTCTTCTTCGTCCCAAGCGCGGTTGCGCTCTTCGTAGGTGGCTAGGGCATTTGCGGCTTCCTCTCGGGTGGCAAACGGACCAATGCGGTCAATTGCCATGGACTTCGGGCCCTCTTCGACCTCGCCGGTTTTGACGTTGTACCAGTAGCGTTTTTCTTCAGTCATACTTCTTTCATACCAGATGATCGCACAGGCCAGATAGACTAAATCCATGACCTTTACACCTCCCCACCTCGAAACCCGTGCCTCAGTAGAGCCCGGTTCACCGAATTCGCATAATCATCCGGTTGACTCCCCACCGCGTCCCGGTAAAGGCTCTAAGGCGCCGAAGGGACGGCTGACTCCGGGATATGTCGCTCCCCAGCTACCGGTTCCCGACCACATCGAGCGACCAGACTATGTGGGTAAAAAGGATGCGATCGAGGGGCAACACGGTGACGTCTATGATGCTGACGGCATCGCCAAGATTCGCGCCGCCGGTCGACTGGCTGCGCAGGCCATGAACGTAGTAGCGCAGTATATTCGCCCGGGGATTACTACCGCGGAGCTGGACAAAATTGGCCACGAGTTCATTATTGCGCACGATGCCTGGCCATCGACGCTGGGATATAAAGAGTTTCCGAAATCCATGACTACTTCACTCAACGAAGTGATTTGTCACGGTATCCCGGACGATACCGTGCTGGAAGACGGTGACATCATTAACATTGATATCACCGTCTACAAGGATGGTCACCACGGGGACCACAACAAGACGTTCTTGGTTGGCGATGTGGATGAGGAATCTCGTCTCCTAGTCGAACGCACCGAGAAAGCTTTAGAGCGCGCGATCAAGGCGGTCAAACCGGGCCGGGAAATTAATGTCATCGGTCGCGTGATTGAAACCTATGCAAAACGTTTCGGGTACGGGGTAGTCAAGGACTTCGTGGGACACGGAGTCGGCCGGGAATTCCATTCAGGGCTCATCGTGCCGCACTATGATACTGCGCCGCGCCATAACGAAGTGATGGTGCCAGGGATGGTCTTTACCATCGAACCGATGTTGACCTTAGGTGATATTGCCTGGGAACTCTGGGATGACGGTTGGACCGTGACCACAAAAGATAGACAACGCAGTGCGCAGTTTGAACACACTATTGCGGTGACTCACGACGGCGCGGAAATTCTCACGCTCGCCGAATAATCGGTTTGAGTGCAGTGTACCGGTGGTGGGCTGGCTTCCCCTTCCAGCCCACCACCGGAAATGGTTAACGGGTAAACAGTTTAGCTTGTAGCGGCTCTTGAACGTTCGGCCGTTCTCGCAAATCTTGTATCGCTTTTTCGAAGTCGTCTAAATTATCGAAGTCCTGGTAGACAGATGCAAATCGTAAATAGGCAATCTGATCAAGCCGACGCAACGGACCGAGGATAGCCAGCCCAACTTCATGGGCATCCACTTCAGCATGGCCGGTGGCACGGATTGCTTCTTCAACCTCTTGGGCTAATTTCGCTAGATCATCGTTATCTACCGGTCGTCCTTGACAGGCTTTTCGCACGCCATTGATAACTTTGGCCCTATCAAAGGGTTCGGCGACTCCGGAACGTTTGATGACACTCAGCGAGGTGGTCTCCATAGTGGTGAAGCGTTTATCGCAGGAGCGACATTCACGGCGACGACGGATAGCTGAACCGTCGTCTAAAGACCGAGAGTCAACCACTCGGGATTCTTCATGTCGACAAAACGGACAGTGCATTGGGGAAGGAACCTCTCTACGAATTCGGTCTAAGCAAATACTACCCCTACATATTGTTGCACTTCAACCCTGGTAGCTACTATATGTTGTGGCCACCAGGGTGAGAGAGCGCAAGACCGGGGAGAGCTTGCTCCGTGTTATTCGAGGCACGAGGGTCCTAGCAGAACTTTCAGATCCCCGTAGAGAGCCGGATTGGGATTGACTTTATACTGAGGTCCCACACGCATAATCTCCATTGTCAAGTTTCCGACAAGTTTGATATTGACATCGGTGGTACCCGAGTGACTTCGCAAAATGTCACCAAGTTGTCGAATCAGCGGTTCGGTGGCTTTATACGAAGGGATCGTCAGATTCAGCGGCCCATCGGCTCCCATATCGGTCGTATCGATGATGGTCATTTCTTGAGCCGAAACGACGACCGAGCCATCATCACGCCGTTGAACTCGACCTTTGATGGACACCACCAGGTCCTCGGCGATGACACTGGAAATGGGTTCATAGACCCGACCGAAGAACATTACATCGATGGATGCCGCGAGGTCTTCGACTTCAGCTCTGGCATATGGGTTACCGGAAGTCTTGGCGACTCGGCGTTCAAGCGAAGTGATGAGCCCTGCAATGGTGACGAAAGAGCCATCGGCAGGTCCGTCATCGTCCAATATCTGGCTTACCGTATGGTCAGCGTGCTGATCTAGGACTTGTTCCAATCCTTGCAAAGGGTGGTCGGAAACATAGAGACCGATCATCTCTCGTTCAAAGGCGAGTTTGGTTTTCTTATCCCACTCGGGCAACTCAGGAACTGTAATTCCGAAACCAGTGTCAATGCCGGTATCTTCTTCCTCTTCGAGCAATGAGAAGAAGTCGAATTGGTTATTGGCTTCCTGACGTTTTTGGACCATGGAAGCATCCACGGCTTCTTCATGCACCGCCAGTAATGCACGGCGCGTGTAGTTCAGCGAATCAAAACCACCGGCTTTGATGATGGATTCAATGGTGCGCTTATTGCACACTTCCTGCGGAACTTTCTTAAAGAAGTCCTGGAACGAGGTAAAGGCACCCTGCTCTTCGCGAGCTTTGACCATCCCCTCAACCACGTGAGCACCAACGTTGCGCACGGCGCCCATACCGAAACGAATATCGTCCCCCACCGGGGTGAAGTTCTGGGCTGATTCATTGACATCGGGTGGCAGAACTTTGATATTCATCCGGCGGCACTCGTTCAAATACAGCGCCAGCTTATCCTTGTCGTGTGACACCGAAGTCAGCAAGGCAGCCATATACTCGGCGGGATAGTGCGCTTTGAGATACGCGGTCCAGTAAGACACTACTCCATACGCTGCAGAGTGTGCCTTGTTGAAGGCGTAGTCCGAGAAAGGCAGAAGAATATCCCAAAGGGCGGTGATGGCTTCTTGAGAGTAGCCATTGTCCAGCATCCCCTGCTGGAAGCTGACGTATTGTTTGTCGAGCTCTTCCTTCTTCTTTTTCCCCATGGCGCGGCGCAGAATATCTGCTTGCCCCAGAGTGTAACCGGCTACCTTTTGAGCAATCGACATGACCTGCTCCTGATACACGATCAGGCCGTGGGTCACATCGAGAATGTCAGCCAGCGGTTCTTCCAATTCAGGGTGAATTGGTGTGACTTCTTGCAGGCCATTTTTGCGCAGTGCATAGTTGTTGTGCGAGTTGGCGCCCATCGGACCCGGCCGGTAAAGCGCCAAGGTCGCGGAAATATCTTCGAAGTTATCCGGACGCATGAGTTTCAACAGCGAACGCATGGGTCCACCATCGAGCTGGAATACTCCGAGCGTATCGCCGCGAGCTAGAAGGTCGTAAGAGGCTTTGTCATCCAGGTCTAGGCTCTCGAGATCCAAGGTGAAACCCCGGTTGGCCTCAATATTTTCAACAGCGTCGGAAATGACCGTGAGGTTTCGCAACCCCAGAAAGTCCATCTTGATGAGGCCAAGGGCTTCTGCCGTCGGGTAATCAAATTGTGTGATCACCTGACGATCTACTAACCGCCGCATCAAGGGAATGATGTCGATGATGGGATCAGAAGACATGATCACACCGGCAGCGTGAACGCCCCACTGGCGGATCAGGCCCTCAAGTCCCTTAGCTGTTTCAAATACCTCTTGAGTTTCCGGATCTGTTTGGAGTAATTCGCGGAAGTCCGCGGCCTCGGAATACCGGGGCGCTTCTGGGTTTTCGATATCTGCCAGCGGGATGTCTTTGGCCATGACCGCTGGCGGCAGGGCCTTGGTGAGCTGGTCCCCCATCGAGAAGGGCTTACCCAACACACGCGCAGCATCTTTGAGAGCTTGTTTGGTTTTAATCGTTCCGTAGGTGACGATCATGGCCACACGCTCGTCACCGTATTTTTCCGTGACGTACTCGATGACTTCGTTACGGCGCCGATCGTCAAAGTCCACATCGAAGTCCGGCATCGACACGCGATCGGGGTTGAGGAAGCGCTCGAAAATAAGACCGTGTTTGAGCGGATCGAGCTCAGTAATTCTTAACGCGTAGGCCACCATGGAACCGGCACCAGAGCCGCGGCCAGGTCCAACACGAATGCCTTGTTCTTTAGCCCAGTTGATGAAGTCGGCCACCACCAAAAAGTAGCCCGGAAAGCCCATGTTGATGATGACGTCAAGTTCGTAGTCGGCTTGCTCTTGCACGTGGGCCGGCACGCCCTCGGGGTAACGAAAGCGTAAGCCTTTATTGACTTCTTTGATCAGCCAGCTGGTCTCATCCTCACCTGGTGGGGTGGGGAATTTTGGCATGTAGTTGGCTTCGGTATTGAAACTAACTTCGCACTGTTCTGCAATCAGCAGGGTGTTGTCTATAGCGTCGGGCATATCAGAGAACAGTGCGCGCATTTCTGCAGCAGACTTCAGGTAGTAGTCGTTACCCGAGAATGCGAACCGTGAGCCACCTTCGTCGTAGGTGGGTTCACTCAGTTTTGACCCAGATTGTAGCGCCAACAACGCTTCGTGGTGTTTGGCATCGTGCTGGTGGGTGTAATGCAGGTCGTTGGTGGCCACTAGGGGCAGATTAAGCTCCTTGGCTATCTGCATCAGGTCGCCGAGGACTCTGCGTTCAATTTCCAGTCCGTGCTGCATCACTTCTACATAGAAGTTTTCTTTACCGAAAATATCCCGGAATTCCGCAGCCGCATCCAGAGCTTCTTGATATTGCCCCAATCGCAAGCGAGTTTGGACTTCACCCGAAGGGCAGCCGGTGGTGGCGATGATGCCTTCCGAATATTCACTGAGTAATTCACGGTCAATCCGAGGCCACTTCGCATAGACCGAATCCAGGGAGGCGTGGGATCCCATCCGAAAAAGGTTATGCATCCCTGTGTTGTTTTTCGACAACAACGTCATGTGAGTGTAAGCGCCACTGCCAGAAACGTCGTCACCACGTTGGTCCGGATCGCCCCACCGGACGCGAGTTTTATCCGTTCGATGTTGGTGACCAGGTGCTAAATAGGCTTCCATGCCGATGATGGGTTTGATGCCGTATTGCTGGGCCTTATTCCAAAAGTCGAACGCACCAAAGAGATACCCGTGGTCTGTAATAGCCAGGGCTTCTTGCCCAAGCCGATTCGCCTCGGTAAAGAGTTCATCGAGTTTGGCGGCACCATCGAGCATGGAATACTCGGTGTGCGTGTGAAGGTGCACGAAGCCATCGCGTTTACCCGTAGATCCACCGGCCAAGAGTGTGTCAACCTCCAACTTCATGACGGACTAGCGAAAGTCAGTCTAGCCCTAGTATCGTAAACGTTCCAACGCGTATTGCAGGTCCGAAGGGTATGGCGAGGTATAACTCACATACTGCCCGGTGACGGGATGCGCGAACCCAAGGCCTACGGCATGTAACCACTGTCGAGTCAGCCCCAGTTCAGCTGCTAGCCCAGCATCAGCTCCGTAGGTTAAATCTCCCACCAAAGGGTGGTTAAGAGCCGAAAAGTGCACTCTGATCTGGTGCGTTCTTCCGGTTAGCAGCCTCACATTCACCAGGGTTGCGGTACCAAACGACTCGAGGGTTTCATATATGGTGGTCGCATCTTTTCCACCTTCAACAACCCCGAAACGCCATTCATAACCGGGTTGGCGATCAATCGGAGCGTTGATGGTGCCGTTGAGAGGGTCAGGTAACCCCTCGATCAGAGCATGGTAGTTGCGCTTCGGCGTGCGATCGTGGAAGGCCTGTTTTAGGCGGCTATAGGCAATCTCAGTTTTCGCGACGACCATGAGCCCGGAAGTACCAACGTCTAGACGCTGCACAATGCCTTTTCGTTCGGGCGGACCGGAGGTTGCCACGTCAATTCCCAGGGCTGCTAAGCCACCAACGACCGTGGGTCCACGCCATCCTTGGGATGGGTGGGCAGCCACGCCGACGGGCTTATCGATGATCACAAAGTGCTCTTCGTCTGCAACCACGGTGAGATCTTGCACGAGTTCAGGTTTCACCTCTAATGGATCCGGATCATCAGGGAATGTCACGGTCACGATATCACCAGGGACGACTTTGGTGGACTTTACTGCCGGCACCGAGTTGACCGTCACCAGCCCGCGTTGGATCCACTGGGCGGCTTTGGTCCGAGAAATATCAGCAATCTTCGCGACCGCGGCATCGGCCCGGCCCCGTTGCTGTACCTCTACCGAACGAGACGAAGGTTCAGAAGTCCCCATATGACTCTAGTCAGAACTTTCCGTGGGGGCGGCTTGATCCGAAGTCTCTGGTCTTCCATCCAATGTCTTGCCCCGCATGACAAGAACGACGATAACGCCGATGGAGACCACAATACATGAGTCAGCCACGTTGAAAATCGCGAAATTCGGTACCGAAATGAAATCAATTACGTGCCCAACACCAAAACCTGGTTCACGGAATAGTCGGTCCGTGAGGTTTCCTGCTATACCACCGGCCAGTGCACCGAGGGTGATCAGCCATGGTGTGGTTCGGGCGCGAAATACGATCAGATAAAGAACCACAACCAGCCCTACTGCCTGGATAATGGTGAAAATCCAGGTGAAATCAGTACCGATCGAGAAGGCAGCTCCAGGATTGCGAATGAAATGCCAGCTCAGCAATGGTTCTAGGACCGGGATGCGTTCGCCTTCTTGCATCGTCGCCAGCACGGCTTCCTTGGACCACAGGTCTGCAATATAGGCCACGACCAGGGGGATCAAGGCGATCCACCATCTTCGTTGTGGCACGTCGTGTTGTGGGTGAGCCACTATCTTCTCCTCTGGCGGCTATGACATGCGGTGCCAAATATAATGGTCGGCTATTGACAAAATAGCCGACCATTATCGTGGCAAAGACAACGTAGCAGACGTTGTCTTGTAGCGCCAAAGTTATTCTGTGACTCGTGCCTGCGAATCGAGATCTTTGAGTTGGTTTTCGATAAATGAACGAAGTCGTGAACGGTAGTCACGTTCGAAGCCGCGGAGTTCTTCGACTTCGCGTTCCAGAACGGTCTTGCGTTTTTCAAAGTCTTCAAGGGTCTTACGGGATGTCTCTTGTGCTTCTGTGACCAGGCGGTTCGCTTCACGTTCCGCTTCAGCAATAATCTCGTCGCGTTTACGCTCGCCCTCGGCGACGTACTCGTCATGGAGGCGTTGCGCCATGGCCAGCACACCGGCAGCTGATTCAGCAGTAGATTCAGTTGAGGATTCTGGCGCGGCAGCAGGGGCAGCCGGCTGAACGACCTCTGGCTCCGGAGCGACAACCTCTTCGGCCTCTGGTTCGGCTTCGACCACCGGTAAATCGGCGGCTGTCGCCATGTCTTCTTCGCCACCATCGGCTGGAACTGGGGCTGGTACCGGTGCAGCTTCCCCGGTCTGAGCTTCGAGCTCTGCCACCTGACGCCGCAAGTCATCGTTCTCTTGATTCAGACGGCGCAATTCCTCAACGATCTCATCGAGAAAATCGTCTACTTCGTCTTGGTCGTAGCCTTCACGAAACTTCGTGACTTGGAATTTCTTATTGACTACAACTTCCGGCGTGAGAGCCATGTGGTCACCCCAATTACTTGGTCATGTACAAAACTAGAAAACTATCGTTCTCTCATGAGCAACTCAAGTCCACGACTCGAAGCTACTTATGTTTCTCTTGCTTACAATAGCACCGTGTCTCGCTAAACGAGTAGTCTACGCGGCCGTTACAGTAAAATATTCAACTTTTTTAGCAATATTACTTGATAAACGTCATCCTGTTGCACCCTGAAACGCGACGAGACGGATGATCATGACAATAAAGAACACAACAATAAATGACAAATCGAGTGAAACAGGCCCAAGACGTAATGGGGGGATGAACCGGCGGAAAAAGCGCAGAGGCGGATCAGTCAAAGTCATGACGATTTCAGCAATAATGAGGTTAAGACCGCGCGGTCTCCAGTCACGTACAAAAGCGCTCACCAAAGAATAGAGGATTCGCACTACGAGGATGAAGAAGTAAATGGTGGTTACCAAATACAGCAAGGTCCAAAGTAATTGCACGAGTCCTCAGTTTCTTCGATATTGTGTGATATTCGCGGGCGCTCTCTAGGCCTGGTCGAAGAAGTCTTCATCCTGGTTTGCGGCTGAGTGACCATCAACGACATTCTCCACGTTAGTGGGTGTCAACAGGAACACTTTATTCGTGACCCTTTCGATGGCGCCCCGCAAGCCAAATGCAAGTCCTGCTGAGAAATCCACCAACCGCTTCGCTTCAGATTCCGCCATGTCAGTGACGTTAATGATCACGGGCATGCCGGATCGTATTGCTTCACCGATCAGCTTGGCGTCATTATAAGAACGCGGGTGGATAGTACGCAATTGATGCACTTCAGCGCTTTCCTCTCGGGACTGGACCACACGTTTAATAGGTGTGACCGGCGCACGGTAATCGTCGTCATCCTTATCTGGCACTGCTCGTGGTCCAGTTGGTTCCGACTCTACCGGCTTGACAGGTTCTGGTGCGGCTGCCGACGCCGTCGGTTTGGCCGCGGCATCAGCTACTGCTGGACTCGCATTGCGTTCTTCTTCGAGAAGTTCTTGTTCATAGGCTTCGTCACTATCAGCCAGACCCATTCGGATCATGGCCTTTTTGAATCCGCTAACCATGCGCACCTCAAATCCTTGATGGTTCTAGGACACTATCGACCCTAGTAGACAAACACTCCAAATCAGGGGAAATACGCGACGTTATCCGGTGTGTCGTAGCTCATTGTCGTGTTTTTGTGGACTTCCAGACAAAACCGGCAATGCGTCCAGCGCCGGGCTGGCGTCTGTGAGAATAAAACTGTTCATTGGTGAAAGTGCAATCATTGATCCGATAGACCTCAACGTCAGCAGCTTCAAGGATGCCTTCGGCAGCAGCTGGAAGGTCTAGTGCCGGAGTTCCCCATGTGGTTTCGGAAGCGATATTCGAGTAATGGTGAGCTGCCTGCTGACGCATTTCTGCTGGAACTTCATAGCAGCTTCCACAAATGCTGGGTCCTATCACCGCTTTGATGCGTCCACGACCACCGCGATCCAGTGCACGTAACCGTTCGACAGTCTTTTCAAGAATGCCCCCTAATAACCCAACTCGGCCAGCATGTGCGATTGCGGCGGGACCGTAATCGGTGCTGAAGGCGATGGGCATACAGTCGGCCACCAAGATCGCCATGGGAGCTGTACCAGATACCGAGACGATAGCATCTGCATCCCCAAGAGTTGGTTGACTTTCCCAACCATCTGGCCCAGCTTCAACTACCGTCGTGGAATGTATTTGCGATACGAATCTGGTGGTACCCGGAGTGATACCTAATGCCTCTTCTACCGCGCGCCGATGTTGCTTGGTATCCTCTGGTGTCTCGGATTCGGCCAGCACCGTGGTAGACATGTTGCCGGCGTTGACTGTCGTAAATGCCACCTCGTGCCAGAGATCAAGGTGGTATGGCTGAATCAGGTTTTTACTTGAGGAAGTCTGGGACATCAAGGTCGTCGTTGCGCTTATTCGAGGACTCCACGACTGTCGGCAATGGCTCGACGTTTGATTCCTGAGTTTCCTCTTCCTGAGGGCTTGCGAAAGATTCCGATGCAGTTGCAGGTTCGGTGGTTTCTGGACCACTAACCGGACTGATAGATGCCACGGGAGCGACAGGTGAGGCCACCTGGGTCTGTGGAGTCTCGTGGTTGGCGGCCACTGGATCGTCAAAGCCTGCAGCAATAACGGTGACACGGACTTCATCACCAAGATTGTCGGAGATGACGGCACCAAAGATAATGTTGGCTTCGGGGTGGGCAACTTCTTGAACCATGCGGGCTGCTTCGTTGATCTCGAACAGGCCCATGTCGGTGCCACCCTGAATCGACAGCAGCACGCCGTGAGCGCCGTCAATGGAAGCTTCCAGTAGTGGTGAAGCAATAGCAGCTTCAGTGGCTTCAACAGCGCGGTTTTCACCTTGGGCCGCACCCAAGCCCATCAGAGCGGAACCAGCACCCTGCATCACGGATTTCACGTCAGCGAAGTCGAGGTTAATTAGGCCGGCCGTGGTGATCAGATCGGTAATACCCTGAACGCCGGATAGCAGTACCTTATCGGCCTCTTCGAAGGCTTCCATGATGGAGATAGAGCGATCGGAAATTGACAACAGGCGATCGTTCGGGATCACGATCAGGGTGTCAACTTCATCGCGGAGCGCTTCAATGCCCGATTCAGCATTTGTGGCACGACGGCGACCTTCGAAGGTGAAAGGCCGAGTGACTACACCGATGGTGAGAGCGCCGAGTGAACGCGCAACTCGCGCCACCACGGGGGCAGCACCGGTTCCGGTTCCGCCTCCTTCACCTGCGGTGACAAACACCATGTCGGCGCCTTTAAGAGCAGCTTCGATCTCTTCAACGTGGTCTTCGGCGGCTTGTCGGCCAACTTCGGGGTCGGCACCTGCACCTAGACCGCGAGTCAGTTCGCGTCCGACGTCCAACTTCACTTCGGCAGAGGACATCAGCAGGGCCTGCGCGTCAGTATTGATAGCAATAAATTCAACGCCGCGCAATCCGACATCGATCATTCGATTGACAGCGTTCACGCCGCCGCCGCCGACACCAACAACTTTGATGACGGCCAGGTAGTTCTGGGGTGAGGTCACGATATGATCCCTATTCTGCGTTCGTGGTGGGACGAAGTTCCAGCTGCGTCCAAGATTCCTTCATTAGCTCACGATATGCTCACACGTTCAGCTGGGCAATGACCCGGGGCCGTGTGTCGTCACGATCGTGCAAATTTGCGCCGGTTTTTACCGTGTGACCGGGAAATCTGGTGCTGATACATCATACTCGGAGATTTCGGCTGCTTGTGCTTTATCGAGGCCCAAAAGTGCCTCTAAAACCTGAACTTTCTTGTCAGCCTGGGTATTATTGCCCCACATTACGGTTTTGCCGGAGCTCAGTTCGAGTTCGATCGAGTCAATCGAAGATCCGGAGGCTGCTCGAACCTGATCGCGCAGATCGTCCGGTAAGGAGCCCAGGACTTCAGTAATCGTGTCGAAAACCTCTTGATCGGCAACGTCCGAGGCAGAAGCCACCACGGGCAGATCAAATTCCTGGGCTTTTTTTGCGGGTATCTCCGCGAGCTCCACGCCCGCTTCGGAGAACACCACGTATTGTTTGCCGCGGGGACTCATGGCCACGGGTGTGTGTTCGTTGACGATGACAACGAGTCCATGCGGTGGTTCTGCTCGCAAGCTCACGTCATCCACCGCCGGGGTATCGGCAAATAATTCCGTGACACTGCGGTCGCTCACCTGGGGTAATGGCGTACCCGCCAGCACGGCGGTACGCTCTTCGGCTTCGGATGCAGGAACTAAATCAAGGCCTTCATAGGAGATCTCTTCGATGGCCAAAATAGGACTGAAATATAACAGCGCCCAACCGCCGCCCAGCACAACCACGACCGAAATAAGGGTAATCCAGAGCACTTTTCGGCGTTGCGCTTTGCGACGTTCGGGGCTTGGCGGCAGTTCAAGAACGGTGTCATCGGTCGTGTCCTCGGGTTGCTGCCAGGTTGGCGCCTCGATGGTCTCACCGTCTAGGTGGGTCTGAATGACGGTTTTTTCGTGAGAGTCTAGAGGTCGCTCCACGGAAATGGATTTGACCGGTGTTTTACCGGAGGCTAAGCCAGGAAATTTATTGCTGATGTGATCCGAGGGCTCATGGGGCGGCGTTTTGGACATAGCACTAATGCTTCCGGGCCCTCAGGCCGGTCAGGATGTCGTCGATAAGCTGGTTGACATCCCCTGCGCCGAGCGTCAGGATAATATCTCCTGGAGTGGCCGCTTGCACCACTGAGGCTACGGCCTGCTCACGCGTGGCGACCTGGGTAGCATGCGGGTAGCGTGCCGTGAGTTGTGGTGATAGCTGCGAGGTGATGAGTTGAGCGCTCACGCCGTCGATTGGAGTCTCACGGGCGCGGTAAATATCCAGGACTCGCAGCGTCGATGCCTTCGATAACGCTTGAGCAAATTCTGCAGCGAAGTCGCGAGTGCGCGAGTACAGGTGGGGCTGGAAGATGACATGAACCTTTTTTCCTGCAGCCAAGCTTGTGGCGGCGGTGATGGCGGCGTCGACTTCTGTTGGATGGTGCGCGTAATCGTCAAACACACGGATGTCATTGATGGTGCCGTGGTGTTCAAACCTTCGTGCCGATCCGGTGAATGAGGATAACCCACGGGCTGCAGCATCAGCTGGGACACCAGCGAGAACAGCGGCAAGTAGCACACCGGCTGCGTTGAGCGCATTATGGGTGCCCGGCGTGGCTAAGTGCACCTCCTGGTAGCTGCCATCGGCAAACCGATAGGTGACTTTCTGGCCCGTAGCTGCGCCATCGGGTTGGATGTCAATAACGGCTAAATCGAGCTGCTGGGCATGCGTGTTGAGGTTATCGGCTGGATTCATACTCGTGAGCAACCCGTAGGTATACACCTGAGCGCGTGGAGCATCAGCGGTTACGGCATCGCGATAGCGTTGTCCCAGAGCTGCTGCACCGGGGTCATCGGCGCAAATGACCAGGGCACCTTCGGGACGAATTTGTGCTGCGAAGTCACTAAAAACCTGGTGCACGGCCGCTTCGGTGCCGTAGTAGTCGAGGTGGTCGGCTTCGATATTGGTGATGATTGAAATGTCTGGCGTGTAGTTCAATAAGGAGCCATCGGACTCATCCGCTTCGGCGATAAACCACTCCCCTGTGCCATGGTCGGCGTTGGTACCCAAATTTGCGATGCCTGCGCCAACGGCAAAGGACGGGTTATAGCCGGCCTCTGCAAAGGTCACGGCTGCCATCGATGAGGTAGTGGTTTTCCCGTGGGTCCCAGCCACTGTGAGAACTTTCTTGCCTTCCATGGCGGCGGCTAAGCCCTGCGACCGGTGATAAACCGGAATGCCTGCCGCCTCAGCTGCCTGCCGTTCCGGATTTTCCGGTCCAGCGACGGTGGAAGCGATGACGGCATCGATGGGCTGGCCGGTATCTTGTTCGGCGCGTGCGATATTATCCGCCGAGTAGCCGACATACAGGGTGGCTCCACGTTCACGCAGTGCGTCCATGACCGGCAGATCTTTGGCGTCGGTCCCGGTTACAGTGATGCCTCGGGAAGCGAGGATGCGCGCGATCCCGGAAACTCCCACTCCCCCGATGCCCAGGAAGTGGGCGTGCTCAATGTCGTCTAGTGTTGGTGTGTGATGGGTCATCGGGCGACTTTCGTTTCTGAGATGATGGTGGCCATAGTTTCAGCAGCGTCCGTTATACCTAAGTTTTTCGCGGTTTGAGCCATGTATTCTAACCGCGGTGTGTCCATTAGCAGGTTAGGCAGCCGGGTGGCAACCCACTGAGCAGTAAAATAATCGTCAGGTACCACCACAGCGGCCCCCTGGTCACGCAGACCCGCCGCGTTGAGTTCTTGTTCGCCATTACCGATGGGCAGCGGTACCAGCACCGATGGTAAACCAACGGCGGCGATTTCATGTACGGTGCCGGCGCCGGCGCGCGCCACAATGAGGTCTGCGGCTTGGTAGACGCGAGATAATCCGTTGATGTATTCCAGTTGGGTGTATCCAGGACGCTCCAAGGGCTCACCTGCTTGGTCGGTGACAACTTTACCGCGTCCGGTCAGATGCAGAATTTGGGCTCCGGTGGCCAGCAAATCATCCAGTGCCCCGGCGATCGCGGTGTTGATATTGAGCGCTCCGGAGGATCCGCCAGTGACGACCAGGGTGGTTCTATCCGGATCCAGTCCCAACGAGTGGCGAGTCTCGGCTTTCATAGTGGGCCCAACGGGTAAGTCGGTGATTTCGGTACTCATGGGCATGCCGACGTGAATCGCACCGGGCAAATCGGTGCCCTCAAAGGCGCAGGCGACCACGGTAGCAAATCGGGCGGCCAATTTATTAGCCAACCCCGGACGAACATTGCCCTCATGCACAATGACTGGGATCTTTTCGGCCCTGGCGGCCAAATACACCGGCGTGGCGGCGTAACCGCCAACACCCACCACGACCTGGGTTTCGTGTTCACGCAACAATCGCCGAGCCTGTTTGATGGCCTTGCGAAGTCGGAACGGCAGCGAGACGAGTTCCGCTGACATACTGCGCGGCATCGGCACTTTTTCAATCGTGTCGAAGCGGTAACCAGCCTCCGGGATGAGGGTGGCTTCCATACCTTCTGCGGTGCCGATCATTAGCACGTCAACGTCGATATCGGTATCCCGATATTTGTGCTGTAGCGCCTCGGCCATGGCAAGCATTGGTGAAACATGTCCGGCAGTTCCGCCGCCGCAAAAGACGACGTTCATGGTCGTAGTCATTGTGTCGATTGTACGCTTTCTTCGGGTACATGGGGTGCCTGGGCTTGACGGGTTGCATCCTGGAGCTCTTGAGCCTGTTGTCGTGCAAAGGATAAGACCACTCCGACGGCGAGTATCGCCATCAGCAGGGCTGACCCACCCGCTGAGATGAACGGCAGCGGGACGCCGATGACCGGTAAGAGTCCAGTGACCATGGCGATATTCATAAACGTCTGGCCGAGGAGCCACGTCATAATGGCCCCGGTGGTGATCCGCACGAAATGGTCGGTCGTGTTATAGGCCACTCGGAACATCCCGATGCCCAGTGTGATGAATAAACCAATCACCAATAACGCACCCAGCAGGCCGAGCTCCTCTCCTAGGACGGTGAAGATAAAGTCATTGCCGGCCTCGGGGATATAGGACCATTTTTGTCGGGACTGTCCAAGCCCAACGCCAAACCAGCCACCGGAAGCTAACGCAAAAATCCCCTGTTCGTACTGATAGCACGGGTCGGTGGGGTGGTCACATTTCCCTAACCATGCGTCGATCCGTAGCATTCGGTTACTTGAAGTTAGCGTGGCCAGAATAACCATGAGCAAACCCGCGATAGCGGTCACGACCAGGTAGATCGTCGGCATACCGCCCAGGTAGAGCACCGCGGCGATAATAAGCAACATGATCGTCATGGTTCCCAGGTCACGCCCGAGGGCAATCAGTCCTGCAATTAGGGCTCCAAAGGGAAAGACCACAGGTACGAGCAGCTTCTTACCGTATCCTTCGGTTTTCAGCTTCTGGGTTAGCGCGTAGGCTGCCCAAACACAAAACGCGAGCTTGGCAGCTTCTGCTGGTTGAAAGGAAAACCCGCCGATCCACAACCAGTTTCGGTTACCGTTAATTTCCACACCCAGCGGAGTGAAAACTAAGATCAGCAAACCGATGGAGACGATGAGCATGATCCTGGCAAGCCGGTGATAGGTTTCTCGGCGCCATTTGCCCATCCAAAACAGCAGGATTATCCCGATGACTGCGTAGACACCTTGTGATCTCAGCGAGGCGAACGAACCGGCCCCACCGATGTATTCGACCGAAGAGGCGGACAGCACCATCACCACACCGATGAAGGTTAGGGCCAGGGTGGGCCCAAGGATCATCCAGTAGGCGGATTTGGTCGAATGTGTCCCGGTGAGCCAATCCCAGACACGAGCTACCCGCGGTGATGGACCGTTGGTCATAGCATGCTCCTGGTGTCTAGCGGTCTCAGTGTCCTGGGTAATTGATGTCGGCTAACAGTTGCGCGATGGCGTCAGTGAAGGCTTCACCGCGCACGTTGTAATTTGCAAACTGATCCATGGACGCTGCTGCGGGTGACAGCAGGACGGTGTCGCTGGGTTCTGCGATGCGGTGGGCTAATCTGACCACCTCATGCATCACCGCTGCACCGTCTGCAAACTCTACTGTAGTGTCTTCGAGATAGTCGGCGTAGATCGGCACCTCAGGTGCGTGTCGCTGCAACGCCTCGCGAATTGGGGCCTGGTCGGTACCAATCAGGATCACCGCTTTCAGATGCGCTTTATGCTCGCGTATTAACGCCTCGTAGCTCGCGCCTTTGGAAAGTCCACCGGCGATCCAGATGATGGGGTCATAGGTTGCCAGGGCCGCATCGGTTGCGTGCGGGTTGGTGCCTTTTGAGTCATCTACCCATAAGACATCGTGGAAATGGGCTACCGCTTGAATCCGGTGAGGTTCGGGCTGATAGGCGCGTAGCCCAGCTTGCACGGCCGCGGGTCCTACCCCAACTGCCCGAACCAGTGCTGCTGCCGCTAGCGCGTTGAGCACCATGTGTTTTGGTGCAGGCTTGCCGATATCAGCAAACTCCGCCAGTTCATATGCTTGGGTGGCGCGGTTTTCCAAATAAGCGCGGTCGACGAGGATGTCGTCCACCACTCCGAGCATAGAGCGCTCGGGCGTATCAGTCGTGATGCCGATGGCACGACAGCCTTCAATGACGTCGGCCTCCTCTACCATTCGCATGGTCCGTGGCTCTTCGTCGTTATAGATCGCGGCCAGACGGGTGTTCTCATAGATCTTGGCTTTTGCAGCAGCATATTCATCGAAGCTGCCGTGCCAGTCAAGGTGGTCTTCTGCCAGATTGAGCACTACGGAGGCTTCCGGTTCAATGTGCTGGATCCAGTGTAATTGGAAGGATGAGAGCTCCACGATCAGGAGATCATATCCAGCCGGGTACCGGATGGCATCCAGAATCGGGGTCCCGACGTTGCCAACGGCTATGGCGTCCAGGCCCTGAGCGCGGGCCATTGATTGGGCCATCGTTGCCACAGTTGTTTTGCCGTTGGTGCCGGTGAGCGCGACCCATTTGGCGGTTCGTTTCCCTTCGCGCTGCCGGACTCGCCACGCGAATTCAATATCGCCCCATATCGGGATGCCGGCTGCTTGGGCTGCGGTCAGCACCGGATGATCCGGACGCCAGCCCGGTGATGTAATAACCACATCGATTCCACCGCCAATGGCTGTTGCATCAGGCAGACCTCGGACCGCGGCTTCACCCAGTAGAACCTCTTTGACTCCTACAATCTTCAGGGTCTGGGCTGCTTGACGGTTGTGCTCGTTGTCCTGGCCGTCAATGACAAGCACGGCGGCGCCGAGTTCAGCCAGGGTATCGGCTACCGCAAACCCGGTCACCCCGATTCCCGTGACGACGACGGACAATTGCGACCAGTCTGAATCCCAGGTGTTGAGACTGTCCAGTTTCGAACTCATCGCAGGATCACCCACTCGGAGTAGAACAGAGCCAGGGCCGCGACCACAAATGCGAGGCCAATTAACCAAAACCGGACCACAACGGTGACCTCGGCCCACCCTTTGAGTTCAAAGTGGTGTTGTAGCGGGGCCATGAGAAACACGCGCTTGCCGCCCGTGATCTTGAAATAGACAACTTGGATAATGACCGAGGCGGCGATGATGACCATCAGACCCGCAAGCACAACGAGCAGGAGTTGTGTTTTGGAAAAGATGGCAAAACCTGCAAGTGCGCCGCCTAGAGCAAGGGAACCGGTATCACCCATGAAGATTTTTGCCGGTGCGGTATTCCACCACAAAAAGCCCAGTAGCACGCCCGCCAGAATTGACCCGAGCAGCGCCAGATCCATGGGATCCCGGACCTCGTAACAACCGCCTGCGCTTGTTGGGCCGGAGCAGGCCTGGTTGGCCTGGAACAAGGTGATGAGTACGTAGCCGACCGACACCATCGCAACGGCACCGGTCGCAAGCCCGTCAAGGCCATCGGTGAGGTTGACCGCATTGGTCGTGGCAGTCGTGATGAGGTTGGACCACAACACAAAGAGGATCGCACCGATCACGGGACCAAAGAAGGCGAAATCCCAGGAGGTATCACGAAACACGGAGATAGCGGTCGAAGCCGGAGTGAGTCCGTTGCTATTTGGGAAGTTCAGCGCCAGGATGGCAAAGGTAATGCCTACGGCTCCCTGACCGATGATCTTTCCGATGGGGGTAAGCCCCAAGGAACGTTGATTGGAAATCTTGATGTAATCGTCGAGGAAGCCTATCAGCCCCATGCCTGCGGTCAGGAAGAGTAAGAGGAGGGCAGACATGGTGATGCCGGAGTTTTCCAAGTCCAGCATCATCATGATCCAGTGGGTCAAAAAATAGACGAGCACAAAGTTGCCCACGATAACGACACCACCCATTGTGGGGGTACCGCGTTTCGTCGCGTGTGTTGTGGGACCGTCGTCGCGAATAATTTGGCCGTATCCGCGCCTGTGGAGCAGTCGGATAAATAGGGGGGTCCCTACGACTGTGAAGAAGACGCCCAGCACAGCGCCTAGCAGTAGTCCAATCACTTACGGTTTCTCCTTGCGCCCCACCAGGTCTGCGGTGGTGAGTTGGTCGGCGAGTTCCCACAGTCTTGTGCCGTTGGAACCTTTCACGAAGATAATGTCTCCGGGGGTTGCCCGTTGTGCTAAGAGTTCGAAGGCCTCCTCATTACTCAGGACATGGTCCACTTCATCGCCCCAAGAACCTTCGTTCACGGCTCCGGTGTAAAGTGCTCGGGCTTCGGAGCCGACGACGACGAGCTGGTCAATATTCAACCGCACGACGACCTCACCGATCAGGATATGTTCCTTGGCGTGTTGGTCACCTAATTCGAGCATGGGTCCCAAGACGGCCCAGGTACGTCGACCGGTATTGCGACCGAGCATGGCTAAGGTCTTCAATCCGGCACGCATCGATTCTGGATTGGCGTTATAGGCGTCGTCGATGATGGTGATGCCATCGGGCCGATCGGTGCGAGCCATGCGGTGGGCTGAGGTCGGGCCGATGCTGGGCATGATTTCTGCGATCGTGTCGAGCTCCACGCCTGCAGCAAAGGCTGCGGCAGCAGCCGCCAGAAGGTTGGTCGTGTGGTGTTCACCGATCAGATTGGCTGTGACATCGCGTCCGGCGTGATCAGCTGAGGTCGCATCATCGGCAAGATATTGGAGCCGAAATCGCGGGTTTTCGTTTTCGGTTGTTGCGGCATCGGCGGCATACAACACCCGATCGCGCTTCGGCGGCGCATAGGCTGCGGAATACCACAGCGTTGCGGCTCCTTCGGGCACGCGGTGAGCCATGCCTGCCACGTGAATGTCATCAGCATTGAGCACAGCAGTGCCCCCAGCCGGTAGCGCCTCAACAATTTCACCTTTGGTTCGGGCGATATTTTCAGTTGAACCAAATGAAGCGGCATGGGCCGAGCCGACGGTCAGCACCACGGAGATATCCGGTCGGACGATATCCGTGAGTTCTCTGATATTGCCGATGCGGTCAGCCCCCATTTCGACCACCAGATAGCGGGTATCGAGCTCGGCGGTAAAGATCGTCAAGGGCACCCCGACTTCCCCGTTATAGGAGCCCTGAGGCGCCACGGTCGGGCCTTGGGTGGCTAGCAGCGCTGCCAGGGCATCCTTAGTCGAGGTTTTACCAACCGAACCGGTAATACCAATGACGGTGGTAGGGGAATGTTCTCGAATTTTCTCAACAATGTACCGGGCGAGATGACCCATGGCTGCGGTGGCGTCGTCAACAATGATCGCCGGGTCGATGTTGCCTTGTTCGTCGGTGGTTTCACGTTCTGCCAGGATAAGCGTGGCACCGGCATTTCGTGCCGCCCCAATAAAACGATGTCCATCGGTCGTTTCGCCCGGACGCGCTATAAACAAGGCATTCGGGGTGATCAGCCGGGAGTCAGTATTGGCCGAAGTCACAGTCAGCGTCGTGTCTACCGTTGAGGTGAGTCGTCCGCCGGTCGCTTCGGCGATCTGGTATGCATTGAGTTCAATCATGTCGCATTTGACCTTACCGCGTTAGTCCGCACCGTGTTGTGATGCAGAGGCCGTGGTCACAAATCCGTGATCCTGCAGGGCCTGGTGTAAAACTTTTCGGTCATCGATTGGGAAGGCCACCCCGGCGAGATCCTGATGGGTTTCATGACCGCGCCCGGCCGCCAAAATTGTATCCGTGGGTCCGGCCAAGTCAACGGCATAGGCTAGGGCGTCTGCGCGGGGCGCAATTTCTAGGATTTCGATCCGCTCAGCTGCGGTAGCCGCGTAGTCGTGGGCCCCCTGGAGCACCGCCTCGCGGATTTGTGCCGGATCTTCGTGGTGCGGATCATCATCGGTGACGATCACCACATCCGCGTGTTGTGCCGCAATACTTCCCATCAGGGGACGTTTGGCGGTGTCGCGTTGGCCGGTGGCCCCAAAGACGACAATGGTACGCCCAGCCGTGCCGTGGCGCTGCTGGCTCGAACGGTTCACGGCCTGGAGGGCCTGGGTCAGACCGTCGGGGTTATGCGCGAAGTCAACGACCACGGTGGGGGCATCGGAGATGACTTCCATGCGGCCGGGTACGGCAGATTCAAAAGGTGTATGGTCGGCATCTTCTAACGCGGCCTTGATGCGCTCCCAATCTTGGCGGGGATGACCGGCAAAGACCATGACTGCAGCGAGTGCAGCATTGGCAATATTGAACTTGCCGGGCATGCCCACTCGGGTTTTAACGCTCATACCGGATTCGTGCTGGAGGGTGAAAGCATGCCCGAGACCGGCCGGTTCGAAATCGGTGACCCGCCACATGGCAGGGGGCGTGGGCTGATCGGTGACTGCCGCTGGCCCTAGGTCTAGAGTGACGGCATCCGAGATGTGCTGAGCAAGTTCTAGACCCCATTTCGGTTCCGCTCCCCCATTGAGCGTCACGACACGAACCTGCGAGTGGTCTTCGTGGAACAGGGTGGCTTTTGCTCGGAAGTATTCGCTCATGCTGCCATGGAGATCGAGATGGTCTTGAGTGAGGTTAGTAAAACCTGCGACGCCGTAGAGTACACCATAGGTGCGCTTATAGGCCATGGCATGTGATGACACTTCCATACTGGCCACCTCAACTCCGGATTCCCGCATGCGAGCGATGAGGCTATGCAGATCTGGCGCCTCGGGGGTCGTGAATTCTGAGGGTAGCGATGTCCCTGCGATACGGGTCTCGATCGTCCCGATCAGCCCTGTGGTATGGCCGAGTGCTGCAAGCAGGGCGTTGAGGAAGTACGTGGTGGTGGTTTTGCCATTGGTACCGGTGACCCCGTAGAGCTGCGGCAGGCTTGCGCCGGAATTCCCATAGATAACTGCAGCTGCATCGGCCAATGCTGAGCGCACATCGTCGACGACGATATACGGCAGGTCAGCGGGGACACGGTCAATACCGCTTCGATCAGTCAAGATTGCTGTGGCACCCGCCTCCACGGCTTCAGCGATGTAGTCTGCTCCGTGGTGCTG
>Ga0079225_10000482_pt1 | contig 21509 bp, 24 predicted proteins | sample Poulit2012_FD_76344 | JGI IMG/M metagenome (GOLD analysis project Ga0079225, IMG submission 76344) | Agricultural soil microbial communities from Georgia to study Nitrogen management - Poultry litter 2012 | ecosystem: Environmental > Terrestrial > Soil > Agricultural land | place: USA: Georgia... | reverse complement strand
CATTCTCTGGCTCTTTAACGATATCATTGGAGTTTAATAGTTTAATATTGTATAGGTCTCGTTCATATTTAATATAACCGTCCTCACCTTTTAGCAACTCGTCGTATTTATTTTCAATACCGATTACTCCTTGAACTTCATCGGTATCATCCTTTGGACGGGTGAAGCCGAGAATATGAGAGGCAAACATTCCATTAGAATAGTACCGCAAAGAATCTTCCATAAAATTAATGCCAGGTAATTGTAATGCATTTATTTCTTCCATTTTTTGTTTGGACAAATCTTTTCCTTGTTTACCAAACTCTACTTGCCATTTATTTTCTTTCTTTCCTTCTTCGAGAATTTCTTTAATTTCTCCTTCTTCCATTTCAAGAATTGGTGCTAGTTTTTTAGCCGTTTGATCAAAATCTTCCACATGGCGTGGTGTCGGGCTATTTTCAGAAGCCGACTCATCTAAGATGGCAAAAACGCGATAAGTCGGACGGTTATAGGCAAGGAGCTTTCCTTGTGCATCGAAAATTTTCCCCCGTTCTGAAGGTAAAGCCATCTCTGCTTCGCGTATTTCCTTCGCCCATTCTTGAAGCGAAACATTATTTACTTCTCCAGACACTTGAATATATAAGAAACGAAATGTGATTCCAACGAAGCCTAATAAAAAGATGACCATAATAAAGGATATCATTTTATTCATACTGCGATTTTTCGGCATTGACAATCATCCTGACTATTTGTTTACATTCGTTGCTCGCTTTACCTTTGCATCCTGTATTTTGAGCCCATTTTCTCTTGCAATTTTGATAATCCGTTCTGGACTGCTTAGTTCGCTCACTTCAAAGTAGAGCGCTTCATTTTCTAATTTTTGTTGATGGACGCTTTGTTCTAGTTGTAACACTTCTCGATTTAATTGATCTGTTTTCGCAGCGTAAGACACAATATATAAACTAGCTACAATAAGGGCAATTCCAAAGAAGGAGTAAATTATCTTCTCCCCTCGGGAGATCCAGCTGCGACGTTTAACTTGTACGACGATTTGTTTTTTTCTCTTCTGTGGTTGTGTATAATTTGGGGTTGGATTTTCCATGTTAAATTGTCTCGCTCGATTCATACTGTTTTCCACCTTTCTTTAAATCGAAACCGTTCATCCCACTGTGCTACTTTTTTAGCGACTCGTAATTTTGCCGAACGTGCTCGACGATTTCGGGCTAGTTCTTCTTCTGTAGGTAAAATTGGCCTACGAGTAATTAGCGTAAAGGGAGGCTCATGATCATCCGGAACAATTGGTAAGCCCCGAGGCACTTGTATAGGTGTGCTCCATTTACGAAACGACTGTTTGCAAATTCGATCTTCTAAAGAATGGAATGTAATAACGGCAATTCGGCCTTCAATTGCTAACATTTCCGCTGCATCTTGTAATGCCTCGGTAAAACTAGATAGTTCATCGTTTACGGCGATTCGCAAAGCTTGAAAAGTTCGTTTCGCAGGATGACCACCTTTTCTACGTGCTGGAGCGGGAATCGCTCGTTTTATAATGTCTACTAATTCTAAGGTTGTTTCAATTGGTTTATTTTTTCGTTCTTGAACGATTAAACGAGCTATTTGACGGGAGAATCGTTCTTCACCATAAGCATAAATCATATCTGCTAAATCCTTCATCGACCATTCATTGACGATATGATAAGCTGAAAGCGATTGACGACGGTCCATCCGCATATCGAGCCTTGCCTCTTGGTGGTAACTAAAGCCCCGCTCCGCTTCATCAAGTTGAGGAGAGGACACTCCTAAATCAAACAAGAAACCATCTACTTCATCAATATTACGACGTTGAAGTTCTTTTTTTAAATGACGGAAGTTAGCATGAATCAATATTGTATTATGCTTAGGTAATATTTCTTTTGCCGCCTTAATCGCTGTATCATCCTGGTCAAAGCCAATTAGTAATCCAGCATCGCCTAAACGATTTGCAATTTCAGTAGCATGTCCAGCTCTCCCCAAGGTACAGTCAACGTAAACACCGTCCTCTTTTATATGTAATTGTTCGAGAACCTCATTTTTTAATACACTTTCGTGTTCAGCCATATATTTTTCCAACCTTTACAAATCAAAGTCCATTAAGTTTTCTGCAATTTCCGCAAAGGATTCCTCAGATTCTGAAACATAAACGTTCCATTCGTCTGCATCCCATATTTCAATTCGGTTAGATACTCCAATTACAGTACATTGTTTCGATAAATTTGCGTACGTGCGAAGTGGTTGAGGAATGCTAATTCGCCCTTGTTTATCGATTTCCAGTTCTGTTGCTCCTGATAAAAAAAAGCGGGTAAATTTTCGGGCATCTTTTTTCGTTAATGGGAGTTGTTTTAACTTATCTTCTAATAAGCGCCATTCCACTTCAGGATAAACAAACAAACAACGGTCTAGCCCACGAGTTAAAACAAACGTTTCTCCTAGGTTTTCGCGGAATTTCGCCGGTACGATGATCCGACCTTTTGCATCTAAATTATGTGAATACTCCCCCATAAACATCCCATTCACCACTCTTTGTTACTATCTTACCACAATCCCCCACTTTCTACCACACATTTTTAAAGGTTTTCAACAATTTTATAAAAATCAATTATTTCCCACGATAAACAAAAACAAACGTTCGTAGGCCCCTTGTAAAATAATCTTATATTTGCTCTTTAAAATATAAAAAGACGTTCAGTACAATTTCTACTGAACGTCACCATTATATTGTTTTTATTTAAGATAGACGAGATGATGGTCCTTTTCAAAATCTAGCGGAAGTTCAAGTAAGAGGGGAATAATTGATTTACCATATTCATTTATAAAAGGAACGATATTTAAAATTCGTTCTTGTAAACCATCTCTCGGTCGTAATGCTAATTCAATTTCCTTAAATTGACTTAATGGTTGTTCGTATTGTTCTTCAATACGATTCAACATCCTTCGCTTTAAATATTCAATCTCATCGAGTAGTATATCGATGTTTTTCACTGCTTCATTAGCTATATCGGGGCCTAACGATTTTGCAACGGATTGAATCGGTTCATGCATTCTTTTTAATTCTATTTCTAAGTGCTTAAACATTTGTTGTACCGGCGGATGGGCTTGGGATTGCAACCAGTTCATTTTGGCCTTATTACAACCCTCATTTATAACCTCATCTATTTTTAATGAACGTTGCTTAACTAATTTATTAATTCGTTCGGTAATCAGAGTAATTGAAAGTCGAGGTAGTACCGGAGGCATCGTCATTTCTGAATCAAAAGTTGTAAAAGCTTGTTTTAATAAAGCCCAGTAACTAATCTCCCCATCTCCAGCGACAAAGGCTAACGTAGGAAATAGCGCTTCTTGCATCAATGGTCGGGTCATTACGTTGTTGCTTAATCGTTCTGGTTGCTCTTTAGCAATTCGCTTTAACTCATCGGTAGAAAAAGCAACTTCCTCGTTTTTACCGATCCATTGATTTCCATTGCGAATAAGTAAAATTCGTTCGCCCTCGTCATCTTCGTAAAATAAGTTACCATCTTCGTCTGAAACTTCCACTTGAAGCGGATATCCGTTTAAATGTAACTTTTGTGCTGTTTTATATATCGCTTCAGTCATTTCAGCTTGTCGGTCAATCATCTTTAAAAAATATGGACTTTCGATTTTTCGTAAATCTGGATTTGCTGAATCAATTAATACAATACCAGTCGACTCAAACAATTCAAATATGAACCTAGCGAAAAAGTCTACGAACGTATCGGATTTTTCTAGTAGTTGGCTTAACATTGCAACTAATTCTCGGGTATAAACTGTTTCCGGTAAATCAGAGAACACCTCTTTAATCCACTTTTCCGTTAAGGAAGGATTTAAAGATAAATTAGAGATCGATATTCGTTTCCAAGCTTGTTGAGCTATCGTTTGTTTTGTTAACATTCCATTTTCCGTCGTATATACGTGATTAATTTCCGCATAGTCGTGATCCTCACCAGCAATCCAAAAGACAGGGATAACCGGAATGTTTAACTTTGCTTCTTGCTCTTTTGCATATTTTATAATCGACACAATTTTATGAATCGTATATAAGGGACCTGTAAGTAAACCAGCTTGTTGCCCACCGATTACGACGACACTACGCTCATCACGTAACCGTTCAATTTGAGCAATCGTCGCATCAGGTGCTCCCCAATTTTCATTCATTTCTTTTAACACTGAAGCGAGAGACTCCCGTGGAAAGTTACGAGAAGATAATTCGGACAGGCGGGATTCTGGTGAAAATGCCAGAGAAAAAGGGAAAAATTCCTCTAGCTTTCCTTCTATATAATCTCTTGCGATCGGATTTCGATTGCGTAATTGAATCGACTTTAATTTCATCATTTTAACTCCTTCCTTCAAAGGTCCTATCTTCCGTTATACCTAGTCTGATTTAACTAAATAAAATAGTCTTTGAACTTTTCATGAGCTTCTTCCGTTCATATTTTAACTTTTATTGAAAATTTACGCAAAAAATCGGATTGCATAGAGGACGAGAAGCACAATATAAGTAAATAAAAAGATTAAAAAGCTTGTTCGTAACAATAAAACGAAAGCTTTACGTAACGAAATTTCAACATTTTTCCGTCGTTGTACGATTAAATTAATCGCTAAAAATAGGATAAAAACGATTAATACGTAACTTACAATAAATAAATCGTACAGTTCATAGACGAGATATAACACACCAGCAACGAAAAAAAGTGCCGTCCATTGTGTCGTTAAATGTATTTTTCGCCATCGATGTATTTGGAATAGATTTATAATAAAAGAAATTAAAACTAAAAATATGATTGGAAATGTAAGTAAAAACCATCTACTCGTAACAATATTGCTTTCTACATCCATTCGTTAACTTCCTCTTTCTTCTAGTGCTAAAATTGCATAATATACAAATGAAGTATAAGGTATATGTTTTACCTCGACCTGTCGTAATAAATAACCAGAGATGGCATCTATTTCAGTCTCTCTTTTTTGTAAAAGATCAGCCCGCATAGATGAAGTGTTTTGTGCCGTATTAAGAGCAACTTGCTTTACCCTTTCCCAAGCCTGATCTTCATCGAAATGGAGCACATAGGCCGCTTCCTTTGCCAATTGTTTTGCTAACTTCTGTATTGGTTCTTCAGTTACGATATGACCGTTTGGCACGTTAAATATAGCCGTAAGCGGGTTAATTACTGCATTAATTAATAGTTTCTCTTCTAATAGACGGCGCCAATCGTCCTTTATTTTAAAGGGAAAGTCCTCCATTTGTAATGAACGGTGTATACTTTCTAAGGCATCCGCCTCTTGGTTAAAACTTGCAAGAGAGATCGACCCAACTCCTAAATGGTGAACAGTCACATCATCAATTCGTTTCGCCCCGTGCTCCACAACCCCGATATAAACCGGTTGCTCCAACGTTTGTAATACGTCAATATGCCCCATTCCATTTTGGACGAATATGAAGGATGTATCTATTGTTTGAACTTTCATTGTATCAAGAATAGAGCGAAGTTGAGGTTGCTTCACTGTCACAAAGGTAATATCATGACTTTTAAGTTGCTCGATCATTCTTGCTGTAACATAACTTGTCTTTTTTTCTCTTTGGTCAATTTGTAATGTTATACCTTTTGCTTCGATTGCGTTTTTTTGTTCTTCACGCCGAACGTATAAAGTAACTTTGTGATTTTGCTGTAAATAGCAACTTAGTAATAGTCCAAGAGAACCTCCACCAATAATGGCTATGTTCACGATTGCTCACTCCATCACATATTGTAAAAAACAGACATATAATTGTTAAAAATTAACTAAACCCTTCCCATTCTGTATGCATTTATACTATAATAAAAGTATAAGATACACAAAGAAAGAGAACGTCATTTCGGAAAGGATGATCGAGAATGGACAAAGTGAAGGTCGAAAGGTTGCTTATTAATTATAAAACATTAGAAGACTTTAAACAGTTTCAGGCTTATGGAAACCAAGAAGAATCAATGCTCCGCGATTTAGAAAATGAACTCGTCGAAGAAAATAGTGAATCCCCTTTCTACGGTATCTATATCGGAAATACATTAGTCGCCCGCATGAGTCTATATAGACGTTCAAAAAAATACGATCATTACTTCAATCCTCCTCAAGATTATTTAGTCCTTTGGAAATTAGAAGTGCTACCGGAATACCGTGACCGTGGTTATGGTAAATTAATGGTCGAGTTTGCAAAACAATTCAATCTTCCTATAAAAACAAATCCTAAATTAGAAACGAATGAATTTTGGGAAAAGATGGGCTTCGAAGCAGCCTCCTACAATTTAGAACGGGATTTTGGAGAAAATCCATATATTTGGATGCCAGAAGGAGTCCGTGAGGCTGTCCAACCACCGGTATCAAGGGCTAAAGAACAACATGAAGATGAAGAAAAGGCTAATTAAACAATCGAAATATTAAATATAAAATCCCTAATAGCTAAATAAAGCTATTTAGGGATTTTTGTATTTAAATAGTTATTTTTTCAAAAAACTTCGTACTGCTTCTTTATGCGTTTCAGAAGGCCAAAGATATGCACTGTGGCGTGATTCTTGAATCATTCCAGCCTTTAATTGATCACGACCAATCCCTTGTAAAAACTGCTCTTTTAAAAAAGTTAATTGGTCGATCGATTTATTACGATAAGGTGTTAATATTTCTGCTTCATTTTCCCACTTGTCTTTTGCAATGATTCGGTGGAGCCAACCTTTATCTTTAAGCTCTTCAGCTGTAAAAGTAGATCCTTCAGTAATCCATTGTAAGGCAAAGTTAGGATTCACTTTTTGATAAAGTAATGCACCTCCACCCCAACCGGGTAATATACCTAAGTTTGATTGAATAAATCCGAACTTCGTACCTTCTTTCGCAATCCGAATGTCGCATGCAGTTGCTAGCTCACAGCCTCCTCCGAAAGCGTTACCTTGCAATAAACAAATTGTCGGAACAGGAAACGTAGCTAATTGATAAAGCACTTCACGCATTGGTGTTAAATGGCTGAAGGCTTCTGTTTCATTTAGTTCATCATTTAGTTCATTTAAATCTCCACCAGCACAAAATACTTTATCACCAGCACTTTTTAGTACAAGAAATTTTGGCAGATCTAGCTTTAATTCCGCCAATAAACTATTTAACTGTTCTGCCATCTGTTGCGATATAGCATTTCGTTTTTCTTCTCGATTTAACAAAACCGTTCCGTAACCATCGTGATGCTTTTCGTATACGATTAATTTTGCCATCGTTATCTCTCCAATTTATGTATATTCAGCTACATCCATATTACCATGAAATAGAAATAACGATAAATAAACGAAACAAAAAACAGACCACGATGTGATCTGCTTTTTTTAATATGTCTCAACTACTTCATCACCATCATAATGTCCGCAAGATTTACACACGTAGTGAGGCTTTGTTAACTCACCACAATTTGAACATTCAACTAAACCAGGTGTACGTAGTTTTTTATGGGTACGACGTTGTCTTTTTACTTTTTTAGACGTTCTTCTCTTTGGTACTGCCATTTGAAAGACACCTCCTTATATGATCGAAAAGGCTCGTTAGATGAATCTTTTAACGATTCTATTTTAGCCTAAATTTCGAAAACATACAAACATATTTTATACGATGATTTTATGAATGTATAAATTAGTCATCCTTTTTATCATCTAGCAACATCTGCAATTTTGTAAGGCGTGGGTCGATCTTTTTCTTTTTTTCTTCTTCGAAGGAATCCTCCGTATAAAAGGACCAACCTTCGCCCCCTTCAACTTCAGCATCTTCTGCAAAAACACGGTACGGCTTTTGCAATAAGATCGTCTCTAATATATATGGCCTTAGATCGATACTTTCTTCCTCAACGTAATGAATTTCTTCTTCTTCGTTTGCCTTACTCGCCTTTGTTGTAAAAATCTCGGTCGCTCGAAAGCGAAAGGGATAAGGAACTTCTGCTAGCGTTCGTGCGCAAGGTAAAACCATCTCGCCTTCGATTGTGTAAGAAAAAACAATTTCGTTATTTTCTATCACACACATACCGTAAACGAGCACTTCTGTAATTTCGATAATTTCATTATTCGGAAGTTCCAACAACTCAGAGACATCGAGCTGTTGTTCAAAGGTTATCGGACCTTCATAGGCTTCTTGCTTAATTTGTTGCACGGAAAATTTCACTATAATCACCTCTAAGGCAACAAGAGTTATTTTAGGAGTTTTGTTCCTTTTTGTCAACTATTTCGATATTTTATTATTGTATATGAAGAGACAATTTTATACAATATGTAGTAATAGTTCTTTATTTTTAGGATGACCCATTTATCACTATTGTATCATACATAAAAATGGTTTAATATCTCAATTATACTATAGGAGTTGTTAATTGTGAAAGCGTGCGGTTTAATCGTCGAATACAATCCATTTCATAACGGACATCAATACCACGTAGAGGAAGCAAAAAAAAATAGCAATGCTGACTGTATAATCGCTGTAATGAGTGGAACATTTTTGCAACGGGGAGAGCCAGCTATAATCGATAAGTTTCACCGTACAAAGGCAGCTCTTAAATCAGGGGTCGACCTAGTCGTCGAGCTTCCTTATCCTTACGCAGTTCAAAGTAGTCGTTATTTTGCTCTTGGTGCCTTACGGACTTTACATGCTTTACATACAGCGATGATTTGTTTTGGTAGCGAATCGGGTGAAATTGAACCTTTTTATAATGCTAGCGAACGTTTGTTAAAAAGAAAGGAAGAATACGACGATACTGTTCGTTCCTTTATGAAGCAGGGACTTTCCTTTCCTCAAGCAAGTCAAAAAGCTTATGAAAAAATCGGTTTACAACAAGTCGATTTATTTCAACCGAACAATATATTAGGTTTTAGCTATGTCCGAACGATAGTTGAAGAGCGGTTACCAATTAAGGCCCTAACGATTAAACGAAAGCAAAGCCATTATCACGACACCGAAATTGTAAATCAAATCGCAAGTGCCACGAGTATTCGGCAAGCCCTATTAAAGGATCCTACTGATGAAAACGTCGCTCGAGCAGTCCCGCCTCATAGTTTGGAACAAATGATTACATATAAAGAAGAAGCATCCCTTTGGCATGATTGGGAAGACTATTTTAACGCTTTGTATTTACGTATTACATCTTTACCTTTAGAAGAATTGAGAAAAATTCACGGCGTTGAAGAGGGAATTGAATACAGAATAAAAGAAGCGATTACGAAAGCGACAAGTTTTCATGATTTAATCGAACGAGTAAAAACAAAAAGATATACATACGTTCGTTTACAACGAATGTTCGCTCATATTTTAACAAATACAAAAAAGCAAGAAATTGAGCCCTTCCTTAATGCTAACACCGTACCTTATATAAGGTTACTCGGAATGAACGAAAGAGGTCAGACATATTTAAATAAGAAAAAAAAGGCACTAGAAGTACCTTTAGTAACAAATTTAACATACGATTATCCTGCTTTATGTTTAGACGAACGAGCAATGAACGTATACTATTCAATTTTACCGGTAACAAAGCGACTTCATTTACGTAAACAAGAGTTCCAGTTACCGATTATCGTTTAAGTTTCAAGGGTTAGTTTTTCGGTTCCAATTGATTCAAGAAATCGACTGCTTCTTGGAACGAATCAATTGGAACGATCTCCATTTTCGTTTTAATTTTCTTTGCAGTTTCCTTTGCGACTTCATAGTTAGAGTTTACTGCCCCTTCTTCTCGTGGCACGAAAAAGAAATCTGCATTTTTTTTATGAGCTGCAATTACCTTTTTATCAATTCCTCCAACGCGATGGACATTGCCTTCAATATCGATTTCACCTGTTCCGGCGATTCGATAACCTTTAGTTAAGTCTTGTTCTGTCAGCTGATTGTATATTTCTAATGCAAACATTATTCCGGCACTCGGTCCACCGATATTTCCGCTTTTTATTTCGACTTGTGGATCGACGTTGATCGCTTCATCTTTTAAAAGTTGCACTCCTAAACCGACCTTCGATTCATCTTCTGGAAAAGTAGTAATTGGAATTGTCACTTCAATGGATGCACCATCTCGTTCTATTTGTAAATCTATTTCGTCACCTTTTCCCTTCGTGTTTACATAATCGATTACATCTTCTGGTTTATAAACATCGAGGTTATCTATTTTTATAATTCGATCGCCTATTTCAATTTTCTCCTCGGCAGGCATTCCTTCGATTGTATGTAATACGTATACTCCTTTTTCAGTAACCGTAACATCTTTGTTCGCTGCTTCATAGGCGACAACTTGTGAGGCTACTTTCGATTGGTCCATCATCTTCTGCTGATAAAAACGATACTGTTCATCAGTGAAGCCATCGGGAATCGCCTCATCGATAGGCACAATTTCTTGGAAACGGGATAATTTCGCTACAAGATATTCTAAAGGTGTTGCACGTCCACCGCTGACGGTGACGAGATGGAATTCGCCACTACTCGGATAACTTAACTCAACTTCTACAATAGAAGATAATTCATCTGCTGAACCGGGTTTATATATATAGTAGGGAAGTTTGATTGTTATACTTAATAAAAAAATAAACAAAAAAATAAGACTATAAATAAACGTTCGCTTTTGAATTCGGAACATAAACTTCCACCTACTTTAAGAGATTTTTTAAATTAATTCATAAAAGGAATGGCTCCTTGCGTATAGTTAAGAAACAAGTCCTTTATAGACTTAGTAGCTCGATACGCAGGGGGTCACTAGTTAAATGTATGCTAAATTAAAAACAATTATTTTAGCCTTTTTAATGATCGGTATAACTTTTATTATTATTTTATATCCTGACGCTACACTTCAAGCGAGTGTACGTGGCCTAAATACCTGGTGGGAAATTGTCTTCCCATCGTTATTACCTTTCTTCATTATGGCCGAGCTTCTCGTTAGTTTTGGCATCGTTCGATTTATCGGTGTACTTTTTGAACCGGTTATGCGGCCTTTATTTAACGTTCCTGGGGCAGGTAGTTTTGCCTGGATTTTAGGTATGGTTAGTGGCTTTCCTTCCGGGGCCAAAATAACGGTTATGTTGCGCGAGAAAAAAGAAGTATCGCAATATGAGGCCGAACGACTTCTTTCCTTTTCAAATGCAGCAAGTCCACTATTTATTTTTGGTGTAATTGCTGTTGGTTTCCTCCATCATGTGAAGCTCGGCATCATCCTTGCACTTAGCCATTACATAAGTAATATTATCATTGGACTTATGATGCGCCAACATGCTCGGCACAAAGATGCCCATGAAACTATAGGAGATAACCATAAAAGTCGAATGTTTCAGTTCAATTTTTATATTCGCCGCGCTTTTCAACAAATGCACCGTACCCGTATAAAAGAAACTCGTCCCTTCGGTAAATTACTTGGGGACGCTGTATTAGTCTCTGTTCAAACTTTATTAATGATTGGTGGTTTTATCATATTATTCTCTGTCTTAACGACGTTGTTACATGAAGTGAACTTTTTCCAAGTTGGTTATGTAATCTTTACACCGATTTTACAAATATTTCTCATCCCGCTTGAAGTAGCACCAGCGTTTATTACCGGTCTATTTGAAATTACAATGGGAGCAGAAGCAATTAGTAAAACGACAAAGTTATCAATCGCTTGGCAATTATCATTGATAAGTTTTATTTTAGGCTTTAATGGGCTGTCAATCCACGCCCAAGTAGTTAGTTTAATTGCTTCTACAGATATTCGCTACTTTCCCTACTTAATCGCGAGAATCTTTCATGGTTTTATCGCAAGCGGTCTTACATTGATCTTATATCATATGTTTATGAAAGATAAGGGACAAATAATCGATACATTGTATAAACCGTCGAAAATATCTTCCTTTTTATTAGAAATAACAACATTTTTCAAATCATTTGGACCTATTTTCACCATTATGACCATTAGCATTGCAACGGTTATTTTATTCTTTCGTTGGTTACGTTCCCTGCTTTGAAAACTTTTCTTGTAAAGCTTGAGCTACACCGTCCGGTACTAAATCTTTTATATTACCGTGATAGCGGGCTACTTCTTTAACGATACTGGAACTTAAATATGAGTATTGCGTATTTGTCATCATAAAGAACGTTTCGATTTCTGGTTCGAGCCGTTTGTTCATCGAAGTAATTTGCATTTCATATTCAAAATCACTCACCGCCCGTAAACCACGTAAAATAGCATCGGCGTTAATCGCCTTTGCATATTCAACTAATAAACCATCAGAGACATCAACTCGGACATTTGGAATATCTTTGACAGCCTCCTGAATTAATGACGCTCGTTCTTCTGCAGTAAATAACGGCGACTTAGAATGGTTATTAAAGATTACAACGACGACTTCGTCAAAAATTTTTGCACCGCGTTGTATAATATCTAAGTGTCCATTCGTAATTGGATCAAAACTTCCAGGGCAAATCGCTAATTTCTTTTCCACTGTTATTCCTCCTCTATTTCCCCTTCTGCCACTTTTAAAATTGTCACTGCAATTTCTTTACTATAGTTTCTTCTAAAGATTTCTTCATAATACACTTTGTCGTATATGAACGGGCTAGTGGGTGCATGTTCAATATAGAGATAGCCTCCGGATGTGACTAGTTTCCACTTTTTTATGTTTTCTAAAACCTTTGTATAAACCTTCTTGTCATAAGGTGGATCAATCAACACTAAGTCGAACAATTTCCTTCGTTTATGTAAGATTTCTAATGCTCGTATCGCATCATTTTGATAAACAGATGCATGCGATTCGATTTGTAAGTTGCGTAAGTTTTTACGTATCGTCTGAACAGCAGTCCGGTGACGATCGATAAAGGTAACTCGTTCAATACCACGACTTATTGCCTCAATACCTAACGCACCACTTCCAGCAAATAGATCTAAAGCTTCTCCGCCATTGAAGTAAGGCCCCATTACATGGAAAACTGCTTCCTTAATTTTATCACTTGTCGGACGAGTTGCTTTATTAGGAACTGTGAATAGATTTCTTCCTTTTAACTTACCAGCTATTACTCTCATTGTTATAAACCTCAACTTTTGTCGATATATTTATTTTAAGGAAGAGGTAAATAATAAGCAATAGTTTTCTATTATTTGTAAGCGCTTTTTATTTTCTAACCAAATAAAAACCTTTGTACGAAATTGTACAAAGGTAACCGAAACGATTACTTATAATCATAAAGTTTTGCCTCATCTGGTCTAGCGTTTTCAAAGTCCGTTGAAATAAACGGTTTATAAGAACGTTCTACTTTCAGAACGAAAGGCAATTTTTCTAAATTCGCTTCTTTTTCATCAATTTCGTCGCGATTTACATAAATAATTGCAAAACGTCGACGACGCGACGCATAAATAAAATGACCGTATCGTTTCAGTTGTCGAATATTTTTTCGATGTTTGTACCAAACGATTAGAGCTTGTCGTTTTATTCGCATATCGATACTCCCTACTCTCCATGTTACACATTATTAATCAAGCAGAGCAACTACAGGCTTGTCCAGAAGCACATTTACCTGAGGCACATCCACCACTACTATATAAGGCATCATCCCGAGGAACGATAATATGCTCGCTTACACTTTTTGCAATTACTTCACTTATATCATCTAAAAAGCGTTGTAATTCCCGTTCCCTGAGTTTAAATTCAGCTACGAGAGGATTCAAATCCACCTCCCGCTTAATCGATCGGACTTCGCGCATAATTTTGGCATAATCGGGATGATAGCGACCGAATCGTTCGACATCTTCGTATTGGTCTTTAATCGATGTAAAAGAACGGATTAACGCTGTCGCTGTAGGATCACTATACAACGTAATATACGCCTCTTCGTAGCGTTGCATTACTTCCGATTGTAAAATCATTTCTGCTAACGCTTCCGATTTATCTAAAATCGCTACATGTTCCATTGTAACAATCACTAATGAACACCCCCACTCTTCATTCATTTTATCATTGAATGTAGCGATTGTGAACATATTGAACATATAAAGGAGCGTTGTTTAGTTTAAGAGATTAATATTTTAATATAAAGTTTTGCGTATAATACAGACGGTGGACACCGACCCCGAGATAATTGTATTCTTCACTTAATAACGTTTCTCTGTGGCCACTACTATTAAGCCAACCTTGAACAGCTGCAATAGCATCAACGTGCTGGGCGGCGATATTTTCCCCTGCAGCCACATAGTACACTTCCTTTGTTTCTAGACGCTCTTTTAAGCCCTTTCCATCTTTACTTTCATGTGAAAAATATTGATTTTCATACATATCTTTACTATGCAAATAAGCTACTTCGCTTACTACCTCATCGTACTTTACAGGCTCAAGGTTGTGTCGTTTACGGATAATATTCGTTAAATCAAAAATTTGTTTTTCCATTCCAGCTTGAATACTTTCCCAATCCTTATCGCTTAAGACGACCTCTTCCGGCAAAGTACCACGATACTCCATTTCATAAAATCGTTGCGTTATAAGGAGGTCTCCAGTAATAATTCGTAAGCCAGAAACTTTTTGCGTAAACGTATCGATATAACATTGAACGAACAAATTATCATCGAGCTTGATAAGGGGGTGGGTTTTTAAATCTTCATCATTTAATAAAAAAGTATAATACGATATACCTTTTTCAAAAGTAACTTTTCTTTGGAGTGGATATTTTTCAACTACTTCAGCGAAGGAATCTCCAACAGAAATCGGCTCGCTATCAAGACTATCACCAATTGCAAAAACAGTTTCAACCTGTTCGTTTAATATGCCAACTTGTAAATAAGCTTCGTCATCACTATAGATCCACCATATATAGCCATAGGCTGAAGGATCCTTACGCTCTGGTTCACCTAACAGCTGCAATACTTCATCTCTTGTCCTATGCATTAAAGAAAAAACAGAGTCGTCAAATTGTATCGGTTCTTTTTTCAATTGTTGTTGTGTCTCAATTTGTGGAAGTTCATCCACTTTCACTTGCTCCGTTTGCAATACGTTATATAAAAGAATCGACAAAAAAGCTGCAATCGTAAACAAAAGTACGAGTAACGTCCATTTAATTACTTGTCTCAATATGTTCACCCCCGATTCTGAATTACAAACTATACTTTTTTGAATGAAACATCACATCTTCTACATTATATACTTATTACATGCTAAATATAAACTTTACCTTTATCGGACATACTAATAGAAGTTGTGGATACTTTTTAACAAATTGAAGGAATCACTCTTTGTCTATAAAATATTTCGTTACTTTTATTGCAACTTGAAACGATTTTTACTATCATTAACTTAGCGAGACTAATAATGAGGTGAAAAGGATGAAATTAGAAAACTTAGGAATTGACGATAAAGTTATTGATCTTACTCCGCTTGATCATATTATGGGTAAACATGCCTTTATCCGTGGTGAAAATTGGGACTATGAGCGCGTAACATATGATTACAAAATTAAATCGCAAGAGAAAAACGTAACGTTCTACGTACGGATTCAAGGTGAGGCGATTGAAGGTGACGTCGATAACAAAACTGCAGTCATTAAATTAAAAACGCCTCTTTTAGGAAAACATTATTACCCACATGGTATCGAATACGGAGAAGATGAAAACTTCCCAAAAAATATCGTTGAACGTGCAAATCAACTCGTGAAAAATGTCAACGAAGAATTAGAAGCCTATTTAAACGAATAATCGTAACCGACATACGATAAGTGTACGTAATTTATGTACATTTATTTGTTTAAATATGTCTTTTAAATGAAAATTATTTCTACATCCTTCGACAAAGGATCAGTCAATCGAATAGTAAGTTAAATTCTAAAAGAAACGATCAGAATTAGCGCTTGTTAATTCTGGTCGTTTTTATCTTTCAGCAAAATAAAAACTTCCTTAAGACGAATATGTCCTTAAGGAAGTAATGCTTCACCTATTTAGGTAACTCTTCCTGCTGAGGCAGTGGATCGATTTGCATATTTTTTTTCGAGAACCATCGGAAAAAAATTCGAGCAATAACATATCCATAAATAATCTGTTGCATCGTCATCATTAATATGCCGCCTAATTGTTGATCTTCCTGGGCACTCAAAGGAGAAAACATTTCTGCACCAGAAAGTGTTCCAGCCAATCCGGTTAACACATCCGATGGAACACAAAGGCTTAACGATTGCACCCAAGCTCCTTCAGAACTATACGCTTTAAATAGTGGCTCATTAGCAAAAATAATTAAGGCACAAGCAATTGAAATAACAAAAATACTAGCTACTAAATAACCCATCTTTAACAACGGTATGAGGCGATCAAACCGTTTCAGCGGTGTCACGATTGGCCACCACATAAACATTGCTAAAACAAACAGTCCTGAAGTAATTGAAAGATGAGCTAATTGGGATGATTTTGAAAAATCAAAGATGACTGGTAAATGATATATAGCAAACAAACTATTAAATAAAGCTAGAGCAATCATCGGATGGGTAAAAAATGAAAATAACGGCTTTACAATTGGTAATGATATAAACCTTTCAATAAAAGCTTTTGGAATTCCACGAATAAATAAAATTGGAATGACTAAATATAAAATTGCCATTTGCGCCATATGAGCGCTTAACATGATATGAGATAGTAGATCAATCGGTGAACCTTTTACGATATAAAGTAATAATAAACCGGTATAAAAGTAACTATATTGCTGAATCGTCGGACGATCTTTTACTCCAAAGACTTTCCTCTTCGGTCCGGTTATTAAATAATAAATCATTCCGACGATAAGTAAAACCATTAAAAAGTAAGGGCTCCATAAAGCACGAAAGCCAAAGATTTGCAATTCCAACCACATGCGTTTCACCTCGTTTAGCTATTGTTGTTTATGATGTAAGTATTCCTTTGTATCAAAGGAAAGACTGGGAAAATAACTTTCCCAGTCTTTTTCGTCTGCTACTACCACCATGAAATTACTACGATTCCAGCCAACGTGAGAAAGGCAGCCCAAACACCTCCAAATATTAGGGTTGCTGGCATTGCATGACCTTTGTCTTTAAGGTGCATAAAATAATAAAATTGGAAACCTGCTTGCACAATTGCCATCACAAAGAGCATCGGAATAATAACTCCACTACTTAGCGTATCTGTTGCTACTACCGCAAAAGCAATTAACGTAAGTGCAATCATTAAACCAAAAGAGATTAACTGCCGTTGCATCTCAAGTCTATTTTTTTGCTTACGAAACGTATCTTTATTCGTTAAATTTTGCTCTGACATCGCTTAGCCCACCTTTCCCATTAAATAAACAACCGTAAAGATAAATACCCAAACGACGTCGATAAAGTGCCAATATAAGCTAAACGTGTTGAACTTTGGGGCATTGTATAAGTTCAATCCGCGTTTTGCATTTCGAATCAACAAGGTAGTTAGCCAACAAATTCCGAACAATACGTGTCCACCGTGGAAACCGACTAACGCATAAAAGGCGGAACCGAAGGCAGAAGAACGGAAAGTAAAACCATATTCTGTAATGTAATGGGCAAATTCATAAACTTCACAAACTAAAAATCCTACCCCTAACAACCCCGTTATACCTAGCCAAAGGTACATTTTTTTAAAGTCATTATTACGCATATGATACATCGCATAGACGCTCGTTAAGGAACTTACTAAAAGGAGCATCGTCATAAGAAATACAAGACCTAAACCGAAGATTTCTTGCGAAGAGGGGCCACCAGCAGTAGACCCCTTCAACGCAAGATATACTCCGAATAAACTAGCGAACAACACCGTTTCTCCGCCAAGGAAGAACCATAGCCCGAAAAATTTATTTTTTCCTTCGAGAGTTGCTTTTTCTGGCTCTAGTGGCATCGTTTCGGGAAATAAATTACTATGTTGCTGGGCCATTTATTTCGCCTCCCCTTCTAATGCTTTTTCCAGTTCTTCTTTTGGAATATAATATCCATAATCGTCCTTCACCGAACGAATAATCATCATTGCGATTGAAAAAGCGAGTCCTCCATACAAGGCAATATACCAAAAGACACTATCCGTCTGATAAATAAATCCAAAGCCAGAGATGAAAAATCCAAGACTCATTAAGAAGGGTAAAATCGAGCCACTCGGCATATGGACATCGTCTAATGGTTCTCCCGGAGGAATCGTTCCATCTCCTTCCATTTTCTCAATCCATAACGGGTCGAGACCTCGAACTAAAGGTAATTGTTCAAAGTTGTAATATGGTGGTGGTGAAGATACAGACCACTCAAGCGTACGTCCATCCCATGGATCTGCTGCTGCCTGTTCACCTCGAGCAGAGACAATGATATTAATGATAAAGATCACAGAAGCGATTCCCATGAGAAAGGCACCAACCGAACTAATTAAGTTACCTAAGTCTAAACCTTGATCTTCTAAAAACACCCAGTAACGACGTGGCATTCCCATTAATCCTAAGAAATGCTGTATGAAAAAGGTCATATGGAATCCGATAAAAAATAACCAAAAGGTAATTTTCCCCAAGGTTTCATTTAATATGCGACCAAACATTTTCGGCCACCAGTAATGAAGAGCGGCAAAGATTCCGAAGATTGTTCCACCTACAATTACATAGTGGAAGTGCGCTACTACAAAATACGTATCGTGATATTGATAATCCGCTACGTTTGAGCCAAGCATCACTCCGGTCATTCCACCAATTGTAAAAGATGGGATAAATCCAATCGCCCAAAGCATTGCGGAGTTAATTGTCACTTGACCTCCCCACATCGTTGCTAACCAGTTGAATATTTTAATTCCGGTAGGCACGGCAATTGCCATCGTACCAACGGCAAATATCGAGTTTGCAACTGGACCTAATCCTACTGTAAACATATGGTGTGCCCAAACCATAAATCCTAAAAAGGCAATTAACATCGTCGCAAAGACCATCGCCGTATACCCGAAAAGTCGTTTACGAGAAAATGTTGCAAATATTTCACTAAAGACACCAAACAGTGGCAAAATTAAAATATAAACTTCTGGGTGTCCAAAAATCCAAAACAAATGCTGATAAATAATTGTATTTCCACCTAAGGCTACATTGAAAAATGCCGTATCAAACATACGATCAAACATTAACAAGAATAAGTTAATTGTAAGTGGAGGAAACGCAAATAAAATTAAAACACTCGTGATAAATGTTGCCCAAGAGAAAAGTGGCATACGCATATACGTCATTCCAGGGGCACGCATCGTTACAATCGTTGCGATAAAATTAATTCCCCCCATAAGTGTTCCCGCACCGGCTATTTGTAATCCAGCGATATAAAAGTCAATTCCATGGGTTGGTCGTTCCATCGATAATGACGCATAGGAAGTCCAACCGGCATCCGGTGCACCTCCAAGGAAAAAGCTTAAATTAAGCAAAATCCCTCCAAACAAGAACAACCAAAAGCTCAACGCATTAAGAAATGGAAACGCTACATCTCGGGCCCCGATTTGTAAGGGCATTACTGCGTTCATTAGCCCAATTAATAATGGCATACCCGCTAGGAAAATCATCGTCGTTCCGTGCATCGTTAATAACTCGTTGAAAAAACCTGCACTAACGAAGTCGTTTTCCGGTTTCATTAATTGAATCCGGATAATTAACGCTTCGATTCCCCCGAGGATAAAGAAGAATCCACCACCCGCTAAATACAAGTGGGCGATTTTTTTATGGTCAACCGTTGTTAAATAATCCCATATAAATGCGCCAACACTACGTTTGGCAGTAACTGCATTACTCACAGTTAATACCTCCTATCATAAAAGTTGAAGTTACTTAATAAATGCTTATTCTTTACTTTCAGCTGTTACCTTTGAAGGACTTAACTGAAGTAAAAATTGTGCAATTTTATCTATTTCGTCTTCTGACAATTCACCGTAAGTTCCTGTCATCAGGTTACCTGGTTTCAACTTCTCCGGATCTCTTAACCAATCCTTTAAATTTTCTTCCGTCGGCTCTAAATAACCGGCGAAACGTGATCGATCAGCAAACTGTGTTAAATCAGGACCAATCGGAGTATTTCCCGGTGAATAATTCTGCGTGTCTGTCGCATGACAACTAATACAACCTTTTTCCTCAAACAATGCCTTACCTTCTTGAGCTACCGTATCGAGCTCTAATTGGTCTGTATTAAAACTCTTCATATCGTTTACCCATTGTTCATACTCTTCTTCACTTACCACAACTACTTTAAAGTCCATTAATGAGTGAGATGGGCCACATAACTCCGCACATTTACCGAAGTATACTCCCTCCTCATAAGCTTCAATAAACATCGTATTAATATTTTCAGGGTTGACATCTAACTTTCCAGAAATGCTCGGTATCCAGAAAGAATGCAATACATCCTTCGTAATTAAATTCACATACACTTTTGTATTGACTGGAATATATAAATCTTGGCTCGTTGTAAATTCTTCATTTACATATTCATAATGCCACCAATACTGGTGACCAGTAACATCGATATTAATATGTTTATGTTGGTCAGATGTATTTGCTAATTGAAACGTCGCAACAACTGTTGGAACAGCCATAATGACGACGAGAATGATTGGAATAATCGTCCAAATGGCTTCTAATGTTTTGCTTCCTTCAACTTGTACCGGTGTAACAACCGGATCACCCTTTTTCTTTCTAAAGCGAACGATAACGATAACGAGCGCAATTATAACGACTAAAAAAACGAAAGTCATTACAATAGTCGTCAGTAAAATTAATTTCATCGATTGCTCTGCACCGTAACCTTTCGGCTCTAGTGCAGTTAAATTTTCCCGTCCGCAAGCTGAAAGAAGAAGCATAATACTACTTAAAAATAGAAATGTACGGAATTTTCGTAAAGAAGCTTGCATATCAATACCTCTCTTTCCAAATTGTATATTTGCAATTTATCGTTACTTCTATTTATGTGTAACTAGATAAATTTCATTACTTTTTATTCCAATGAATTATCATTCAATAATTCGTTACACTTTTTAAGTATGAAAGAGGTCGATACAATAATATTCAACGATCCAAATCGGATTCGTAGAGATGATTATTTATGTACCGTACCATTTATGAATAATATAAGTGCAAGCTGAGGATTAACGTACTGCTGTTTAATTTACTAACATTTACTATAACCGAAAAATAACGTCCTTATCCCTCCTTTACGAAGAAAGCGCTTGCATTCCCTTCACAAAAAAGAAAGCTTAGCGTTTACATTTGTTAGAATAGTTACAATACATGTTGAGTTAATTATGATTATATCAAAAAAAACGCTTATTACAACCATCACTAAATTATATCCATTATTATTATTGATAGATAATTCATGTTTTAGCATTTTTAGACACTCTTAGATAATATTATTTTACCATATTTTTAAAACTTTATTATTAAAAAAGTTCCTTTGACAAATTTATGACATTATATAATAATTGTTATAAATGACTGAATTTTCACTTAAGATAGTTTTACAATTAAAATATTCACCTTTAGTATAACATT
>Ga0079225_10000481_pt1 | contig 21538 bp, 21 predicted proteins | sample Poulit2012_FD_76344 | JGI IMG/M metagenome (GOLD analysis project Ga0079225, IMG submission 76344) | Agricultural soil microbial communities from Georgia to study Nitrogen management - Poultry litter 2012 | ecosystem: Environmental > Terrestrial > Soil > Agricultural land | place: USA: Georgia... | reverse complement strand
GAACAATTCGTTAAAATGATTAATAAAAGTTTCCAATTGTTCAATGTTTGCTTGCAAATCATCACGATCAATGATGTCGATTGATTCATTTTTAACTTTCATGAGACTTTCCATAAGCTCACTTAAATGCTTGATTACTCTTTCAGCAAATTGTTTAGTGAGATTCCATTGTTCAGATTGAACGTGTTGTTTAGCAAGCCGAAGTTGTAAGCGACCAATATTGTTATATGAACGTTTAAAACGATTATTTTGTTTGACAAATGAATATAAACGACGGAAAAAATCATCAACTTCAATAAGCGCATCTGTTAAAGTGTCATCCCATACCGCTAAATGTGATTTAATGTTTGTAAATGAGTCATATTTTTGGATCATATATTCGATCCATTTATTTTCAGCGGTTGTCACATTTAAATGTGTCAAAAAGTGATGGATGGTTAAAAAACTCATATGTAATCCATACGTTTTGGCAAACACTTCTGGTAAATGGTGCGCCTCATCAATAATTGCTTTGTTATATGTTGGTAAAATTTCAAAATCATTTTTAATATCTGTACATAATAAGGCATGATTAACAATAACAAGATGAGCGTTTTGAGCTTTTTCTTTCGCTTGTACATAATAAGATAAATGTGACGGAACTGGCCCTGAATATATATTACAATCAGCTTGATGTGAAATTGATCGAAAGTATTGATAACCACTAGCAGGCAAGCGTATTTCATCAATATCACCTGTCACAGTTTCTGTGAGCCAGATTAAAAGGATCGCTTTTGTTAACGCAATATCATAGTTCGTTTCATCATCATCTAAAGACCTTTGAAATCTTTCTAAACTAATGTAATGTTGCTTACCTTTCAATAAAGCCACACGAAATGAAAGATTAATTCGTTGTTGTAGCATGCTTAGTGACTCTTCTAACAGTTGTGTTTGTAAATGTGTTGTATGTGTACTTATAACAATCCGTTCATTTTTAGCAACAGCCTCATATATCGTTGGCAATAAATAAGCTAATGATTTACCAGTACCTGTTCCGGCTTCAATTAATGCATGTTGTTCAACTTGGAAAGCATCATATATATATTCCGATATTTGCTGCTGCTCTTGACGATATTCATAAGTTGATAAAAGCTGTTGCCAACTGTTTTCACCCAAATAAATATCATCGATAAATTCACCAAATGATTTTGTGATTTCTTGATCAATCAGTTCATCGGCTCCAAGTTTACAGACTGCTATTCCCTTATATGTTGTCATATGTTGTGGCAATGGTTTAAATGCTTTTTGATTACTTAAATCATTTAATAAAGCAGACAAGTCTGAATCAAACAAGTGCTCGAGCATCATTAATTGTTTTAATGTTTCATAAGGTAAGCTCGCTAATTTCTTTTTTAATTTGATAAAAATCTTTGCCGTTACATAGGCATCAGATAATGCCCGATGGGGATCATCGTGGGAAATATTTAAAAAATTAGCTAATTCATTGAGTTTAAATCCATTAGCCTTTGGTAATAACATTCGTGAAAGTTCAACTGTATCAATAACATCGTTTTCTAACGGTGGAAAACCCGCTTGTTTAAGGGCTTCATTTAAAAAACCTAAATCAAATGGGACATTATGACCGATAAAATAGCTATTTGTAAAATAGTCGACAATTTTTTTAGCCACATCAGAAAAATGTGGTGCACCACTAACGGTTGCATGAGAAATCCCCGTTAAATGTGTAATAAATTCGGGGATTGTTCGTTGAGGATCAATGAGTGTTGTATATGTGTCAACAATTTGTTCATTTTCAATGACGACTAAACCTATTTCGATTATTTGATCATCGACTTCGGGAGAATGACCAGTTGTTTCCAAATCGATGACAACGTATCTGTTCATGAAATAAAACTCCCTTAATTAAAACATATCCTAAAATTATGTTCGGTTAAAATGTTATGGTATTGACAATTGTGCCTGAGTTATCAAAAATGATGTTATCAATTAAACGGGCGTGTTCAAAGTTAACAGCAACAGCTAAAATCATTTGTTCACTATTTTCTGTCACAGGTTCAAGGTCCGGATATGATAACAAATTAACATAATCGATTGACCCACTCACTTGATCTTGTAAAAATTCTCTTACAGATGTGATCAGATGTTCGTTTGGTTGTTGTCCATTTTTAAATAAATTTAAACCATAAAGCAATGCATCGTAAAGCTTTGTTGCTTCGGCCCGCTCGGCTGTGGATAAATAAACATTACGACTACTTTTAGCTAAACCATCAGCTTCGCGAACAGTTGCTTCACCAATTAAAGTGACAGGAATGTTCAAGTCAGCAATAAGGGAGTCGACAACTGCTACTTGTTGGGCATCTTTTAAACCAAAATAAGCGGTTGTTGGCTGAACAATATTAAATAATTTCGTTAAAACAGTGATGACCCCAGCAAAATGTCCGGAACGCTTAGCACCACACAGGACGTTCGTTCGTTTTGAGATCGATAATGTTACATTCATTCGTTGTGGATACATCTCAGTCGCATCCGGTAGAAATAAAATATCGACACCATTTTCTTTGGCGATTCGTTGATCACGTAGTTCATCACGTGGGTATGTATCATAATCTTCGTTAGGCCCAAATTGTAATGGATTGACAAATATACTCGCGACAACGAGATCATTTTCTGTTGCCGCTTTATTCATAAGTGATGTATGACCTTCATGCAAGTAGCCCATTGTCGGGACAAATCCAACGGTTTTTATAAGTTCACTTTGTCTAAGTTTGTGCATTTCTTTAATCGTTCGTACAACTTTCATAAATATCCCTACTTTTTAGCTTCGTTAAAAAAATGAATGTTCATCAGTGGGAAATTGTTTTGCCCTAACGTCTTGGACGAAATTCGTTAATCCATTCACACCATTTTCAGCAAAATTAGCATATGTTTTAACAAATGATGGTAAATGATGTTCACCATATTTTAAGATGTCATGATAAACTAAAACTTGACCGTCACAGTGAACACCAGCTCCAATACCAATCGTCGGAATTGTTAAGTTTTGCGTCACTTTTTGGGCAAGTTGTTTAGGGATCGCTTCAACGACTAAAGCCATCGCCCCTGCTTGTTCAAGTTCTTTTGCTTGTTGTAATAAAGTTTCACCAGCTTCCCCTCGACCTTGGACATTATAGCCACCAAGGACATTAAAAGTTTGTGGGGTTAAACCTAAATGTGCAATGACTGGTACACCTGCTTCTGTTAATCGGCTCGTTAATTGTAAAATATGTTCTGAATATCCTTCAATTTTTAATGCTTGGGCATTCGTCTGTTGGAAAATTTTTTGCGCATTTTCTAATGATTTTTCTAAAGAAAGATGGAAGGACATAAATGGCATATCGACAGCAACAAATGAATTTTTGGCACCACGTTTCACCGCTTTTGCATGGTGAATCATATCTGTAACCGTTACTTGAACGGTTGAATCATATCCTAGAGTGACCATACCTAATGAGTCACCAACTAAAATCATATCGGCACCAGCAGCTTCCACTTGTGCGGCTGATGGATAATCATAAGCAGTAATCATAACAATTTTTTCATCTTTTTTCACCATGTTTTGTAAATCTTTACGTGTTTTCATGATCATATCCCCTCGCAAACCATTGTATTTCACCAGAGTATAGTTTATCTTGTTTTCCTTCTGGATTTGTTATTAAGAGTGCACCATCTTCAGCGATTCCTAAAAATTGACTCGTCCATTCATGTTTCATCGTTTTAATATTAATCTGCTCACCAATTCTAAAGCCATAACTTTCCCATTTTTGTTTGACTTTTGTAAAACCTTCACCAATATATGACTCATAACTTTTTTCAAACAAATTAAGTAATTGCTGAATCAATCGGTGGCGATCCCATTGTTTGTTTGTCTCTTCATAAAGTGATGTCGCTCTTTTTTGGACAATATCATCAAAATCTGTTCTTGATTGATTAACATTTAATCCAATACCTATAATAACATATAAAATTTGATCTTGTTCGGCATGCATTTCAGTTAAAATTCCTGATATTTTCTTTTGATCAATTAATAAATCATTTGGCCATTTGATTTGTGGTTGTAAATTTGTTTCTTCTTTAATTAAGTCCGCTAAGACAGTTGCTGTTAATAATGTTAACTGCGGGGCTAAATATGGTGGAATTTGTGGCCGTACAATCATACTTAACCATATTCCGTCTGTGTTATTTGAGTCCCAAGAACGGCCCATACGACCTTTGCCAGTCGTTTGTTCATCCGCAATTATAACTGTACCATGTTTCGCATTTTTTTGCGCTAATTGATGGGCTAACGTCTGTGTTGATGGAAGTGAAGTTTTATGGACGATTCGTTGGCCAAGCCAATTTGTTTGCAGACCCCATTGAATAGTGTTTTCACTTACTTTATCTGGAACATCAATAATTCGATAGCCTAAGCGGGGACGAGCATCGATGTTATACCCATCATCCGCTAATTCTTGCATATGTTTCCAAATAGCATTTCGGGAAATATTCAACTTTTCAGCAAGTATTTGACCAGATATATATTCATGATTGTGAGTTTGTAACAGTTCGATTAATCGACTTCGGGTGGATGACATAAAACCCACTCCTTTATCATTTTGTAATCATTTTCCAACTGATTAGTAACAATTTGTTTTTCTATTTCCGCTAACATTTGTTTCATCCATAAACCAGGTTGTAACTGGGGAAACATCATTTTTAAATCATAACCCGTAAATACGATATCTTTTACCGAATAAATCGCGAGTTTTCCATAAATATGCTCTAAATGTGAGAGAGTTAATTGATTGTTCGGTGAGATAATTTGTAAAACTCGTAAAAAATTATCAAAGTAATCTTCGCCTAACTGATAAACGAGCCAACGGTCCAATCCATTTTGATCAAAATAATTAATCGCCTTTTGTAAGTGAAAAGCTTCTTGATATGTTTTGCGAGAACATTTCCACGTATTTATTATATTTTTAATCGATAATTGGTCGTTTAATTGATTTAAAAGGACGAAAAATTCACTAAGTGATTGTAACGGTTTTATGATTTGTGCTAACTGAGTAAAAGCCTTTTGAGTTTTTTCACTGACAGGAATAAACTCGTTTGTTTTGGTGGCAATCATTTGTTGCAATGACTTTTTCACATATGTACCTTTAATAAGTTTAGTAAATTCTTGTGTGATGCGTTCGATTGCTACGTTTATTAATTGTTTATTAACCTTTTTAATTTGTGCACTTGTCTGAGGGTCAATCGTGAATCCGAGCTCACTGACAAATCTAAAAGCACGCAATATACGTAAGGGATCTTCGATTAATCGATCATAATCATTGTGAACTCCTTGAATGACTCCTCGCTCTAAACTTTCCTGGCCATTAAACGGATCAATAATTGTTTGCTTGATATTCATTGCTATCGCATTTATCGTAAAATCACGATGTTGTAAATCATTATATAATAATTTTTGGATATGTTCTTTGTGTGTCAATGAATCATCGATATTTATCCGTTCTGTGCAACGAAATGTTGACACTTCAAAAGAAATACCTTGATGTCGAATGATTATTGTTCCATGATCGACCCCTAAAGGAATTGTTTTTGGGAATATTTCCCTTATTTCTTCTGGTAATGCATCGGTAACAATATCAATATCACCAATTTGTCTGTTTAACAAAAAATCCCGGACACAACCACCAACGAAAAATGCGCTAAAAAGATGTTCATTTAATTGTTGGATAATTTCTTTTCCGTAAGAAAATAAATGATTACTCATAATTACCACCAGTTTATTTTAGCAATTTTTATAGCAAGTAATATATTGATCGACAATTTTTTGTGAATGAAATCTTTCATGAACATGATTGATCGCTGTCTTGGAAAATTGTTGATGGAGTTGATCATTTGTCAGTAAATTTATTGCGAAATGGCTGGCTTGTTTAACATCCCCTAAATCGACAAGATAGCCTGTTTGATCGTGTTCAATGACTTCAGGGATCCCACCAATATTAGTTCCAATACATGGTACTCCGCAAGCCATAGCCTCTAGCAAAACAAGTCCAAAACTTTCTTTATCGGATAATAATAATTTAAGGTCAGCAATCGATAACAATTCACTAATTTTTTTCTGTTTGCCTAAAAATAATACTTGGTCTTCTAACTGCATTTCTTTAACGAGCTCATAAATGGCTGGACATTCTGGGCCATCACCGACTAATAACAATTTTGCTTTCACTTGCTTTTGAATGAGATGAAACGTTTTAATAATATCATCGATTCGTTTAACTTTGCGAAAGTTTGATATATGAATAATCACTTTCTCATCTTGAGCAATTTCATAATGTTCCTTTAATACCGGATGATCTTTTTTAAAATATGTTTTTTCATTAACAAAGTTATGAATAACTGAAATATCTTTATTTGTCCCTAAACTTTTTTTCGTTTGTTCAACGAGACTATACGACACAGCTGTTACAATATCAGACTGTTCAATCCCGTGTTTAATCATTTTTTTAAACGTCGGATCAAAACTTAAGACACTAATGTCAGTTCCATGTAGTGTTGTCACAATTTTAACGGGATGTTTTGCAATATCACGTGCTAAAATTGCTGAAATCGCATGTGGCATAGCATAATGAACATGGAGCACATCTAATTTTTCCCGATCAATGACACTAGCCATTTTTGCTGCTAATGCTAAATCATAAGGTGGATATTGGAACACAGGATAATTGTTTAATTCAACTTCATGAAAATATATTTTTGGATGGAGACGATCGAGACGAAACGGAACACTCGATGTAATAAAATGAATTTGATAGTTTCTTTCGGCTAAGAGCTTGCCTAATTCCGTTGCGATCACACCAGAGCCACCAACTGTCGGATAACATGTCATACCAATTTTTAACATATACTCACTCCTATTTGCTGACAATCATTCACTTAATTCCTAAAATATGGAATATTTTCTAAGCCATAAATTAACTCATCAAGTTCAATCACTTGCTCAATCGCTAATTTAATGCCTGGCATGAATGATTGGCGGTTTAGTGAATCATGTTTAATTGATAATGTTTGCCCTTCACTCCCAAAAATAACTTCCTGATGGGCGACTAAGCCGGGCAGACGCATACTATGAATTTTTAATCCTTCGATATCAGCTCCGCGAGCATGTTTAATCGTTTCATAGGCGCTAGGATGCCCTTGTATTTTTGGAGTTCTTTGTTCATTAATCATCTCAGCTGTTTTAATCGCTGTACCTGATGGTGCATCAATTTTTTGATCATGATGCTTTTCAATGATTTCTACATCTGGAAAGTACTTTGCAGCCATTTGGGAAAATTTCATCATTAAAATGGCCCCAATCGCAAAATTAGGGGCAATGATTGCGCCTGTTTTTTGCTGTTTGGCTAAAGTCGTTAATTCATTTATATGTTCAGCGGTAAATCCTGTTGTTCCAACGACAGGTCTTATCTTGTTTTGTAAGGCTAATTTCGTATGTTTATAGCCTACATCAGGTATTGTTAAATCTAAAAGAATATGAGCATCAACTTGCTCGAGACAAGTTTTCGCATCGGTAAAAATCGGTGCATCTATTTTTGGTAACGATGGAATATTTGCAACACTTTTACCATCATATTTTCGATCAATACATGCAACCAGTTTAAAATGATTCTCACGGGCAATCATTCGTAAAGCTTCTTGTCCCATTTGTCCGCGTGGTCCAGCAACAATAATGTTAGTCATGTGACATCCCCTCTAAATTATCTTCTTTTCTAGTCCAACGATCTTTATCACGTGTCTTAAACTTATTCATCGTTTCGGAAAATGCTTCCGATAAATCAATATTTAACGAATTAGCAAAACAAGCGATAACAAATAAAATATCGCCTAACTCTTCTTCAATCGACTGTTCAACTTCTGTGTCTTTTTTAGGTTTTTCCCCATAATGGTGGTTTATTTCTCGGGCAAGTTCACCAACTTCTTCCGATAAACGAGCGATTAAACTTAAAGGTGAGAAATAACCTTCTTCAAATTGTGAAATATATTGATCAACTTCATCTTGTAATTGTTGTAAATGAATTGATTTTTTAATGGCTAATAATCCCCTTTTATTCGTTAACTTTCTTTAATGGTAGCTAAAAGCGGCAAATTTGACAAATATTAAGACTGTCCACCGATTTGAATTGTCTTTACGTATAAACATTCATTACATTTGTCGCTTTAGCCAATTTTAATTATAATAGATGAACGTCAATTACTCGGTATTAAAGGAGGTCATTGGTTTGTTATCAGGCATTCGCTTAAAAAATGTTTTATTTATTTTGTTAGGTGCTGCTATTTTTTCATTTGGCATCGTGCATTTTAATATGCAACACAACTTAGGTGAAGGTGGATTCACGGGGATTACGTTACTTTTTTATTTTTTATGGAGCTGGGATCCAGCGATTATGAATATTATTTTAAATGTGCCCGTATTTATCGTTGGCTTAAAAGAATTAGGTCGACAAACATTTATATATACAATCATCGGAACGCTTTCAGTCTCATTATTTCTCTCTATTTTTCAAGCGAACCAATTTTATTTAAATTTACAATCCGATATGACATTAGTCGCTTTATTTGCTGGTGTTTTTATTGGTATTGGTTTAGGGATTATATTTCGTAATGGTGGAACAACCGGTGGCGTTGATATCATCGCACGAATTGTTAATAAATATATCGGCTGGAGCATGGGAAAGACAATGTTTATCTTCGACTTTTTAGTCATTACGTTGTCGATCTTTTTTGTGCTTGATCTTATTCAAGGTATGTATACATTAGTTGCCGTATATATTGGGGCTCGTGTCATCGATTTTATCCAAGAAGGTGCTTATTCAGCAAGAGGCGCAATTATTATATCAAAAGAAAGCCAGACGATTGCTAAACAAATTAATCAGTCAATGAATCGTGGCGTTACAATTTTAACCGGCAAAGGAAGTTATACAGGAAGTAGACATAATGTCCTATATTGTATCGTTGCTAGAAATGAACTTGTCCCGTTAAAAAGTATTATTACGAAAATAGATCCTTATGCATTCGTATCAGTAACATCTGTGCATGAAGTGTTAGGTGAAGGATTTACACATGATGAAAATAAAACACCATTAAAATAAACTAACCGTCGTTTTAAAACGTGCCATCAAATGATAATCATCTTTTACACGTTAGAAACGACGGTTTTAATATAATATTTGAAATAAATTAATCGTTTGACAAAAAGATTAAAACAAAACGCATGAGTTCCATGACAGCAATTAGTGCTGCAGCAACATAAGTTAAAGCAGCGGCATCAAGTACTTTTTTCGTATCGCGTTCTTCCTCATTGCGGATAATGCCTGTGACAATGAGTTGATCCATTGCCCGGCTTGATGCATTAAATTCTACGGGTAATGTGACAAGTTGGAATAATACAGCAGCAGCCATAAAAATAATTCCAAATAATATTAAGTTTGCCAAACCCATAATTAATCCAGCAATAATTAAAATAAATGACATGCGTGAGCCTAAATTAGCGACGGGAACGAGAGCTGTACGAAACTGTAAAAACGCATATTTTTCAGCATGTTGAATAGCATGTCCAACCTCATGTGCGGCAACAGCTGCTGCAGCCATTGAGCGTCCATTATAAATATCCGGTGACAATCGAACGACTTTTTTTCTTGGATCATAATGATCTGACAATGTCCCACGTGTTTGCTCGATCGCTACATCAAATAAACCATTATCATCTAAAATTTTTCGAGCAACCTCAACTCCTGATAGTTGAGTAGATGTTGGCACTTGAGAATATTTATGATAAGCATTTTTTACTTTTGATTGTGCCCATAATGGTAAAAGTAATAATACAGCAAAATATATTAAATACGCACCCATTGACATTTCTCTAACCTCCAGTATAAATGATCTGTCTATGGTCAATTTTAGTCAAATTATGCCCATTCGTCAACTATTGTTTACTTCTTTTCTTTTTTTGTTCAGCAATATATTTGCGCCAGCTAACATAGGCTAGCGTTAATACAATCATTCCGCCAATTAAACTAACCGCTATAAAAAATGTTGTCATATTTTGTGGTTTTTCCTCTTTAACAACTTCAGTGAAAATTAATTGTTTGACAGCGGTTGTTTTCATAATATTCGAAAACTTATGAACCATGATAATGGGAAATTTGTTAAATGTTAATAGCAATTCCATCATACGATGTCTCACCCCATATATCTGTTATTACAAATATATGAAATTTACTCATATGTATGATAAAAATAATGATGTTATTTTAGCTGTCTCTGTTGGTGAATCGTTAAAAAATAAACGAATATAATCGTTAATATGCTCAGCCAAAATGTAAAATAACCAATTTCATTCATATAATCTGTCAGCGAACTATAAATAGGCATCATTTTGTAGACATAATCAATAATATCATTATGTAAAATCCAAATAGCTGCAACCGTAAAGTGCCTCATTTTTATATTATAAAAAGGTGTATATAGTAATCCTTGAATCGCCATACCAGCATGTGAAGCGATTAACATATATCCTTGCCAACCAATCGCCCCATCAACAAACAAAGTAAATAAGTTCATAACTACAGCCCAAGTTCCATATTTAAATAATGACATAACAGCAAGAGCCGCCATGTACGATAAATTTTTATTGTAAATAAAGAAAAGTAACCAAATCGTAAAAAACAAACTTGCTGTTGGACTGTCGGGAACAAACGGTAAAAATATTGTCGGTGTTATTCGAAGTTGGCTTTCATACCATAAAAATCCATAGATCGTTCCGAATAAATTAATAAAAAACAAAAGTATTAAAAAATAACGATCAAGCAATATTTGGCGAATATTGTTCATAAAAATCTCCTTAAACACAAACACTTATAAAAAAACACCCTTGCCATTGAACGGCAAAGGTGCTAAATGATTGATTACTCTGCATCTTCGTTAACAGATTGAATAAATTCAATGAGCTGTTCTAATTCTTCATCTGATCCGGTAAATGTTCCTGGTGGCATTGATCCTGTACCATTTTCAGCGATATCAGCAATTTCTTCATCCGAATATTCGATGCCAATTAACGTTGGACCAGCTGCACCACCTTCTAATGAATCACCATGACAACTTAAACAACTATCACTATATACTTCATAACCTTCATGAGTAACGTCTATATCAACATCAGCTTCAGGTATAGGTTTGTTTTCCTCAGCACGTTGCTCCCAATCAACTGCAGCTGCAGACTCATAGGTGAGCCAAATAACTGATGCTAAGGCTAAAATCATCATCGCTACCGCAACTGGACGTTGGGGTGGCCTTCTTCCAGGACCATTATCTAAAAATGGAGCGAGGAATAAAGCACCAAAAGCTAATCCAGGTATAACGATGATACCCATAATAACAAAGTTTCCAGATGCAAATTCATATTTTAAAAGTTCGTATAAAAATAAGAAATACCAGTCAGGTAATGGTGTATATCCTATTGTTGTTGGATCAGCTAGTGTTTCTAATGGTGAAGGATGTGCTAAAACAACGCTTAAAAATCCAATGAGAAATACAGAACCGACTAACCATTCTTTTAATAAGAAGTTAGGATAAAAGTATTCTGTACGCCCAGGATATTCTGAGTAATCTTTCGGGATGTATGACGTTCTTTCAGCTTTTATTCTAGAGTCACCAACATATTGCATCCCTTTACCTCTTTTCATGGCTTTTACCTCCTTATCGATTATAGTGGTCCTGCAATACCTTGCCTACGGATTAAAATAAAGTGAATTCCAAGTAGGGCAAATAAAGCACCTGGTAAGAAGAACACATGAATTGCAAAGAAACGGGTCAGCGTTTGTGCCCCGACAATTTCTTCATCACCAGCGAGCAATGTTTTTAATTGTTCACCCACAAAGGGAACTTGTTCAGCAATTTCTAAGCCAACTTGTGTTGCGAAATAAGCTTTATTATCCCAAGGTAATAAGTAACCTGTAAACCCTAAACCGAGAACGACGAAAAAGAGTAAAACTCCAACCATCCAGTTTAATTCACGAGGTTTTTTATAAGCACCTTGGAAAAATACACGCATCGTATGTAAGAGTAACATGACAATTGTCACACTGGCGCCCCAATGGTGCATGCCACGTACAATTTGTCCATGAGCAACTTCGGTTTGTAAATAGTAAACAGATTTCCAAGCATTTTCAATATCTGGTACATAGTACATCGTGAGAAACATACCTGATAAAATTTGAATAACGATGACGAAAAATGTTAATCCACCAAAGCAATAAACAAAAGCTGAAAAATGATAAGCTGGGTTTACGTGCTCTGGCACTTCACTTTCAGCGATATCTCGCCAAATAGGCGTAATATCTGCTCGTTCATCAATCCAATCGTAAATTCTCTGAAACATAATTTATTACGCCTCCTTCCCTGATTTTGCTTTTCCTAAGAATAACATACCATCTTCCACCTTTTGCTCATATCGGTGGAGTGGCTCAAGTGGTGGTGTTCCGGGAACGTTTGTACCATCTTTATAAAAGCGTCCATTGTGACATGGACAGAAATATTCACCAGGATAATCTTCATTACCTTCCCACGTAACGTTACAACCTAAATGTGTACAAATTGGGGAATGAGCAATGATTTCGTCATTGTCATCTTTAAACACCCAGGCTGTTCGGGTGACTTCTGAATCATACCATCCATCAACTTGCTCAACTTGCCACTCGATACGTTGGGGCTCTTCTGTAATATCATCAACAGCCAAACCTACATTGGCATATTCACCAGCAGCTGAAGGCTTTAAGATAGGATCAACAGCCATACGAGCCATTGGTACGAGCATTCCTGCTGCCATAAATCCACCTAAACCCATTAGGGAATAATTCAAAAATTGTCTACGGGAAACTTGTTGTTTTTTTTCACTCATGATTTTCCCCCTCTCTTTCACATAATCACGCATACATTTTCATAAATAATTACTAGGACATATTCATAATAGCTTAATCTTTATAATCGGTCAATTAATAATCATTTTTGTAATAAAAAGTTACTATTTTTAGATTGTTTATTAAGTTATGACCAAAATGTTTGAATCATTTCACTTAACTTATCTGCTTGAGTTTTGATAAAAGACTTAGCTGAATCATCATGGATATGATCAAATGGTACATGTGATAGCCATAAAAATTGCCCATTGAGCTCGTCACTATATTTATTCCACTCACTATCAAGTGATATGATAAATGCTTTATCAAAGGACTGTTCATAAAATGAGGTGATCCACTCATTCAATCGTTTCATTTCGTCTGTATAACTTGAATGATTGACATAACTGTACGTTGGAAGCAACATTAATCGACCAGCTAAGCGTCTTTCTAACTCATATGATAAAACTTCGATATATTCACGTTCAAGGGCACTTGCCTTCATTTGTTGATCATTTGTTAAATCGAGTTTGACTAAGGGTATGAGTAAAGTATCGATATATTCTTTTGTTTCTATAAATGTTTCGAGATTTGCTTTCGTCCATTTCATAACCTTATGACCCCCTCCTGTTTATGTCGAATACTATGTAAATGGTAACGTAAATCAAATGGGGAAAGCAAATGTAAACATAGTAATAGGCTCCATGTTTTAAATTGATTGAGTGAATTGGAGTTTAAACAATTATGAATAATCATCTTCGAGTAATCGTTCAACATAAAGCGATATTTCGTGATCATTTTTTTCGATCGTTAAATATTTCTTAAAAATTTTAATCGCATCTTTTATTTTACCTTCTTCCACGAGAAAATATGCATATTCTCGTAAAAATTGCTCATCATGTTTTAAAAGTGGATAAACATTTTCATAGGTCGTTGCTGCTAAATGATATGCTTCAATTTCTACATAAGCTTTAGCCAATTCCCAATCATAAAGGGGGTCTTGTACATTCATTTGTTTTAAATCTTGCAAAAGGTCAATTAGTTGCTCATATTGAGATTGTTCTTTATAATAATTAACTAAAAACAAAACAGCTTCTTTATATTCAGGATCTAAAGCAATTGCTTCACTCATATAATGAATACTATCTGTCGTTTTTCCACGTTGATAGGCTAGTTTACCAGCTAAATAATAAAGTTCTTTGTTGTAAGCGTCAATATGAAGCCCATCTGTTGCTACTTCAAAGGCTTCTTCAAGTAACTCGTCATCTTTATAAGCTTTCACTAAAAAGACATATGCTGAATGATAATGTTTATCTTGTGCTAATAATTTTCGCCATTGTTGAATCGCTAATTGACGTTCTTTCGCATAATAAGCAGTTAAGCCATGTTTAAACAATGTATCTGGATGATCATCATCGACAAGGTGATAAAATTGTAAAGCTTTCTCATATTGACCAATACCCGCATAAGCTTCCGCTAAACGTAAATGGATTGACACATCATTTAAAACTTCCATCCATGTTAATACCCGTTCATAATAAGTGATCGAACGGGCATATTTACCAATTGAAAAAAGCAATTCCCCTAAGGCAAAATCGATAATCGGTTCATCAGGGGCAATTTGTTTAGCTTCTAATAACTTTTCCTCAGAGACTTCATAAAGCCCTTGAACTTCATATAAATCAGCTAACTGGATTAATGACTGTAAATATTGTGGATCATTTTCGTCGACTTTCATTAATAAATTGATCGCTTTTTCATCATCTTCTTGATCGATGTAAATTTGCGCTAACGATAAAATAATATCCGTTTCTTCAGGAAATCGTTCATGAAGCGCTTGAAATACATGCTTCGCTTGCTCAAGAAACCCAAACATTTGATAAACTTCCGCAATCGCAAACTTCTCCTGTATCGATGCGGTTCGTAAGGATTTCTCTAACATATCAAGCGCTAATTCGTATTCATTATTTTTCATTAATTCATAAGCACGTTCAATATTATTCATTAACATACACCTTTACTAATTAATCGATCCAAACCATTTGTTTCATTCAAATGAGATTAGCTTTAAATTTACCTCATGATTGTATCAATTCATTTAAATGAGTAAAAAACTGAGGATAAGATATATTAATGGCCGAATCATCATCAATTGTCACATTGCCTTCAGTAATTAATGAAGCGATCGTTACCATCATTGCCATTCGATGATCATAATAAGCAGAAACATCTGCTCCTTTTAATGGTGTTGGACCATTAATAATCATACCATCGTCAGTTTCAGTAACATTAGCCCCGAAAGCTTGTAACACTTCAACAACCGCTCGAATACGATCAGTTTCCTTTACTCTTAATTCTGCGGCATCTTTTATAACTGTCTTTCCGTTGGCTTGTGTTGCTAAAAGTGCAATGACAGGAATTTCATCAATCAGTCGGGGAATTAAATCACCTGCAATTGTTGTTCCTTGAAGCTGTGTTGACTGAACAATAATATCACCAAAAGGTTCATGATTGAGTTGCTGTTCATTTTGAAATGAAATACTTGCCCCCATTTTTTTCATAACATCGATGATTCCTGTACGTGTTGGATTAAGGCCAACCTTACGTAATGTCATGTGACTGTCAGGGACGATCGCAGCTGCTACTAAAAAGAAAGCTGCTGAAGAAATATCACCTGGAACATATATTTCACTCCCTCGTAAAGTCGTTGATGGTTGAATCGTTACTTTTAAACGATCAATCGTTAAATTTGCACCAAAAGCACGTAACATCCGTTCTGTATGATCACGAGTAATTGCCTTTTCAATAACGGTTGTTTTTCCAGTGGCAAATAAACCTGCGAATAACAAAGCAGATTTAACTTGTGCACTTTTAACGGGTAAATGGTAAGTCATTCCTGTTAGCTTTCGGCCATCAATCGCTAAAGGTAATAATTGGCCATGATCTCTACCGTAAATATGAGCACCCATTTGTCTAAGCGGTTCAACGACACGTGCCATCGGTCGCTCGGTTAAATGGGGATCACCGTAAATTGTTGAAAACAGCGGTAAACTGGCGAGTAATCCGGTTAATAACCGAGCAGTTGTTCCAGAATTTCCGAAATAAAGTGGATTTTTTGCCTCAGTCAACGCCGTATGCCCCTCACTATTAATTTCAACGGTTGTGTCATTTTGTGTAATGGAAACACCTAAGTGACGAAATGTATCAATGGTATGCATACAGTCATCGCTCGTTAAAAAGTTCGATATTTTTGTCGTTCCTTTGGCTAAAGAACCTAAAATGATCGCCCGGTGTGAGATCGACTTATCCCCGGGGATTTTAATCGATCCTCGTAAACTTTGGTTAAGTGGCTGTAACACTCGTCGTTTCAAATGATTTCACATCCTTGTCATAACAGTTATAAATCTTTTGATACATCATAACCATGATCAATTAATAACGTAAAACTTCTGTCCTGGGCTTCTTTAGTTGGCAAACTTAAGCGAAGAACGCCTGAAATACCTTCCCGAATTTCTAAAATTCTTGTATTTGTAATACTAATATCATGATCAGCTAATAGTTGAATCACTTGAGCGATTGCCCCAGGTTCGTCTTGAACATCAACAAATAAGTCATAAAATGAAGGAATAGCACCACGTTGTTTTGTTCCAAGTCCATCACGATACTCTTTCGCTTGTTCCAAATAATCAATCATTCGTAATTTATTTTCCTCAACGATTAGTTTTCTCATCGTTTGCATTTCCATGACCCACTCATCAAGCAATTGAACCATTTTATCACGGTTATGGTAAAATATATCTTCCCACATTTTTGGATTACTTGAAGCAATACGAGTAATGTCGCGAAATCCACCAGCCGCTAAATTAGGCAAATAAGCATGCTTTTTTTCCCATTTTCTCGCTTGATGAACGAGTGATGAGGCAATTAAATGGGGAAAATGAGAAATAACACTTGTCATTTCGTCGTGCTCTTCTGGCTTTAAAACGAGAAAATGACTCTTTGTCACCTGCAATACATTTTTTAAACGTTCGACTTGAGCATCAAGGCATTTTTTTGTTGGGATTAAAACATAGATCGCATTTTCAAACAAATGGCTTTTAGCTGCTTCAATGCCCGTTTTATGAGAGCCTGCCATTGGATGACCCCCGATAAATACAACATGCTCATTTGTCAATTGATTCGCTTGTTTAATAATTGAACCTTTCACAGAAGATACATCTGTGACAATGACATCTTTTGTAAACGGTATATCGTTGAGTTGTTTCATTAACTCAATCGTCTCAGAAATCGGTGCTGCAAATATAATAATATCTGCTTTTAAGGCAGCCGGTTTAAAATTTGTCTCAGAGGTATGAATGATTTCATGTTCTAAAGCATATTTAATCGTTTGTTCATTTTTATCAAAGCCGATTAAAAAATGTTGTTGCTCCGCCGCTAACGCTTTAGCTAGTGACCCGCCGATCAGGCCGAGGCCAGCAACTAAAATGGTTTGTTTCATCTGGAAGTCTCCTATTCTTCTAACATTTGTCGATTATACGTTTGGATGAGTAAATGTAATGTTGCCATATCATCTGTTTCACCAAGTGTAATACGGGCAGTTTTTGGATAACCTAACAGTTCGCCTGGACGAACAATGTAACCATGTTTCATTAAAAAATTAAACAGATGTTCCCCACTGCTCGGTGTTTTCACTAACATAAAGTTAGCTTCGGTTGGATAAAACTCCCATCCAATTGTCTTTAAAAATTGTGCGAATTGTTCTTTCACACGTTTATTTTTTGTAACAGTTTCCTTAATAAAATTTTGATCCTTTAAGGCAACTTTGGCAGCTTTTTGGGCGATTGCTGACGTATTAAAAGGGCCACGTACGATATTAAGTTGCTTCGCTATTGTTTGAGTCGTAACCGCATATCCAACCCTTAAGCTCGCCAGTCCATAGGCTTTGGAAAATGTGCGTAAAGTTACAAGGTTTGGGTATTTTTTAATTTGTTCAATCGCACGGATATCATATTTAGGATCTTGAAACTCATAATAAGCTTCATCAAGAACAACAAGAATATGTTCAGGACAATGGTCCATAAACGATGTAAATTGTTCTTTCGTGATCGAAAGTCCTGTTGGATTATTCGGTGTACATAACCAGATAATTTTTGTTTTATCGGTAATACTTGCTAACATTGCATCAAGGTCATGTTTTCCATCAATGACAGGAACTTCGGTAATGTCAGCCCCTTCGATTAAAGCGTGGTGGCGATATTGTGGAAATGTTGGTGTCGCCATAATCGTATGGTCACCTTGTTGTAAAAATGTACGTGTGATAATTTGAATAATTTCATCAGAACCACTGCCAAAAACAAGTTGATCGGTGTTGATGTGTAACTTTTCACTTAAAGCATTTCTGAGGTGTGTCGCATGTCCATCAGGATAATATGCAAAATCAAACGAAACATCGTTTAATATTTGGTGAAGTTGTGGCGAAAACCCATAAGGATTTTCATTAGAGGCTAATTTAACAATTTTATCAATGTTATATTCGTTTTTAATATCTTCTACACTTTTTCCAGGTTGATAAGGTGTCATCTTTTGTAAAATTGATTTACCTTGCATCATTAACCATACCTTTCTTAATCTTTTAATAAATCAGGACGTAATTTAATCGCTTCATTATGATAAATATGAATAAGTTCATCTTGGTTTTTATCCGTACGTAAAACCATCATAATTCGGATACATTTTTCTAAACTATTTGGCACATCGATCTCTTGCATACACATGACTGGCACATACGTCCATCCAGAAAATTTTCGTAAAGCTTTTGCAGGAAAAACGTCGTTTAAATCATTTGTCACTGAAATAAATACATGTGAAATATGTTCAGGTTTCACATCATTTTTATCAACCATTTCCGCAATGAGTTGTTTCGTATGGTCAATTATTTCTGTTGCCTCATTTTTTGTAACAGTCGTTGCACCTCGTAGGCCACGTGTCATCATTGATTCAGCTCCTTGAAAAATTGTGATAAATATTCACTCAAAATCTCATCTGCAATAACTTCGGTAACAGGTTTTCCAACTGCCTCCAATAAAACCATTTGGATATTTTCTCGGATCGTTTTTTTATCTTGTTTCATATGGTGAATAATTTTAGCGACAGGTATATTTCCTAGGTCGAGTGGATAAGCATTATGAATCAACCATTTCGTTAATTGCATATATGGTAGTTTAATATGAAATTGTCGCTCACTTACAAACATCGCAAATAAAAGGCCAATCGCTACTGCTTCTCCATGTGTCAAATGACGATAGGAAAATTCTGCTTCTAAAGCATGGGCAAGCGTATGTCCTAAATTAAGAAATTTACGTTCACCCGACTCTTTTTCATCACGTTCAACGATATTCGCTTTCACTTCGATCCCTTGTAGTAAATGATTACTTAAGTCTTCTGAAGATATATCATTTAACTGATAGTTCATCAATTGAAAAAATAAAGCTTCGTTAGCGATTAAAGCTTCTTTAACGATTTCTGCATAACCTGAACGAATCTCTGCCAGCGGAAGTGTTTGTAATGTTTCAACATCATAAATAACAGCCGTTGGTGGATAAAAGCTGCCAATTAAATTTTTACCTAAATCATGATTAATAGCGACTTTACCACCAACACTACTATCGTGGGCAAGAATTGTTGTTGGAATTTGCACATAATCAATTCCCCGCATAAATGTTGCCGCAACTAAACCCGCTAAATCACCAACAACCCCACCACCAAGGGCAATGATTAATGACTGACGATCAAGTCCATACGATAGGGCATCTGTTTGCAATTGATGATACGTATGAATATTTTTTGATGCTTCACCTGCTTTAATTGTCGTTTGATACACATGATTATTTGAAAAATTATTTAAAATATCATCTAAATAAAGTTTAGCAACCGACTCATCAGTAATAATTAAAATCGCTGTATAATGATCGGACAAATAATCGGTTAGTTGATGACGTATTTGTTGACCAATATAGACGTTATACTCGTTTGTTGAAGACTTTACGGTCAATGTCTTCATTTAAAAAGTCCTCGTTTCTTCACGATATTGATCAATCGCTTGTTTCAACATTGGAAATTGATCACTCGAAAACTGTTCAGTAATTGCTTTGGCTAATTCAAAGGCGACAACATGTTCCATTACAACAGCTGCAGCAGGGACCGCACAAGAGTCTGAACGTTCAATACTCGCTTCAAATGCTTCTTTTGTCTCAATATCAACACTTTGTAGCGGCTTATAAAGTGTTGGGATAGGTTTCATCACACCACGAACAACAATTGGCATTCCCGTTGTCATTCCACCTTCAAAGCCACCTAAACGATTCGTTCGACGGTGATAACCATCTGTTTCATTCCAAACAATTTCATCATGGACTTCACTCCCGTTTTTGCGAGCAGCTTCAAATCCAAGTCCAATTTCCACACCTTTAAAAGCATTAATACTCATCACACTTCCAGCGATTCGACCATCAAGTTTACGATCATAATGGACGTATGAACCAATACCCGCTGGCATTCCTTCTACATAAACTTCTGTAACTCCCCCAATGGAATCGCCATCTGCTTTCGCTTGGTCAATCGCATCCATCATTTGTTGTTCGATCGTTTGATCAAGGGTTCGAACGGGTGATGCTTCAGATATTTCTCGTCTTTCTTTGACAGATAAATTATCTTGATCTGCTGCTTTTATTCCAGCAATTTCTTTGACATATGCTGTAATATGAATCCCTAAATGTTTTAATAATGTTTTCGCAACTGCACCTGCAGCAACCCGGGCAGCTGTTTCCCGTGCGGATGAACGTTCAAGGACATTACGCATATCACGGTGGCCATATTTAAGCGCACCATTTAAATCAGCATGACCTGGACGTGGACGTGAAATGATGCGACGTACTTTTTTATCATCTGCAATAGGTTCTTCGCCCATAATGTCTGTCCACCGCTTAAAGTCATCGTTATGTATCACTAGAGCAATCGGTGAGCCTAATGTGTAACCATGACGAACACCACTAGCAATTTCAACTAAATCTTTTTCAATTTGCATCCGACGCCCCCGCCCATACCCTTTTTGTCGCTCAAGTAGTGAATGGTTAATATCATCAGCGACAAGAGGCATCCTGGCAGGAACACCTTCAATAATCGTCGTTAATTGTTTACCATGTGATTCACCCGATGTTAAATAACGCATGAAAATCCCCCATCTCCTTTATTCAGTAAATGTTCTAAACATATAAAATGTATCTTACAATTATAGCGACCTGTTGTGAAATAAGCAATATTTCCTAAAAATTTTATTTACCGCTTCAATATTTTTCATAAAAAAATGTTTCTAATACTTGCAAATGATATTGTGCCGGATTAAAAATTTGTTCCGTACTTCCGACAAATAAAACACCGGCTTCTTTTAATGATTGACTAAATTTTTTATAGATCATTTGCTTAGCTTCATCCGTGAAATAAATAAGGACATTGCGACAAACGATTAAATCAACATTTTTTGGATAAGGATCACTTAACAAATTATG
>Ga0079225_10000480_pt1 | contig 21601 bp, 20 predicted proteins | sample Poulit2012_FD_76344 | JGI IMG/M metagenome (GOLD analysis project Ga0079225, IMG submission 76344) | Agricultural soil microbial communities from Georgia to study Nitrogen management - Poultry litter 2012 | ecosystem: Environmental > Terrestrial > Soil > Agricultural land | place: USA: Georgia... | reverse complement strand
TCTGGGGCGATGAGGTCGAGGAGGTCCGCTGGTTCTCCGCCGCCGACCAGCGCTCGTTGGAGATCAGCGAGGACGGGGTATGGGCACCGCCGTGCCGGGAGGTGCTGCTGACCGAGCAGGTCCGGGCCCGGGCCGCCGAGCTGGTGCCGAGCCTTCCCGGAGCCGCGGAGATGCTGGAGAAGCTCGCCGAGGGTATCGCCGTGGATGGGATGGAGTCCCTCGCCCCGGCACTGGTCGAGGAGATGGTCCCGTTCCTGAGCCTGGTCCCAGGCACCTCGCTGGTGCTCATCGATGAACCCGAGCGAGTGCGCCGCCGGGCCCATGACCTGGTCGCCACCACCGAGGAGTTCCTGGCGGCAGCCTGGACCTCTGCTGCGGCCGGTGCGCAAACCCCGTTGGACCTGTCCGAGGCCTCCTTCGATACGTTGGCCAAGGTCCGGGACGTGGCCGCCCGGCGCGGTCTGGGCTGGTGGACGATCGGTGCCTTCACCCAGGACGCCGAGCTGGCACAACTGAGCGAGCACGGGACCGATGAGCTCCCGGCGTCCGGGGACGACGAGGACGTTTTCGCCCCCGCGACCCGCTCGGTGCAGTTGGCTTCCCGAGATGTGCGCGGTTACCGCGGTGACACCGAGGCGGCCGTCACCGATCTGCACCAGCTGACCACCGCCGGCTGGCGGTTGGTGCTGGTCACTGAAGGCCCCGGTCCGGCTCGGCGGATGGTTGAGCAGCTGCTCGATGCCGACGTGCCCGCCCGGCTGGTCTCCGCCGTCGAACCGGCCGACGGCGATGCTCGCCCCGGTGAGGACCCCCACCTTCCCGCAGCGGGTCTGGTGTTGGTCACCACTGCCTCGGTGGGCCGCGGATTCGTCAGTGAGCACCTGCGCCTGGCGCTGTTCACCGAGGCGGATCTGACCGGCCGGGCCGGGGCAGGCTCCACTCGGGACATGCGCCAGATGCCGTCCCGGCGGCGTAACGTCGTCGACCCCCTCGCCCTGCGGCCCGGTGACTTCGTGGTGCACGAGCAGCACGGTGTGGGCCGGTTCGTGGAATTGATCAGCCGCACCATCGGGGCCGGCCGCAACGCTGCCACCCGTGAATACATGGTGATCGAGTACGCCGCCTCCAAACGCGGACACCCCGGGGACCGGTTGTACGTGCCCAGCGACTCCCTGGACCAGGTGACCAAGTACACCGGTGGTGAGGCGCCGTCGCTGAACAAGATGGGCGGATCGGACTGGGCCAAGACCAAGGGCCGGGCCCGCAAGGCGGTCAAGGAGATCGCCTCCGAGCTGATCCGGCTGTACTCGGCCAGGATGGCCACCACGGGGCACGCCTTCGGGTCGGACACCCCGTGGCAGCGCGAACTGGAGGACGCTTTCGCCTTCACCGAGACCCCGGATCAGGCCGTGACCATCGATGAGGTCAAGGCGGATATGGAGAAGTCGGTGCCGATGGACCGGCTGGTCTGCGGCGACGTCGGTTATGGCAAAACCGAGATCGCCGTGCGGGCAGCGTTCAAGGCTATCCAGGACGGTAAGCAGGTGGCAGTGCTGGTACCGACCACACTGCTGGTCCAGCAGCACTTCGAGACCTTCTCCGAGCGCTACGCCGGGTTCCCGGTCGAAGTCCGGGGACTGTCCCGGTTCCAGAGCGCGGCCGAATCCCAGCAGGTCAAGGACGGGGTACGCGACGGCTCGGTGGATGTGGTGATCGGCACCCACCGGCTGCTCACCGGTGAGGTGCGCTTCAAGGACCTGGGTCTGGTGGTGGTCGATGAGGAGCAGCGCTTCGGCGTCGAACACAAGGAGACCTTGAAGCAGCTGCGCACGAACGTCGATGTGCTGGCGATGAGCGCCACCCCGATCCCGCGGACTCTGGAGATGGCGGTCACCGGGATCCGGGAGATGTCCACCTTGGACACCCCTCCGGAGGAGCGGCACCCGGTGCTGACCTTCGTGGGCCCGTATGCGGATAAGCAGATCGCTGCCGCGGTCCGCCGCGAGTTATTGCGCGAGGGGCAGGTGTTCTATGTGCACAACCGCACCGAGTCGATCGAGCGGGCCGCCGCGCGCATCCGTCAGCTGGTGCCCGATGCCCGGGTGGCGGTAGCGCACGGGCAGATGAACGAGCACGAACTCGAACGCGTGATCGTGGACTTCTGGAACAAACGCTCCGACGTGCTGGTGTGCACCACGATCGTGGAGACCGGTCTGGACATCTCGAATGCGAACACGCTGATCGTGGAGCGGTCCGATGCGATGGGCCTGTCCCAGCTCTACCAGCTGCGCGGGCGGGTCGGCCGGGGCCGGGAACGCGCCTACGCCTACTTCCTCTACCCGCCCGAGCGCCCGCTCACCGAGACCGCTCACGAACGATTGCAGACCATTGCCGCCAACACCGACCTGGGTTCGGGGATGCGGGTGGCGCTGAAGGATCTGGAGATCCGTGGTGCGGGCAACCTGCTCGGCGGGGAGCAGTCCGGGCACATCGCCGGGGTCGGGTTCGACCTCTATGTGCGGATGGTCTCCGAGGCGGTGGCCGGCTTCCGCGGGGAAAAGCAGGAAGAACTGCCGGAGCTGAAGGTGGAGATCGGGGTGGATGCCCACATCCCGCACGACTACATCCCCCACGAGCGGCTGCGGTTGGAGGCCTACACGAAACTCGCCCAGGTGGCCGATGAACAGCGGATCGGCGACGTGCGCGCCGAACTGGTGGACCGCTACGGCCTGGTGCCCGAACCCGCGCAGCGGCTGTTCGCCGTCGCCAGTCTGCGGATCAAGGCCCGGGCCGCGGGGTTGAGCGATATCACCGCGCAGGGCAAGTTCATCCGGTTCGCTCCGGTAGAACTGGCCGAGTCCGCCCAGATGCGGCTCAAGCGCCTCTACCCGGGAACGGTGCTCAAACCGGCGGTCCGCACCGCATTGGTGCCGGCTCCGACCACCGCCCGGGTCGGGGGGACGCCGTTGCGCGATGAGGCTCTGCTGCAGTGGCTCAACGATCTGATCGACGCCGTGTTCGAACCCGAGGGCAGCGTGGCGGCGGCGGCCACGGTGGCGGAGCGGAACTGAGCCGCCTCGCCGGGCTGGTCAGGAACCCTCCTCGCTGAGCAGCAGCGGGCCTACGGGGCCATTGTCGGCGAGTGTCTCGGTGTCGCTGTAGCGGTATAGCCGTGCCGGGCGGTGGCGGCCGCCGGTGCGTTTGTCGTCGGTGGCCACCAGGGTGCCGGAGGCCAGGGCCTGACGGCGGAAGTTCGCCGGGTCCAGTTGCTCACCGAGTACCACCTCATGGACCTGGCGCAGTTCGGCCAGAGTGAATGTCTGCCCGAGCAGGGCGTGGGCGATCCTGGAGTAGGCGACCTTATTGCGCAGCCGCCACAGGGCATAGTCCACGATCAGGTTGTGGTCGAAAGCCAGCGCCGGCAGGTCATCGGCCGGTAGCCACCGCACGTTCTGGCCCACACTGGCCCGGGCTGCCTCATCGGTGCCGACCAGTGCCCAGTAGATGATCGACACCACCCGCTGGCCGGGGGAGCGGGCCGGGTTGCCGAAGGCGTAGAGCTGCTCGAGGTACTTGGGAGTAAGCCCGGTGGTCGCCACCAACGTGCGGCGGGCCGCCACCGGCAGGTCCTCCTCAGCACCCAACGGGCCCCCGGGTAGCGCCCAGTGATCATCGTAGGGCTCGCGCAACCGCCGCACTAAGGGCAACCACAACGTCGGCTCGGGCCGGCGCCGCAGCGGGTCGTTGGGTCGCAACGCAAAGATCACCGTGGAGACGGCGAGATCGGTCGTGGCCACATCCCTCCTTAGAGTCATAGAGACCATATCCAATACGCGGGTTAGTGTCTAAAGCACCATAAGGCGTATAGTGGCGTACTGAATCGAGTGCGCCGCCTGGCCCGCGCACTCACTGACGAAGGAGCACCCGCGTGAGTAAGGTCAAGGAACAGTTCTCCTTGATGGCGATTCTGCTGATCCCCATCGGAGTCGCGATCAACCTGATCGGGGGGACGCTAGCTAACCAGCTGAACCTGTGGATCTTCCTGGACTCGATCGGCACCTTCCTGGTGGCGATGCTGGCCGGCGGGGTGATCGGGCTGCTCACCGGCGGACTGAGCATCCTGCTGCTGAGCGTGCAGGACGTGACCCTGCTGCCGTGGGCGATCCTGGCTGCCGCGATGGGTCTGGTGGTGGGCCTGCTCGCCCGGCGGGGGGCGTTCGCCGGCTGGGGTGGCACCGTGCTGGGGATGGTGATCGTCTCCGTGGCCTCGATCGCTGTCAGCGTGGCGACGAGCTACTGGCTCTTCGGGGGCTTCAACACCTCCGGTATCTCGGTCCTGACGGGGATCCTGCACCAGATGGGGATGCCCTTGCTCACGGCGGTGACCGCCTCACATTTCTTGGGGGAGACGATCGACAAGACGATCTCGATCCTCATTCCGGTGCTGGTGCTGCGCACGCTGTCCACTCGGACGCTGCTGCGGTTCCCGCTCGGGGAGATCTATGCCAAGCGCCGGACCAAGCAAACCGCGGCGCCGGCCGAGCAGAACTGAACCGCCGGTGGCCCACGTAGTACCGGTGGCCCGCGTAGTATTCGACCGATGAGCGCACCTGCCGACGGTGTCGAGGTGCTGCGCAGCGGCAACCGCCTGCGCGACCTGAACCCCCTGACCCAGATCGCCTGGGGTCTGGTGCTGGCAGTGCTGGGCCTGCTGTTCGGGTGGGTCTCGATCGTCGGGGTGCTCGCCGTCAGCGTCTTGGTGGCCGGACTCGCCGGCCGGCTCCTTGGTTTTGTGGGTGCCTGGGCGCGCTCGGTCCTGGTGGTCTGCGTAGTGATCATCGCGCTGCAAACGATCTTCATTCCGGGCCACACCACCTGGTGGTCCTGGGGCCCGGTAGCCCTGACCCAGGAAGGGTTCGAACGCGGAACTTTCTTCGCTGGCCGGATCATGGGCGCCGGCACCCCGCTGGTGCTGCTCACCCAACTGGTGGGTCTGGACCGCCTGGTGCGAGCCCTGGAGCAGCGCAACGTCTCACCCAAGGTGAGTTACGTCGTCGTCGCCACGGTGAACCTGCTGCCGGCGATGCGCGCCCGGATGAACGTCATCCTCGACGCCCAGCGGGCTCGGGGAGTGGAGACCGACGGCAACTGGTTCCTGCGAGCCAAGGCGTTCTTCCCGGCCCTGGGCCCGCTGTTGATCAGTTCCATCGTAGCGATCGAGGAACGAGCGATGACGCTGGAGGCACGGGCCTTCACCGCCAGGGGACCGCGGACCTCGCTGTATGCGGTGCCCGACCCCAGCGGTGAGCAAGTGCTGCGTTGGTCGGCGCTAGTGGTCCTTCTGATCGCGGTATCGGGCAGGGTGGTGCTGTGGCTGACATCGTGATCTCGGATCTCTCGGTGACCTACCTGGGTACTGAGGAGCCGGCCCTGCACCACGTGGATCTGCAGGTCCCGGCCGGCACCCTGTGTGCAGTGGTGGGAGCCAACGGGGCCGGCAAGTCGACACTGTGCGCCGCATTGCGCGGATTCGTGCCGCAACTGACCAAGGCGGAGGTGTCCGGCTCGGTGCGCATCGGCTCGCACGACCCGCGCAGCACCCCGCTAGGGGACCTGGCCCGGGACGTGGGGTATGCCTTCCAGAACCCGTTTACCCAGATGAGCGGGATCGCCAAGACGGTCCGCGACGAACTCGCCTTCGGTCTGGGAAACCTGGGCGTACCACCGCAGCAGATCCGCAGCCGGGTGGCTCAGGTCGCCGCTAGGGCTGGCCTGACCGAGCTGCTGGAGCGTGACCCATTGGCCCTCTCCGGTGGGCAGCAGCAGCGCGTGGCACTGGCATCGGTGCTGGTGATGGAGCCGGCGACACTGATCATCGATGAGCCCACCTCCCAACTCGACCCGGCCAGCACCGAGGAGGTGTTCGCCCTGATCGCCTCGATGAAGCGGGAACGCACCATCGTGCTAGTCGAGCACGCGATGGAGCACATCGCAGCCCACGCCGACATGGTCGTGGTGCTGGACCGGGGCCGCGTCGCCCTGCAGGGCAGCCCCCAGCAGGTCTTCGATGACCCCCGCGTCACCGAACTCGGGCTGCGTCTTCCGCCTGCGGTCACCGTGGCCCGCGCCCTGGGCGCGGAAGGGCTGCCGGTGAGTCGGACCCCGACGGATTCGGCGGCGTTGGTCGCCGAACTACGCCGACTGGCGGGCACGCGATGAGCGCCCTGATCCACGTCGATGCCCTGAGGTACACCTATCCATCCGGGGTCGCGGCGCTGACCGGGGTTGACCTGCGGGCCGGTGCCGGGGAGTCGGTGGCGATCATCGGTCAGAACGGTGCTGGCAAGACGACGCTGGCGAAGTTGCTGAATGGTCTGCTGCGGCCGGCCTCGGGCACAGTCTGGGTCAATGGCAGGGCGACCACCGACCTCACCCCGGCCCGCGCGGCCCGGGTGGTGGGGTATGTCTTCCAGAACCCCGATGACCAGATCTTCCACTCCACCGTGCGCGCTGAACTGCGGTACGGACTGCGACGGCTGGGCCTGGACGCCGGGCAAGTGCAGGACCGGATCGCCGCGGCGGCCGAGTTGTGCGACTTGCAAGATGTGCTCGAGGAGAACCCTTACGACCTGCCCTATTCCGTGCGCAAGTTCGTCACCATCGCCCTGGTGCTGGCCCTGCGCCCGCAGGTGCTGGTCCTCGATGAGCCGACCGCCGGGCAGGACCTGGCGGGGCTGGACCGGATCGCGCGGATCATCAGCGACGCCACCGCGGCCGGACAGGCGGTGTTGACCATTACCCACGATATGGAGTTCGTGGCCGCCCACGCCCAGCGGGTGGTGGTGCTGGCTCAGGGCCGAATCATTGCCGATGACACGGTCCAGCGGGTGTGCACCGACGCCCAGGTGATGCACCAGGCCAGGTTGGATCAGCCGGTGCTGGCTCAGGTCGCCGCCGCCCTGGGGGCCCAGGACTTGCCGCTGTCCGTGCCGGCCCTGGCCCGATGGGTGCGGGGGGACTAACCCGCCCTTTCCGGCGACTTGCCCGCGGTCTCCGGGTGTTTGGCGGCCACACCTCGGCGGCTTGCCCGCGGCCTCCGGGTGCTTGGCGGCCACACCTCGGCGACAGGGCACGGTGTCCGCCGGCGGGGCACGCTATGCCGTGCCCTGCCGGTGCGGATCGTGCCCCGTCGCGGGGAAGGGAAGGGGGAAAGGAAGGAGAAGGGGAAGGGAAGCCAGGGGAGGGGCGGAGAGAGGGAGAGAGAGCAGGGAAGCGAGGGGGTTGCCGCGGCCGGTGGTGGTCACAGCACCCCCAACCTCGCTTACGATGTGGGATGGAGTTCCACCGTCCACTCATGAAAGGTCAGCCAGTGGCACTGAGGTCACGTCTCGTCAAGATCGGGTGCGCCCTGGTGGTGGCAGCGTTCGCATTGGCTGGGTGCGCCGGTCAACCCGGTGCAGCCGCCGTCGTGGACGGGCGCGCGATCACCGAGCGCTCGCTGTCCGAGGCCACCACTGAATTGACCGAGGTGCTGGGCGGGGCCGCTAGCCCGGCAGCGATCCTGGAAGTGATGATCCAGGCGCCGTTCGCGGTGCAGGTTGCCTCCGAGCACGGTGTGGCGATCTCCACCGATGAGGCCAGTGATTTCCTGGACGCCGAGGTAGAGGCCCGCGGCGACCAGCCCCCGGCGGACGGCTACGGCGAGGAAGCGCTCTCGGTTGCCCGGTACCTGTTCTTGCTCGGGATGATCGAACAATCCCCCGAGGGTCAGCAGATCATGACTGAGCTGGGCGAGCGTCTGCAGGAGGTGCAGGTGCAGCTCAGCCCGAGGTACGGGGACTGGAACGCTGAGCAGGCGATGGTGGAACAGGCTCCGCCGGAGTGGCTGGAAGTGTCCGAGTCACAGTTGGAGGCCGAGCAGGCCCCGGTCGGATGACCACCGACGCCACGGCGGACTCCGCAGACTCGGGGCCACCCGGCGCCCGGCTACTGGCTGCTGTGGCCCTGATGGATCGGCTGCGCTCGCCGGGTGGGTGCCCCTGGGATGCGGAGCAAACGCACCAGTCGCTGGTGCCCTATGCGATCGAAGAAGCCTATGAGGTAGCCGAAGCCGCAGAATCCGGTGATCCGGACCAGTTGCGTGATGAACTCGGTGACCTGCTGCTGCAGGTGCTCTTTCACGCCCGGATCGCCACCGAGTCACCCGGCGGATTCGACATCGACGACGTCGCCGAGGCGTTGATCGCCAAACTCACCTTCCGTCACCCGCACGTTTTCGCCGACGACGGCGAGCCGGGCCTGTCCGCGGACGAGGTCACCGATCAATGGGAGCGGCGCAAGTCCGCCGAACGATCCCGGGACTCGATCCTGGAAGGTATCCCCGTGGCACTGCCCGCACTGGCCCGGGCGAGCAAGATGCTGGGGCGGATCGAACGCTCCGGACTTGACGTCGACCCCGACCCGCTGACGCAGCCGGGCAGCTCATCGGCCCAGCCCGATCCCGGCGGCGACCCCACTGAGATGATCGGCCGGCAACTGTTGCACCTGGTCGCTGCGGCCGGTGCTGCCGGCGTCGACCCCGAGGCTGCGTTACGCGACCAGCTGCGGCGACTGACCGACGTCGTGCACGCCGCCGAGCGCACGGCTGAACCACCGGGGCGTCAGGTCGGCGACGGTGCCCACTCGTCCAGCCAACGACCACCGAGGTGAGCGGCTCGGCCGGCTCTGGCCCAACCGCCGGGGTGGCGTCGCCGCCCGGGACCAGCCGGGCTGGGACCCTCGGGCCGGCGAATACTATCGTGGAGCCCGAAGCACCCCAAGAAACCGATCAAGAGGAGTGAACTGTGGCCACAATCGAGGCCCTTGGTGCCCGCGAGATTCTGGACTCGCGCGGCAACCCGACCGTCGAGGTCGAAATCGCGCTGGAAGACGGCTCCTTCGCACGCGCCGCAGTGCCCTCGGGTGCTTCGACCGGAGCGTTCGAAGCGGTCGAACGTCGCGACGGCGACAAAGGACGCTACCTGGGTAAGGGCGTCAAAGACGCCGTCGGGGCGATCTCCGATGTGATCGCCCCGGAGGTCCTCGGCCTGGATGCCTCCGATCAGCGGCACCTGGACCAGACCCTGATCGACCTCGACGGCACCCCGAACAAGGGCAAGCTCGGTGCCAACGCGATCCTGGGAGTCTCCCTGGCCGCGGCCCGCGCGGCAGCCGAGAGCGCCGACCTGGCGTTGTTCCGCTACCTGGGCGGCCCGAACGCCCATCTGCTGCCGGTGCCGATGATGAACATCCTCAACGGCGGCTCGCACGCCGACTCCAACGTGGAAATCCAGGAGTTCATGATTGCCCCGGTGGGTGCGGGCACCTACTCCGAGGGCCTGCGCTGGGGGACTGAGGTCTACCACGCCCTGAAGGCGGTGCTGAAGGAACGTTCGCTGGCCACCGGTCTGGGCGATGAGGGCGGGTTCGCCCCGAACCTGGACTCCAACACCGAGGCCCTGGACTTGATCCTGGTGGCCATCGAACGCGCCGGCTACACGCCCGGTTCGGACATCGCCTTGGCCCTGGACGCGGCCGCCACCGAGTTCTTCACCGATGGCACCTACCACATGGACGGCGGGACCAAGTCGCCCGGTGAACTGATCGACTACTACGAGCACCTGGTCGACAACTACCCGCTGGTCTCCCTCGAGGACCCCCTGTCCGAGGATGAGTGGGACTCCTGGTCCGAACTGGTCAGCCGGGTCGGGGACAAGGTGCAGATCGTTGGTGATGACCTGTTCGTCACCAACCCCGAGCGGCTGGTGCGGGGGATCGAGACCAAGGCCGCGAACTCGCTGCTGGTGAAGGTCAACCAGATCGGCACGCTGACCGAGACTCTCGACGCGATCTCCCTGGCGCAGCGATCGGGCCTGACCGCGATGGTCTCCCACCGCTCCGGGGAGACCGAGGACACCACCATCGCCGACCTGTCGGTGGCGGTGAACGCCGGCCAGATCAAGACCGGCGCCCCGGCCCGCGGCGAGCGCATCGGCAAGTACAACCAGCTGCTGCGCATCGAGGATGAACTGGATTCCGGTGGCCGCTACGCCGGTGCCGGGGCGTTCCCCCGCTAGCAGGCCCAGCAGGACTGAAGGCCCCCGGGCGCCGCGCTCGGCGCAGACACCGGTTCGCGCCGACCTCGCCGGGCACCCGCGCACCTCGCCGGGCGCTCGTGCACCTGGCCGGGCGCTCGTGCACCTGGCCGGGTGCCCACGCACCTGGCCGGGTGCTCGCGCGGGCCTAGCGGGGCTCACCTGGGCACAGGTGGGCCCCGCTGCCGGGTTGCGCTCGGCGCGGGCGGCTACGTCGCGGCAAGGGCAGATGGTGCAGCGAACCCGCCCGGGGGCCGTGCTTCGCGAAACACGGTGCCCTGCTTCCGGCGAACGGGGCCGGGGTGGGGGACGATAACGGAGTGAATGCCCGCAGACCTGCCGCCCCCCGGGTGCCGCGCCGCCCCGAGGGCGCCGGCGGGTCCGGGGCTGCCGCCAGCCGCGGCGCCGGTAGTCGTGGCGCAAGTGGTCGCGGGGCAAGTGGTGGCGGAACAAATGCCCGCGGAACAAATGGCCGTGGGGCACGTAATCGGTCAGAGAGTGCTCGCGCACATGGCCGCGGTGCCCCGCGTCCGCCCACGGCAGGTTCCCGCCCCAGTGCCAGCGCCCGCCCGGGTGCGCGCCCGAGCACCGCACGACGACCCGCCGCGGCCACGACCAAGGCGGCCTCGCCGTCGTCCGCCGACGACCAGCAGAACCCGCCACGGCAGATCACCGTCCGCACGTTGGTGCTGTTCCTGGTGATCCTGGTGGCTTTCATCGTGCTCGCCCCCACCCTGCGGGCCTATATCTCCCAGCAGGAGGAACAGCGGGACATCCTCGCGCGCACCGAGGCCGCCGAGGAGCGCAGCGCAGAGTTGCAACGCACGATCGAACGCTGGGACGACGAGGCATTCGTGCAGGCCCAGGCCCGGGAACGACTGGGCTTCGTGATGCCCGGAGAGACCCCGTACCGGGTGGTCGACCCCGAGACGATCACCGGCGAAGAAGTCGAGACCGATCCGGACGACGGGCCGGTGGTCGTGCCCCAAGTCGGCCCCTGGTATCTGACGGTGACCGATTCGATCCAGGTGGCCGGGGAGGTCGAACCCTGATGGAAGCCCCGCAGCCGTCGGTCAGTGCCCAGGACCTGGCCCTCATCAGCGCCCAGATCGGCCGCTCGGCCCGCGGCGTCGTGGGCATCGCTGCCCGGTGCGCCGGTGGGCACCCGAACGTGGTGCGCACCGCCCCCCGCCTTGCCGATGGCACTCCGTTCCCGACGCTGTATTACCTCACCTGCCCGGCGGCGGTGGCCGCTGTCTCCACCCTGGAGAGTCAGGGCGTGATGCGTCAGATGACCGATGCGCTGGAGCAGGACCCCGATCTGGCCGATGCCTACCGGGCGGCTCATCAGCACTACCTGGCCGCACGTGCCGAACTCGGTGAGGTCCCGGAGATCGCCTCCGTCAGTGCCGGCGGGATGCCGACCCGGGTGAAATGCCTGCACGCCCTGGTCGCGCACTCCCTGGCCGCCGGCCCCGGGGTGAACCCGCTGGGCGACCGGGCCCTGCAGCTGCTGGCCCCGGAGTGGCGCCCGGAGCGCTGCACCGCCTGAGGGCCTCGCTGCCGCGGGGGTTAGCGCCCGGACCCGGTGCGCGGTAGCGGCCCGGGCATGGCAGGCTACTCGTCGTGAATCGTGTAGCTGCTATCGACTGCGGAACCAACTCCATCCGTCTGCTGATCGCCGACCTCGCTGAGGATGGCGCCTCGCTGAGGGACATCACCCGGCAGATGCAGGTGGTTCGTCTCGGTCAGGGGGTGGACCACACCGGCAGGTTCGACCCCGCTGCGCTGGCGCGAACCCTGGCGACGACCGAGGAGTACGCGAGCCTGTGTCGCGAACACGATGTGGATCGGATCCGGTTCGTGGCCACCTCGGCCAGCCGCGATGCGAGCAATCGCGATGAGTTCTTCGACGGCGTACAGCAGGTGCTGGGGGTCCCGGTCGAGGTGATCTCCGGTGCGGAGGAAGCGGCGTTGTCTTTCCGCGGTGCCATCAGCGTGCTCACCGAGTCGGTTCCCGCACCGAGGCTGGTCGTCGATATCGGCGGTGGCTCGAGCGAGTTGGTGCTCGGTGGTGACGTTGAGCCCAGCGCCTCGGACTCCATGGACATCGGGTGCGTGCGGATGACCGAACGACACCTCCACGATGACCCGCCCACCGCAGCGCAGATCGACGGCGCCCGCGCCGATATCGGTGCCGCAATCCGCGCTACTGGCCATATGGTCGACCTGTCCCAGGTGCGCACGATCGTGGGCGTGGCCGGTTCGGTCACGACCGTCACCGCCCACGCCTTGGGCCTGCCGAGCTACCAGCGCGAGCGGATCAACGGCACCCGGCTACCGGCGGCGCAGGTGCATGCCGCGTGCCGGGAACTGCTGACCATGCCTCGCGCCCGCCGCGCCGAGCTCGGCTTCATGCACCCCGGCCGGGTCGATGTGATCGGCGCCGGTGCGCTGATCTGGTCGGAGGTGATCGGCGCTGTTGCCGAGCAGGTGGCGGGCGCCGGTGGCCAGTTGGGTCAGGTCGTCACCAGTGAGCACGACATCCTCGATGGGATCGCGCTGTCCCTGGCCTGAGGCCTCCTTGCCGGCAAGGCAAGCCGGTGATGTCCGGGCGGGAACATCCGCCCGCACCATGATGGCATCCTGGACGGACCGGGTGCAGTAGACGACGGCGGGAGGCGCAGCGATGACGCTGAAACTCGACCTTCATGACATCTACAACAAGGGCCAGCAGATCGATCGTGCCCTGGAGGAGGTCATCGATGAGGCCGAGCGGACCCGGACCAAGACTGTGGAGATCATTCCCGGTAAGGGTTCGGGCCAGTTGAAGAAGCGGGTCCTGCGGTTCCTGAATCGAAAGGACATCAAAGCTCGGTACCACCGGGTGGAGAAGGACAGTAAGAACTTCGGGCGGGTCTTCGTGCACTTCAAGCACCGTTGACCGGTGCTCGCCCTCATCCGCCCCAGGTCGCCAGCGTCGCCCGTGCCCAGGAGCGCACGCGTCGCCGATGGCCGGCGGCCGGGAAGGTGCCATCGACCGCGACGTCGGCGATCGTCACCGCGTAGCTATCCCCGGTAACCGCGTCAGTGTCCGGCCTGGTACGACTCCCATCTGCGGTGCTGGCCGACCGGGTATCGCCGAACGGGCGGTCCCGGCCCCCGGTAAGCCGGTGGGAGTTGGCCCGGCGGGCGTGAGCGGCCCACCGTTGCAGGGCATCCAGCCCGCCGCGCTCGTACTGGTGAATCAGGTCGAGGGCCGGACCTCGATCGCGGGCGGGGAGTGCGGCGGGGTGCTGAAGCCGGTAGCAGGCCACCACCACACCGTGCAGCGGCCCCCACGGTTCTTGCCGGGAGTGGTCCAGCGCCAGCAACTTCTCGAACAGTTCCCGGCACGGCACCGCAGCTACCGCGCCGCACTCGGGGCATGTCTGCATGTCCCGATCTTCGCCGACGACCAGCCGCGGGCGGAACCCCATTCGCTCCTCCGGTCCGCGGGCCTCTGAGGAGGCGTTGATCGGCCCGGACGGATACCGCCACCTGGGTGCAGCGGCGAGCCCATCGGCCTGGGCGCCCGTCAGTAGACTGCCGTGATGGCTGATGAACCTGCTCCCGCCGAGCCCGCCGGCGTCCTGGCTCTTCAGGCGAGTTCGCTGGCGCACTCCCTGACCCGCCACGGCCCGGTGAGCTCCCTGCTCGAGGCCGCAGCAGCCCGGGGTGTGGCACCGCAGGACCTGATCAAGACCATGGTGGTGCGCCGGGGCAAGGGCGATTATCTGTTCGTGCTGGTACCGGGTCTGCGCACCATCGCCTGGCCCAAATTGCGTGCCCTACTGGGCGTCAGCCGGCTGTCGATGCCCGATGCGGATAAGGCGAAGGCGATCACCGGCTATCCGCGTGGCTCGATCACCCCGTTCGGCGCCGCCGAGGCCCTGCCGGTGATAGCCGATGCAACAATCACCGGCCGCACCGTCTCCATCGGTGCCGGCGCCCCAGGTGTTGCCGCCACTCTCGACGCCGATGAACTCGTCGAGTATCTGCAGGCTGCGCTCGCCGACATCACCGAACCGGAGCCGGCGTCGGAGCCTGCGCACCGGTCGGAGCATGGATGAGCCCCGTGAGCAGCCTGCCGCATCCGATCACCGGAGCTGGCTTCCCCTCCCCGGTGCCACCAGGGAGGGGGTGGCCCGAGGACCCGGCGCGGCCACGCACCCGTCGGGCCCGCGACGCCGAGCAGGCAGCCGCCCTGGCAGCCTCCACCCGGGATCTGGGTCAACTCGATGCCCGCTCCAGTGTCTGCGCTGCCTGTCCCCGCCTGATCGACTGGCGTCAGGAGGTAGCCGCTACCCGTCGCCGGTCCTATGCCGACCAGCCCTACTGGGGGCGGCCCGTGCCTGGGTTGGGCGATGACCGTCCACAGTTGCTGGTCGTGGGTCTGGCGCCGGCCGCGCACGGGGCGAACCGCACCGGTCGGCTGTTTACCGGGGACCGGTCCGGGGACTGGATCATCGCTGCCCTGCACCGGGCCGGATACGCCAACCAGCCCACCAGCGACCACGCCGGCGACGGTCTGGTGCTCACCGGGGCCCGGATCGTGGCTGCAGTGCGCTGCGCGCCACCGGACAACGCTCCCACCCCGGCCGAACGAGCAACCTGCGGGCACTGGCTGCGCCGGGAGATCGAACTCCTCAGCGGCTCGATCACCTCGATCCTCGCCCTGGGCCAGATCGCCTGGCAGGCCACCTTCACCACGCTATCTGCACTGGGCTGGCAGGTGCCCCGCCCCCGCCCGACCTTCGGGCACGGCGCCACCGGCCACGTAGTGCCCCCTACCCGGGGTGCCACAGCTACGAAACCCCCGATCGCCGTCGTCGGCTCCTACCACGTCTCCCAGCAGAACACCTTCACTGGACGCCTGACCGAGACGATGCTCGATGAGGCGATCTCCGCCTGCGCAGCGCCGGAGCGACAGTAGCCCCTGGCCATCGGCCTCAGGCTCCGCGAGGCCCGCGGGCGTGAGCGTGCTCACAGGTGCTCACTCGCGGGACATAGCTCCCTGTTAACCGGTCCCAAGTAGTTCTAAGTTGAACTATAAGGGGAGCGGCCACCTTATCCGAGGGTCTTTCCCATGTTGACCACCGAAGGAAAGGCACCAGGAACATGTCCAGCGAACAGATGCCCCCGTCCAGCGAACAGATGTCCCCGATGAACGCTGCGGACGCCAAGCGTCAGGCGAAGGGAGAGATGGCTGCAGCCAAGGCCCGGGCGAAAGCCGAGCGGCCGTTCTGGAAGAAGAAGCGCGTGATCGCACCGGCAGCGTTGGCGCTGCTCCTCGGCATCGCGGTGGCCAGCGGCGACGGGGACGACGAGGCCGAACTCGTCGCCGCCGCCGACGCGGCCACTCCAGATTCCGCCGCCGACGCCGCCGTTGAGGACGCAGCTGAGGAGGCCGACGACGAGGCCGGCAGTGAGGTCGTCTCGGCCGCCCAGGAGGAGCCTGAGGAGGATGTCGCCGACGGCTTTGGCCTGGGCGACACGATCGCGATGGGCGATCTGGAGCACACCTTCCACGGTGCGCGTTTTGTCGAGGGCGATGAGTTCTTCTCCCCCGATGAGGGCACCGCTTGGCTGGTGGTGGATGTAGAAGTGACCAATATCGGAGATGAGTCCGAGGCGCTCTCCTCCTTGATCATGTGGCGGCTGGTGGACGCAGAGAACCGCAGCGCGGACCAGGAGCTGCTCGCCGATACCCAGGGCAGTGTCGACGGTGAGCTGGGTGCGGACCGGTCGATGCGTGGCGAGATCGCCTATGAGGTCGGGGTCGAGGACGCTGAGTGGGAGCTGATCTTCGAGCCGGCGCTGTTCGGTTTCGGCCAAGGGATCTACTCCTTCACCGTCGATGAGGTGGGCTGACCTGTCTGGTTCGCCGGTATCGCTCGCTCTGGGGCCAGCGATACCGGCGGGGCCGGCTCTGGCCAATGGGGGCGGCCCCGTTCGGTACGTGCTGCTCCTGGGATAGTGCGATAGCGGTCGCAGCCAGCGCTGCGGGGCTCACTCGCCACGACAGGGGTGTCATCCTGGCCTTATCGTGGGCCCTATGTCAGCCACGATGGCCCGATCGGCCCGCAAGGTACCGCGCATCCTGATTATCGGTGGAGGCTACGTCGGCCTGAACACCGCCATCCAGATCCGTAAGCGGATGGGGCGGCGGGAGGCCGCGATCGTCGTGGTCGACCCACGTCCGTACATGACCTACCAGCCGTTCCTGCCCGAGGCTGCCGCCGGATCCCTGGAGCCGCGGCACGTGGTGGCCCCGCACCGGCGGCTGCTGCGCGGCACCACCGTGCTGACCGGGCGCCTCGCCGGTCTGGACCACGCCGGCCGTAAGGCCCGGATCACCCCGATGGAGGGGGAGGAGTACACCGTCTCCTATGACCACGTGGTGCTCGGGTTCGGCTCGGTGGCCCGGGTGCTGCCGATCCCCGGCCTGGCAGAGCAGGGCATCGGCTTCCAGCAGATCGAGGAAGCGATCGCGCTGCGCAACCGGGTGCTGGGCAAGATGGATGTGGCCGACTCCGCCTGGGATATCGAGGCCCGACGGCGGATGCTCACCTTTCCCTTCGTCGGAGGCGGATTCGCCGGGATCGAGGCGCTGGCTGAGGTCGAGGACATGGCTCGGGCGGCGTGTCGGGACTATGACTCCATCCAACCGGCCGACCTGCGGTTCGTCTTGGTGGAGATGATGCACCGGATCCTGCCCGAAGTGGGTGATGAGCTCGGTGGCTACGCCTTGGAGCAGCTGCGCAACCGCAAGATCGACATCAAACTCGGCACGATGCTGGAGTCCTGCGAGGACGGGCACATCGTGACCTCCGATGGCGATGAGTTCGACAGCGACACGTTGGTCTGGACCGCTGGCGTAAAGGCCAACCCGGTGCTGAACCACACCGACCTGCCCCTCGATGAGACCGGTCGGGTGCGTGCGCTGCCGACCTTGCAGGTCTGCGATGAGAACCAGAACGTGGTTGAAGGGGCATGGGCGGCGGGGGACTGCGCCGGTGTGCCGGACTTGACTGCTGAGGAGGAGGGCGCCATGTGCGGGCCAACCGCGCAGCACGCGGTGCGTCAGGCCCAGCATCTGGGGGACAATCTGGTGCGCCTGCTCTCCGATGAGGACCTGGAGGACTACGCCCACAGAAATATCGGTACAGTCGCATCGCTTGGCTTGTACAAGGGTGTGGCGAACATTATGGGCTACAAGCTCCGCGGCCCGCTAGCCTGGTTCATGCACCGGACCTATCACCTGTCGGCGATGCCGACGCTGAACCGCAAGGTGCGCATCGTCTTGGACTGGACTATGGCGCTGTTGTTCCGCCGTGAGGCGGTGGCGCTGGGCAGCTTGTCGACGCCGCGGGAGGAGTTCCTCCAGGCTGCCGACAGTGAGGCGGCCAAGGCCAAGGCGAAGACCTGACCTCGCTCCCCGGCGACACCGCTCGCCCTGCGACACCGCCCGGCTCCCGCCCGGCGACACCGCCTGCCCGGCACCCCGGCCCGGCACCGCCCGCGCTGTGCCACGCGCCCGGCACCCCGGCCCAGCACCACCCGCGCTGTGCCACGCGCCCGGCACCCCCGCGCGGCACCCCCCGCGTACGTCGCCACAACGGCGCACACGCGCACTTGTGGCTGCTGGACCCCGCGTGACATCGCCGTAGAGGTTCACGTGGATGGTTGTGGCAGCTGGACCCCCCGTGACATCGCCGTAGAGGTTCACGTGGATGGTTGTGGCAGCTGCGGCAGGGTGGCGGCCAGCAGCGGGGGCACGGCCGGCGACCCGGCGCGGTGGCAGGGCGGCAGCAGCGGGGCGGCAGCAGCGGGGGCACGGCCGGCGACCCGGCGCGGTGGCAGGGCGGCAGCAGCGGGGCGGCAGCAGCGGGGGCACGGCCGGCGACCCGGCGCGGTGGCAGGGCGGCAGCAGCGGGGCGGCAGTGGCAGCGGTGGCAGTGGGGGCGGCGTACCGTCGACGCGGCGCGGACTAAGCTGAGCGCGCGCCCCTATAGCCCAATCGGCAGAGGCAGCCGACTTAAAATCGGTTCAGTCCGGGTTCGAGTCCCGGTGGGGGCACCACGAAATCACCTGATCGCCGGCCCCGACCCCGACGTGGTCTTCGTCACCACCGCGTCGACCGCAGGACCTGACCGGGTTACCGTGGGCACCATGGGTCAACCAATCGCTGCCGGTGGACCGGATGCTCGCACCGAGCAACCGCCCCGGGTCACCCTCTCCACCAGCGCGGTCTATCCTTCCCGCGCTCCACACGCCTTCGAGGCCGCCGCCGAGCTCGGATACGACGGTGTCGAGGTGATGGTGTGGTCCGATAGTCACACCCAGAGCGCCGAGGCCCTGAAGGTGCTCGCGGCGGACTACGGCGTGCCGGTCACCAGCATCCACGCACCGACCCTGGTGGTCAGTCAGCGGATCTGGGGCCGCCTGCCCGGACCGAAACTGGAGCACTCGGTGGACCTGGCCCTCGAGGTAGGCGCCAGCACGGTCGTGGTCCACCCCCCGTTTCGCTGGCAGGGGCGTTATGCCGCCGGGTTCGCTGAGCACGTGCAGGCACTGACCGCCGCCACCGGGGTGCAGATCGCGGTGGAGAACATGTTCCCGTGGCGGTGGCGCAACCGGGAGATCAACGCCTACCTGCCCGGCTGGGATCCGGCCGAGCGAGACTACGAGCACATCACCCTGGACCTGTCGCACGCAGCCGTGGCCCGACAAGACGGCCTGGACCTGCTGCACAAAATGCGCGATCGCCTCACCCACCTGCACCTGGCCGACGGCGTGTCCTCCACCATGGACCAGCATCTGGTCCCCGGACGCGGCACCCAGCCGTGTGCCGAGGTGCTGCACGAGTTGGCGCGCACCGGGTGGAGCGGCGATGCCGTGGTCGAGGTCCAGACCCGCAAGGCACCCACGGCCGAACATGTGCGCGCCGACCTGGCTGCCTCGTTGGACTTCGCTCGCACCCACCTGCGCGCCGGTGCGCGCACCCGAGCGGCTGAGCAGGGGCAGCGACGGGCCAAGCTCGCCGTGTCCCATGGCTAAGGCACTCGCCGGCTCCAACGACTAAGGCAGCACTGATTGCCGTGTCCCATGGCTAAGGCACTGGCTGTCTCCCGCGGCTAAGGCCCATTGGCCAGCGCCCGGCCGCCCCGGTGCCACGGTTCTGCCAACTGCGCCTGGGAAGCCGAGGCCGGCGGCGTGGTGTACCCACCGTGCAGTGCTGGGAGTGCAGCCCATGATCGAGTCCTGAAGACCGGGAAGCGTTCCGTGGACGGGGCCGGCAGCGTGTAGGTTTCCGAGGGTGAGTGCACAGGTAGATACGGTGCTGCGCGCACCGCAGATGATCACCGGTGGAACGACGACCAGCGACGGCTGGGTCGCCTTCCACCAGGGGAGGATCAGCGCAGTCGGCAGCGGACCAGCACCGTCGGCGCGTCAGGTGATCGACGACGGCGCCGTCCTGGTGCCCGGCTATGTGGATATGCATTGTCACGGTGGTGGCGGCCACGGCTTCGATGATGGTCCGACGGCGATCAGCCATGCCTTGGCCTACCACCGCGCCCACGGCACCACCCGCAGCGTGCTGTCCTTGATCACCGCACCGATGGAGGACCTGCTGGACCGGGTGGAGGCAGCCCGCCAGGTATGTGCTGCTGACTCGCGGCTGCTGGGGATCCACCTCGAAGGCCCCTTCCTGAGCTCCAACCATCGCGGCGCGCACGCCGAGTCGATGCTTCTCGACCCGCTCGCGGGGCACATCGAGGCGCTGCTGGACGCCGCTGGGGGCCGCCTCGCTCAGGTGACCCTCGCCCCCGAGTTGCCCAACGGGCTGCGCGCCCTGGACACTCTGGTGCAGGCTGGCGTGCGGGTCGCCGTCGGTCACAGTGCCGCCGATTACGACCAGGCCGCCGCAGCCTTCGACGCCGGTGCCACCATCCTGACCCACGCCTTCAACGGGATGGTCGGGATGCATCACCGCGCACCTGGTCCGGTGCTGGCCGCTGCCGACGCCCCCGATGTCACCTGTGAGGTCATCAACGACGGTAGCCACGTCCACCCCCGGGTGGTGCGGCTGTTGCACGATCTGGCGCCCGGCCGGGTCGCCTACATCACCGATGCCATGGTGGCGGCCGGCTGCGCCGATGGCTCCTATCGCCTGGGCACTCTGGCGGTGACCGTGACCGACGGCGTACCGCGCCTGGACTCCGACGGTTCGATCGCCGGGTCCACCCTGACCATGCAGGGCGCGGTGCAGCAGGCCGTGCGCATCGGCGTGCCCCTACCCGAGGCCGTGCAGGCGGCCACGCAGATTCCCGCTCGAGCCTTGGGTCAGGCCGGCCGGATCGGGGCGCTGCAGCCTGGGTACTGCGCCGATGCGTTGCTGCTCGATCAGGACCTCCAGGTCCGCCAGGTGTGGGCTGACGGACAGCGGGTCGGCACCGGCTGAACAGCGGCTGACGGCCCGCCACTACCCCCTACCGTCAGGCACTGCGATAGCGGACGTGTAGGGACAGGAGTTACCCCGCGGTCAAAAGGCGTCGACCACCATGATCGCCGCCAGCTGACTGTTGGTGTAGGTGATCTCCAACTCTGGTGCCTGGTTGGCGAAGTACCCCTTCGGGGCGGCGACCAGCAGCACCGTCCCCGCTGGCAGGTCGACCACGTCCATACCCAGCGCATCGGCCAGCTCTTCGGCATCGATGAATGCGGTGTCGTTGTCCCGCTCGGCCGCGGCCGGGTCCAGCTCCACCGGATAACCTGGCAGCCAGGAGTTATGCCCGACGGCGATCTCCAGGGATTGGCCTTCTTCGATCGGCGCCTGATTGCCCTCGGTGACGACAGTGGTTTCGACGGTGTCCGGATCGTTCAGACCCTCGGGGACGTCCACCTGGTAGATCCCGCCACCGGTTCGCATCACCTCAAGGTGATCGATCGCAGGACCCTCGAAGGTGGGCGGCCGGTTGAACCACCACAGCCCGCCGACCAGCAGCACCACGACCAATGCCGCTGCGGCGCTGATGATCACGATCCGGCGCCGTGACCCGCTGTGCCCGGTTCCGCCGGGAGGCGGTCCCGGTGGGGGTTGCTGCCGGCCGGAGGTGGCCATTGCCGGGGGCGGCGGTGGTGTTGGTGTGGCCGATGACGATGGCGGCGGTGGTGGCGGCGAATGCAGCCCGCCACCGGGCGGGGTGGAGTGCGGGGGAGGGGGCGGCGTTGAGGCGTGCCCCACCGGTGCCCCGGCACCGTGCTGCGGCGGCGGGGGTGGTGGGATCGAGCCTCGTGCTGCGGTGCCTCCGCCGGAGGTGTGTGTTGGTGGTGGGGGTGGTGGGATCGAGCCTCGTGCTGCGGTGCCTCCGCCGGAGGTGTGTGTTGGTGGTGGGGGTGGTGGGATCGAGCCTCGTGCTGCG
>Ga0079225_10000478_pt1 | contig 21638 bp, 26 predicted proteins | sample Poulit2012_FD_76344 | JGI IMG/M metagenome (GOLD analysis project Ga0079225, IMG submission 76344) | Agricultural soil microbial communities from Georgia to study Nitrogen management - Poultry litter 2012 | ecosystem: Environmental > Terrestrial > Soil > Agricultural land | place: USA: Georgia... | reverse complement strand
TTGGAAGTGCTCGATGCCAACTACTGTCACCTAATGCAGCACACTGTAGAAGTAGGGGACATAGTAGCAGCGGGAGACCACTTAGGTTCCATCGGCAAGGGTGACAGGAACCAATACCTTGCCCACCTGCACTTTGAGTTGCGGAAGGTTGATATCCCCGCTAACGCCCCTCAACTTACTGGCGACGCTGGATTCCATGAAACCGACCGTATTTACCTAGACCCCAAGTGGCTGCTGTCCCTTGACCTCACGGATTACTCGACTGACCTTCCTCCCCGCCGACTTGTTCACGTGGTTAATCAGGTGAACCTCAATGGCAAGGAGCTGGAAACATCCAGAGTCATTGTGAATCGCGTAGGTGACAAGTTGTGGGTAAGAACGGAAAACGATAACCGTTAGTTAGCTGTTAACATACCGTTTATGGTAAACTGGTATACGGGGAAACATCCCCCACTGAAAGGTGTGAAATTATGTTTGCATTTGCAAATGAATTGACCGCAACCGCCAACGGAGTTGTCACTGACCCGTCTATCAGCGACCTCCTGAGCTACGATTTCTCACTGCTCGGCGCGTCAACTGCGGGACTGGCCGGGTTTCTAATCATCCTCACCGCTGTACTCCGTCCGCTGCTGGCTAAGGTAGGGCTGAAGCTGGACGGGTTTTACGCCTACCTGCTGCCTGTAGGGCTGGGCGTTGTGTTGGGCGCAGCGCTGCAACTTACCGGGGCACTGTTCGACCCGCAGTACATCGACCTGCCTAAACCGCTGGGCGGTCTGGTGTTCGGACTGTTCTCGGGACTGACTGCTGTAGGTCTCCACCAAGGTGGTAAGCAGGCGAAGGAAACGCAGTTGAGGACTGCCGCCGCACGAGCGAGGCGGTAAGTGCGTACACTGTACCTAGTAACAATCCTCCTGTTCGGCTCATTCGCGGTCGGACAGGAGGAACCTGTGGATGTAACCAACCCACCGGGGGTAGTTGCATGTAACTACGACTACCGTCCCGGACACAGCCTCCTGTGCTTCGCAGAATACCCCGTAACGGTCTTGGGGCCGGTTGAGACCCTATTAGGTGTCGAGTGGCACAACGGCACCTTCACGCCCTACACAGGCGCTGCTATTTACACTGAGTCTTACTATGTCAATGCTCGTATCGGTTATGGCTTCGGGGGCCAGTCTCCTGACTTCAAGTTTTCAGTAAGTGCGGGAATGTTCATGCCCGGCTTACCCACCCTGTTCCAGCTGATGGGTATCCAGTAAATGGACTCACTACGCGATGTACCTGAAAACGTTCTACTAGCCATAATCGGGGCGGCCAGTGCTGCACTGGGTGCCATAGGCAGGCCCATACTGGACAGTATACTGGGCCGCCGCAACCGCTACCGGGAAGAGTTCGCGGAAGATATCGCCTATATGCGGCAAGAGATTGACAAGCTCCGCGAAGAGGTTAGCAATCTACAAGACCGCATCCGCGAGAAAGACGCGCTGATAGCAAAACGGGACGAAGAAGTTGCTAAATGGCGTGACCAGTTCTACTCCGAGAATAGATTGCGCTCAACGGCAGAACACGAACGGGACATGTCTCGTTTGCGTCATGACCAAATACTAAGCAGGCTAAGAGCTAAAGGGCTGCTGGACGACCCTGAAATACTGTCTGACTACGTTGCCAAGTAGAGGGACACCGCACCTGACAAGCTGTACGAAACGGTGTCCCTCTCCCCATCCCCCGATTAAGACATTACCACTGTCACGCTAACTTGTCAAGCTGTCCACATGTAACTCGACCGTCACAGGCACCTCACTAACCTTCGGGGTGTCCTTAACCGGCTTGGGCTGCGCCTTCTTGTTGAACAGAGGGCGCATGTCCTCGATGTCTGGGTCTACTGTTTTACCGCCTGACTGTAGGAACGCCAGCATCTGTGAGCTGGGGTCCGTGACATAACCGTTCAGCACAGCCTTGCGCCACGTCTGTGTGGTTTGCTTTAATGACATACCCCCAAGAAGCATAATGAACCCGCCCCGCCATTTTAGCTCCTTGTGGGGGTGGTCTCCCAGCATGGGCCACGGGCCTTTAATAGACATGTAAATTGTCTTGTTGTTCTTACGGCCCTCCCCGTCGCCTACTTTAACCAGCTCAAACTTCTCCAAACACTTGAGCAAGTTACTCATGGTCTGTCTAGTCTCCCCAGCCATTATGGATAAGTCCTCTATGTTCATCCCGGTGGACAGGTATAACTCGTCGCTCCTGTCAACCTCTTCTACGGTTAGTTCACACAGTAATATCGTGATAACGGCTCGTTCCTTCAAGGTGAGCACCGGGTGCGTTGCCAGATATTTGGATACCATTACAAACTGCCCCCCTGCGCGGTTTACTCTGTCGTTACGGCTAGTCCCCTTCCCACTAGCTAAGGCAGTAGTCCACATCAGGTGAATGGTTTCTGGCTCCAGCCCTCTATACTTCTTGTACTTTCTCAATTTGCTCGCACTTGACGACTACCGGGGTAAGTTAATATAATTAACTTAGACACTTAGGCTTCGCCTACCTCTCTACCCCTGTTAGCGCAGGGGTAGGGTTATCTTAATACCCCGCAACCCCACCTGTCAAACACAACCTAAAACCACCACCTATTTTACGGCGAAAGCATCGTAGAGTCTTCCCGAACCGTTGTTAAAAAATTTAACACCTCGCTGTTAAAAAATTTAACATTTAGACCCCTTATATTTGACAAGCGGCACAGTTCCAAATGTTAGAAAATTTAACAGTGAGCTGTACTCAACAATGTGTCAAGTTTTCCGCCTGTGACAGGCTTTCTAGTGGTTTACAAAACCTGAAAAAACGCCGCGCTCCCTATTCTTTATACATGGAAGCAAGCTTCCAACTAACTTTACTAAATTTAGATTTAACAGATTGCCGACGCTACGCTGTTTCGCTGCGCTCACAGCCGTCGGCTAACCTCAAACTTTTGGCGCTTCGCTTGGACAGGCTAAAGGCTCTGGCTCCGCGCTTCGCGCTGCGCGTTCCACCCGCTGCCGCTGGTTCCACTTGCTTTAGACCGGAAACCCAGCCTCCGGCTGGTTTTCCTAAAGTTTTTACCGCGCTCGCCCCGACATGTTCCTGAGTGTCAAGAGTATAGTGTGTAAGTGGGGATGGTGGGACTGGACACAATCAGCCCAAGGTGATAAGTTCTGTGGCGGGAGGTTAACAACGTGACGGAATACGATTACGAGTACGAGGTACCTGAGTCAGTCAGGAAGATACTGGCAGAAGCGGCTACACGTAAGCCTAAGCGCAGCCAGAACCTTCGGTCTAGGTACAAGACGGTAATCCGGGAACGCCTGTCAGAAGTAGGTATCGAAGTTAATCCGGGGTATTTCACCGCTGCCCGTGAGAAGCAAATCAATAACATCAACCGGCATTACGACATGGAGTTCCTGATTAAGGCTGTTCACTGGATATTTGACAACTGGGTTGAAATCAAGCGAGCCGGTCTCTTTACCGATATGGCTCAACCTACCTTCGGGGTACTGGTGTCACAGGCTACGCTGGAGCGATACCAGACCTACATCCGCGACGGTACGTCACTTGCGGAACTGGAACATACCGGCTATAGTCAGAGTAGTGACGACGAGCAGTACGAAGCTACTGCCCCTACCACTGATAACGAACACATGTTCGCGGAACTGGACAGGCTCCGCGCCACCAAGCAACAGAAGGACGAAACACAAGATTGAAGTACGACAAGGCCACTGAAGACGCTAAACGGGAACAGGCTGAAATACGCCGTTCCCGCGAACGTGCTAACTTACCTTTCGCACACATGGATGAAGTCATTCCGTACCCTGAATCAACCGGGTACGGTGATAAAATCCGCAAGTGGTCGGCCGGGTACGTTGAGGCATTGCGCTCCGGTGAGCCTTACGGCGGATTGTACCTGTGGGGTCCATCGGGGTACGGCAAGACTTTCATGGCCGCAAACATCGGCAAGTGGGCACTGTCCCGCCGCCTCACCACACAGTTCGTGGACTTCCGCAGACTGTTTGACCTGAAACTTAATCCGGCACCCTATGACGAAGATTTACTGCCCGGATACACTGTGTGGGATTCTGTGCAAGGAGCGAAGGTAGTAATCATTGATGATGTGGGCCGGGAGGCCAATACCAAGTACGGGAAGAACAATGCGCTGACACTGGAATCAATCGTGGAAAACCGCCACGCAGCGGGACTGGTAACAATCATGACATCTGTGTTACCACCTGACCGCATCCATACTGTGACCTCACGTCGCTTCGAGGAAGTGGTTAAGGAAGCATGTTGGACGATGGAAGTAAGCGCAGTGGATTATAGAACCTACTTCAACCGACAGCGGGGCGAGTTGTGAGTTCCGTTAACACACACGACGCGGAACTGAACCTCGTAGTCAGTATCATCAACTCCGGCTCCTTCGCAGGTTCACTGCTGCGCGGGTTTAACTCCGAGTACATCACTGACCCCGAGTACGCCAAGCTGTGGGATTACCTTGCAGAATCGTGGAATAAGTACGGCAAGGTTCCGGAGATGGAAACGGTTATCAAGGACTTCACTGATATCCGTACTTACCTGCTTAAGGCCCGTCCCGTGGAGCCACCGGAGTTTTACGCCGACCTCATCATCGAGAACTACACCCGCTACGGTCTGGCGGACAGGATACTTGCCACGGTTAACACGTTGGACAAAGACCCGAAGCGAGGTATTCAGGAACTACAGAATGCGCTGGGAGAGTTCGACCTTATCCACTCACAGACCGAAGTTCTTACACTTGCCAACACAGGACGGGAACGGTTTGACGACTTCCACGCTCCTAACACACATGGCATTTACTTCGGCTACGAAACGTTGGACAAGGCTACGCTGGGGGCACACCCCGGACAGGTTATCGGACTCGCTGCCAGAACCGGGCAAGGCAAGGCGCTACCACTGGACACGAAGGTGCTCACACCAACCGGCTGGGTTCGTAACGGAGACCTGCGGGTAGGAGACCGTGTTATTTCTTGGGACGGTAAGCCCACTGAAGTCATTGGCGTGTTTCCGCAGGGAGTGAGACCAGTATACCGGGTTCACTTCGATATGGGCACATCAGTAGAGTGCGATATCGACCACTTGTGGCAGGTTAACGATGGTGCCCTCGTACTCACTACCGCAGACCTTATCGAAGGGCTGGCGAACGGTGAGTCATACACCATCCCGACCGTGTTCCCCGTAGAGTTTGAGGGGCCACTCCCACCTGAAGAGTTATCTCCGTTCTATAACTTGCCCCGTGACCCGTCGGGGGATTACGAGTACGAGCCTGACGACGGCTTCAGCTACGGGTTTTTCATTGGTGCCGGGTCTGAAGAAACTACTGAGCACATAGTTGAAGGCCGCTACGACCAGTTGCTGTACGCTCCGGTAGAGTTCCGGGAGTCCTTGTGGCGAGCCGTTATCTCAGGCAACAAGTCACGTGATGACCTGCCTAAGCAACGGACGTGGTACAAGTTCGACACCCGCGAGGAGGCCGACTGGTTCCGGGAGCTTAGTCTGGGATTGGGACACTTGGCCCAAGTTAGGGACGTAGGGGACGGGTACGTGGTAACGCTCAAGGCAGGCGAGATGATAGACTACCTCAACCGCCTCACCCGCATTGAGTACGTCGGAGAAAAGGAAACCAGTTGCATTTCCGTGGCTGACGACAGTAACCTTTACGTGACTGAGGATTACATCGTTACGCACAACACGTGGATGCTGTTGTCGTGGGCCTACTACGCTTGGAAGGCAGAACAGTCCAAGGTGCTGTTCATTTGTACTGAAATCCCCGCTAGAGATATGATGAAACGACTGGATGCACTTCACCTCCGCGTTAATCACGCCGACCTGCGCAGTAAAATCCTTACTGACGCGGTTTACGAACGGTACGAAGATTTTCTGCTGGGTACCGACCCCCGAAAGGATGAAATGATTTTCGTGGACGGAGCGGGGATGACACCGACTGCGTTATCGTCACTGGTAGACCAGATTAAGCCGGATGCGGTGTACATCGACGGCATTTACATGCTGGGCGGAGACGGAAGGCGCGATGAAAAGGGCTGGGAAAAGATGCAGCGGGTAATCCGAGGACTGAAGGAAGATGTGGCACTGAGGCACGAGGTTCCGGTGTTTTACAACACACAGTTCAACCGTGACGTAGCTACCGCCGGTAACGCTACGCGGGGCAAGGTTGCGAAAGGTGGAGTGGAGCACCTGTCCTTTGGGGACTCCCTTGGTATGTGGTCGGATATGATTATCGCTATCTCCCGTTCAGCGGAAGATATCGAGAACCGGGTGCTGGAGATGCGGGTAATCAAGGGACGCGATACCGCTGACGGACTTTCATGGCACGTATCCTTCGACTTCAACAAAATGCACTTTAAGGAAGAGGAGGTTGATTATGAAGCAGAAACGCAGGAGGACTTGCCTTGGTAGTCCACGTACTGGGACGCGGGATGCGCTGGAAGCTCACAGGATTGATTCTACGGGCTCCGGGCACTTAATGTGGGTACTTACACCTAAAAACGTATTGAAGTGCGTTAACGGGCAAACGGTGAGCCGGTGAAGGCATCCGCAGTAACCGAAGTGATGCAGGAGCTGGGTTCCTATAACCCGCACCCTAAAGTCAACTCCATGGGTGATTACGGCGCATTGTCCTGTCCACTCGCACCGTGGACGCACGGGGGCGGTAGGGATGCTAACCCGTCGATGATGGTTTCGATAGGCGAAGGTATGTCATGGACGACATGTCTCACGTGTTCTTTCAACGGCTCAGTCAAGTCACTGGTGTGGGAAGTACACAAGTACGGGGGCATAGACCGGGAACGTGCTGATGACCTGAGCTACTTCATCACGTTGCAGGAGACACAGCACTACGAACAGCTGCGCAGGCAAGGTATAACCGCCACGCCGATACACCAAGACCTGCTGGACTCGCTCAACAAAGAACACCCCTACTGGTCTGAAACAAGAGGGCTTGACCGAAGCACCATCCGCGAATGGGGACTTGGGTTTTATTGGCCGGAAATGAGGGCTACTATTCCGTTTTGGGATATGGGGGGCAGTCTGGTAGCGGTAGTGGGCAGGGATGTGACCGGGGAATCCAAATCCAAGTACAAGGTTATGCCTTCCGGCTTCAACCGGGGTGAATACCTGTTCGGGGAACACCGGGTAACAGGCAAGGAAGACTCATTGCTGGTAGTGGAAGGGTACATGGACGCGATTAAAGCATCCATGTACTTACCTACCGGTATGGGGGTAGTCGCACTGGGGGCGGCGATAATTACCAAGGAACAGGCGCGGCGGCTGGCCGTACTCACCGACCACGTTTATCTCGCGCTGGACAGCGATAAGTCGGGAGAGTTGGGGGCTGCCAGAGTGCGTAAGGCACTGGGTTCCAAAGTAAGATTGACAGCTCTTGATTTAGGGTGGTATAAGGACATAGACGAAGTTGGGGCAGAGCTGCCAACCGTCTTAGCTGAAGGAAAGGAGGCAGTTTATGCGCCGGTAAAAGACAGCCTTAAACGATTGGCAACGAGACCTACCCCTAAACGATTAAAGGTTGACAAACCACACGCAGACGCAGTAAAATGGTCATTGTCCAATGAGCGCTCATAAGGAGCAACGAGAGGACGGAAAAGAGGGAATATGAAAGGTTTTGCAGCAGCACAGGAAGCGCTGGCTAAACAGCAGGAGCAGATGGCGGCTAATCGCCCTAACACTACTTTCCGGTTCCGCATCAAGCCGGGGGAAGATGCACGGGTAGTGTTCATTTCCAGCTCACCGCAACTGGTGGCACGGGAGCACACTGTGCCCGGTGTCAGAGGCGGGTACGACAACGTTATCTGCCTTGACGAGTCCGGTGAAAACCCTGAAGCCTGCCCGTTCTGCCGTGAGGGTAACCTCGCGCCGGTGGTGGCGTACTTCACGGTGCTCCACCTGACTGAGTTCGAGACTCGTAGTGGTCACACCGTTGTTAACCCGGTGCGGACACTGGCCGCGAAGAGTGCAACTATCACCATCCTCCAGAAGTACGCTGAAAAGCAGGGGGACAAGGGACTGACGGGTATGGTGTTTGACGTCTCGCGTTCCAACAAGCGCACCTCGCCTAACGTGGGCGATGTGTGGATGTACGACGAAACCATCTCTAAGGCTGAAATCATGGAGCTTAACCCGGAAGCCAAGCCACTCGACTTTGACGAAGAGGTTATTCGTTACACCTTCGAGCAGATGGAAAGCCACGTAGCCAAGGTGAACGTTGGCCGTGACAGCCGCAGCGATAACCGGGGTTCCGGTGACGCACCACGCCGCCAACGCGACGAGGACAACGACACCAGCACATCCAGCGACATCGACTGGTGACTGACAGGGGCCGGGTAACACCGGCCCCGTATAAAACAGAATATGAATCAAATTGCAAAGTATCTGCAACTGTCCGACATAGCAGATACCGTGTTCCAACCTACCGGACTGGGTTCACGTATGGAGCCGGTGACGGTAAGCGGACTACGGTATGATATCCTTAACGCAGCGCTGAAAAAGGCCGTGGAAGAGATTGAAGTGGGGCTCACCACACAGGAGGCCATTTGGCTACAGTTTGAGCTACGCACCGCTGTAATACACCCTGACGCACCGCCTGAAGATTGGTACACAGGCTCCAGCGTAGTGCGGGAAGTAAGTAAGTACATTCGCAGCGCAAGGGGTGACAGGGAAGCGGTGAGGAAGGAGTTGCATAAGGTGAACAACATGCGACGGGAAAGGTATTAGGTTGAAGCAGCGAGTCCTCCCCCGGCTGGTCACAAGAATAGAAGATGTAGTTACCGCCGTTAACTTAATCAAGGAGCGGGGTAAGTTCGTTTACGACTACGAAACGTTGGGCACTAAGCCGTACAAGGGCAGGATAAGTGGCTTAGGTTTGGCGTGGGGGCCAACCGACGAAGAAGCCTGCTACATCCTGATTGAGCACGTGGAGCATCCTTACCTGCCTTGGGACGAAGTATGGCCGGTGGTTCGGGAGATATTTGAGGATGAGTCAATCCTCCAGATTGCCCATAATTGGCTGTTCGATGCCGCGTGGAACATCAGGTTTGGAGCTAAGCTACATACCAACATCCGAGACACGATGATTATGCTGTGGCTGCAAGACACCGAACGGGTGTTGGGACTGAAGCCAACCGTTCACGAGTTTTATGACTACAAGATGACAGACCTTTCTGACATCGCGGCGAAGGAAACGGTGTCGTGGCATCCCGGTAAAGTTTACCGACTGGACAAGATTCCCATTGACGACATCGAGAACTACGCGGTGGATGACGTGGTGTGGACGTGGCGTCTGCATGATGACCTGTGGCAACGCATTGAATCGGATAAAACACTTAGGAAGGTGTGGGACGAGCTGTACCGCGAGGTGCTGGTTACGTTCGCGGAGATGCAGGACGCCGGGGTAAGGATAGACGTACCATTACTGCGCGAGCTTGAAGAAGCTGCGATTAAGGAACATCGAGAGCTGGAGGAAGAGTTGCTACAGCTCCGACCCGGACAGGACTTCGACCCTGACCTTGCAGGGTTCACTGGCAACATAGACGTAGACCGCAAGAACATCCCTGAACTACAGAAGAAGTGGGCTGACCGTAAGAATCTTCGGGAGAAGCTGTATGAACGGCCTGAGCTGGCTCATAAGCTGTTCAATCCTAACTCCAATACGCAGCTGAATACCATCCTGTTCGATGAGCTGGGGTTAACCCCGGTAGGTGAGTTGAGCAAGCAGAACCTGTACAGTACCAACCGGGATAGTTTGGTAGCTATGGTAGCGGAGGATGAAACCGGGTTTGTCAGCACGTTCCTGCGTTACCGCAAGGTGGAGAAGCTGGTATCCCAATACCTTACGGGGTTGCAACCGTGGGTAGACCCCGACAGCCGGGTGCGGACTTCCTTCCGCATCACGCTCAAGACCGGGAGAGCCGCAGGCAGTGACCCCTCACTGCTTAACATTTCCAACGACGATGTGTACCCGGTTCGTAAGGCGTTTGTTGCAAGACCGGGGTACAAGCTGGTAGTTGCTGACTACTCACAGATTGAACTTCGCGTAATGGCTCACTTGGCAGACGAGAAGCAAATGATTGAAGGGTTCCATCAAGGCTATGACCCGCACTCCATTACAGCGTATGCGGTGTTCCAACCAGAGGACTCTACAGCAGCGGATATCCCAGAGAAGCATCCCAACTTGCGCCGAATTGCGAAGGTGATTAACTTCGGGGTTTTGTACGGCATGGGGCCGGGAAAGCTGGCTAAGGATATCGCGCAGAGCACGGAGGGGGAAGTGAATCCTACTCTTAAACAAGCTGAAGGGTACATGGAGTCGCTGTTCACTAGGATGCCGGGGGTGAGAAGGTTCATCCGGCAGACTGAGAACTTCGCCAAGCGGCACGGCTACGTTAAGACTATCCTCGGCAGGCCGAGACACACCAAGGCTGCTCTACAGTTCGACAATCGAGCGGCACACTTTGGAGCGTTGAGAGCCGCAGTTAACGGGCGCATCCAGCCATCAGCCGCAGACATCATCATGTTGGCTATGCGCAACATCCGACGACATTATGTCGAACGGGGTCTGTGGATGACGGACGTTAGGATGATTCTTCAGGTACATGACGAACTGGTGTTCGAGGTACGGGAAGACATCGCGGAAACCGAAAAGGATACTATTGTCAACCTCATGACTAATGTGGTAAGGTTGAAAGTGCCACTGGACGTGTCAGCAGAGATAGCTGATAATTGGCACGAAGGAAAATAAGAATAGGAGGTTACGCAGTTGCGCTTGGATACGCACTTACGCTTACCGCTTAACCATCCCGACGGGGAAAAGATAGCGGAAAGGCTTACCAGAAGTAACCCTGAGTACACGCAGGCACTCAGGTTGGGATTTTCTACCCACGGTAAGCCACGGGTAATCAGGGAGTACACCACTACGGATACTCACTGGATATTTCCTCGTTACTGGGCCAAGGCGGTGAGCAACCGGGAGCAGATAGAGGACAGGACTGCTCCGGGGGTGAGTGAAGATATGGGTAGACCGATGGTTCCACGGGACTATCAAGTAGACCCTATCGACCGTGCTGTAAGTGTGCTCCGAGCGGACTACGGTGTAACCTTGAAGGGTGCTCCGGGACTGGGTAAGTCCAACGTGGGTATAGCTATCGCACAGAGGCTCGGGGTCAGGACACTGATTCTAGTGCATACCGAGTTCCTGCTAGACCAATGGGTAGACCGCATCCGAGACTTCACCGGGGTAGAGTCGGGACGGGTTCAACAGGATGTGTACGACGTTGATAAGCCGTTTGTGGTGGCAATGGTACAGACCCTGCACAGTAGGGAATACCCGCAAGAGTTTTACACCATGTTCGGTCTTGTCATCGGAGACGAAATCCACCGCTACTCGGCAGACACGTTTGTGTCAACCATACAGAAGTTTCCGGCACGTTATCGGCTTGGGCTGACAGCCACAGAGAAGCGTAAGGATGGGCTAGAGTGGATATTTTTTAGCCACATCGGGCCGGTAGGGGTAGAGATGAGCCGAGACATGTTGAAGCCAACGGTTTACCGAGTGAACACCAACACTGAAAGCCGTGACCCGAACGCGCTCAGGCACAGGGGTAAGCCCAGCTTCACCAAAGCCGTAAGCTTCATCGTAGAAGATGAAGGTCGAACCGCATTGATAGCAGCACTGGCAGTAGACGCGGTAGAAAACGGACGCGGTAAGATTATTGTATTCTCGCAGCGACGTAAGCACCTTGAAGTTTTGCAGGAATACTACGTGGCACAGTGCGAAGCTAGAGGGCTTAACGACGCTTCGGAAGATTGGGCGTTTTACGTCGGGGGTATGACCACCGAGCAACGGGAAGCAGCAGAGAAGCACCGGGTACTGTTTGCTACGGTAAGTCTAGCCGCAGAAGGCTTGGACATCCCAGAGCTGGACACGGTTATATTGTCTACCCCTGTAGCGGACACGATACAGATAGTGGGCAGGGCGCAACGCACAATGGAAGGCAAGCTGAAGCCGATAGTTATTGATATAGTGGACAGGTATGTACCGGAATTGATGGGCAGCGCACGTAAGAGACTGAGACAGTATCAAGAGCAAGGATGGGAGGTTCGAGATGTCAGAGATTAGTGTGATGGACAACGTGGCGGAACTGGTGAGCCGGATTGGTGAACTTGCTGCCGAAGTGGAAGAGCTGGACACCCCGGAACTGGTGGATGCCTTTAACGTGGTGAAGGCACTTAACGGTGCTACAGATAAGTTCCAGAAACGTGCGCGGGAAGTAATTATCGAGCGGCGTACCGAAGGTGGCACTAACGACAAGGGACACCGCATCATGGCAGGGCGCACGACCGGGCTGAAGGTAACTACAACTACGCGGGTGTCGGTATCCCCTAAAGCTTACGAGTACCTTGTGGAGAAGCTGCCGGTAGTAGCGGATGAAGTTCCGAAGGTGCCCGACCTCGACACGGCTGTACGGCTGCTGGAGACTATGGAAGTTGACCCCCGGCTGTACACTGTGCCGACAGTGACCCGAGAGTTTGTAGAAGAGCGTGTACAGACGGGAGACATCTCCGCTGAGCACGTACCTAACCTTATCGAGACCAAGGAAACGTTCGTACTCCGTTGAGCGAAGTTCACATCAGCACCATATTTAAGGAGGGCGCACAGGTGTCCAGCGAATCCAGCGACACACACCATATTCCGGGAGCCGATAACGATGGAGCAGCACGAGTGGCTGTAGGGTTTCGCAGGACTGAGAACCTTGGTGACTACCGCAGCCTGTCGGTAGAAGTTCACGTGACGTTGCCCTGCCGGGTGGAGCAGGTTGAAACCACAATCGAGTCTGCTAAGGATATCGCTAACGAGTACCTTGCCAAGTACGTGGTTGACGCAGTTAAAGCCAGTGTGACCACTGAGGGAAACACTGGTGGAGTCCGTCGCAGGAGTCAAGGCAAGAGGTATGTGCCCAAATCTAAACGGGTGCGGGTAGACAAGGCTGAAACGCGAGAGGAAGAGGATGACTTTGAGTGGTGAGGTAGAGCGGTCAGTTTTGACTGACCTCATTAAAGAAATCAACAAGAGTTACGGTGGAGCAGCTATACGCTTCGCTAGTGACATGCCGGTTATGCCGCGCATTTCTACCGGAATCTTCAGCCTCGACGCCTTCATTGGTGGGGGGATTCCGATGGGCAAGGTGATGCTCCTTTACGGCCCTGAGCACTCAGGTAAGACCACTATCGCACTGAAAACGGTGGCGAACGCTCAGCGCACTGACCGAGAAACCTTCGAGCCGCTTAGGGACGGCAAGCGACCGAATGGAGACCGGGGAGTACCCATGAACGTCCTGTACGTGGACTCCGAGGGACGACTTAATCTGGAGTGGATGACAACGCTTGGCGTAGACACTGGTAAAATGCTGCTTCAGGAGGCCGTGTTCCAAGAACAGGCTTACGACACTATCTTCGCGGCGCTGAATACAGGGGAGATTGATGTTATTGTTGTGGACTCCATCGCAGCTATGGCACCGTCTACTGAGATGGAAGCCAGTACCGAAGACTGGCAAATGGGACTGGCGGCAAGAATCAACAACAAGTTCTTGCGAATGCTCAAGGGCGCTATGAACAAGCTGTCACAGCAGAAGCAGATACCGCCTATTGTCATCCTCATTAACCAACCCAGAGAGAAGATTGGGGGATACGGCCTCAGTGAAACCCTTCCGGGGGGCAAGGGACAGGGTTACGTTGCCGACCTACGGGTACGGGTATCCAAGGTATCCAAGCCGGTGGAGAACGCAGCTAAAGAGATGATTGGTATTCAGTCCAACTTCAGTATCAATAAGAACACTATCACCGGCCTGCTTGAGAACGGTAGCTACTCCATCTACGTCCGAGACCACCCGCCTATCAAGAAGGGAGACACTGACGAGCATCAGCAGGTGGTGGACTTCGCCAAAAGGGTAGGTGTAATTGACCAACGTGGCGCTTACTACTTCTTGCCGGGGGAAGAGAAGGGTATTCAAGGGCTTAAGGGAGTGCTGGAGTATTTCGAGGCTGAGCCGGAGAAGTACGAGGACATCAGGAACGCAGTAATTCACATTGTTACGAAAGGGCAGGAGCAGGTTTGAGCGATATTATTTACATGCCGGACGGTATCGGGTTCGTCCGGCTGGTGGACAGCATGGGGGACGACCAGCGTATTGTTGACGCTGCACGGGTGTCCTACGGGGATGGAACCAAGAAGACTAGGAACAATGCAGGACTGATTGATTACCTCATCAGACACTCCCACAGCTCCCCCATGGAGAAGGTGGCGTTTGAGTTCCATGTAAAGGCACCTATCTTCGTTGCCAGACAGTGGATGCGGCATAGAACCTCAGCGATTAATGAGATTAGCGCACGATACTCAGTCATGAAAGACGAGTTCTACAGCCCCGACGAGTGGCGAAGGCAAGCCAAGGTGAACCGTCAAGGTAGCGAAGGCGTAGTGGACTTTAGCGACGTGATTGCTGAGGGCTACGACGAGGACATGAAGTACCTGTTCGAGGCATACAACGAGCGACTGGAAGATGGGGTAGCTCGGGAGATGTCCCGCATTGGTCTACCGTTGTCCACTTATACGGAGTGGTACTGGACTATCAACTTGCATAACCTGTTCAACTTTCTTAGGTTACGGATGGACGGACACGCTCAGAAAGAGATTCAGGATTACGCAGTAGCGGTAGAACGACTATCCCGACCTGTTGCACCACTGGCGTTCAGGGCGTTTGATAACCACGTCCTTAAGGGGCTGACGTTGAGTGGTCATGAGATTGAGTTCTTTCAGGACTACAGTACGCACCTTAGACGCACAGCGGAGAACGGGCAGCTGTCGGCAGAAGGCTACCTAGAATCCGTGGAGCAGGTTTACGACGATAAGGGAGCAGGTAATGGGGAGGTAGCCAAACCCACGTATGTAGGACTATCCAAGGGTTCCAGACGGGAGCTGCTGGATAAGGTTGAAAGGCTGCTGGGGTCGTGACATCCACCCCACACCTAAAGGTGGGGGCTTCCCTGATTAAGGGGGGTTCTCGCTTCAACGGGGGTTGCCTCGACGCCCTTCGAGCGCTTCGGTCTTACACCCCCTCCACGAGCAGTAACGGTCTGTCCGACCGCCAAAATATTCTTAGCAGCGTTGATGTCTCGGTCGTGAACAACCCCACACTCGGGGCAGTCCCACTCTCGAACATTCAACGGTAGAAAGGAAACAACGTGACCACAATCGCTACAGCGCTTACTGGACGGATACCACCTGTCAATTTTGACAAAGTTACGTCCACGCCGCTCCGATTTGTACTCAAGTTGACGGACGAATTCCGACCACGAAGCCTCGCTTATGCCTCTAGCGAGCTTGCGGTTCCTGAGCATTCCCGCAACGTTCAAGTCCTCGACCACAACCGTTTGGTTTTCACGGGTGAGGCGGTGACTAAGCTTATGCAGGAAATCAAGGCGGGAGTTAACAACCTTCTCATGGATTTTCGCAACTCGCGCACGTTGCTTCTCGTACCGATTCGACCCCTTTTGCTTGCGGGCAAGACGGCGCTGGTGCTTGGCAAGCTTGGCACGATGCTTACGGTTCTGAGGACGAACTTTCTCCCCAGTAGAGAGAGTCACGAAGGAGGTCAAACCGAGGTCAATCCCCACCTCACTGTCAACGACTGGAAGGGGATGGAAATCTTTCTTAAATCGCATGGAGATGTGATACCTGCCCGACGGAGACTTACTAACAGTTACCGTCGTAACCTTGGACAGGTCGATGTCCCGGTGGAACACGATATTGAGTGGTTCTTTCATTTTGGCGAGGTAAAACTTACCGCTGCGAACCCTGAACGCAGACCGCGTGTATTCAGCGGATTGCTTACCCCTGCGCCTCTTAAACTTGGGGTACTTGGTGCGCTTCTCAAAGAAGCCTTGAAACGCAGCCTGAAGGTGCCTGAGTCCCTGCTGTACAGGTACGTATGATACGTCCCGAAGCCACGAGTATTCCTCGGAGTTCCTGAGTTTAGTAAAGGCGGCAGAAGTCTCGTGGTACCCCATACGCTCCTGCCGTTTGTAGAATGCGTCCGTCCGTTCACTCAGCATACGGTTATAGATAAATCGCACAGTTCCAAACGTTCGGGCAAGAACCCGCTTCTGTTCATCGGTGGGGTACAGCCTGAACTTGTACGAAGTATCGTAACTCATCTTTCACATTTTAGTAACTATAGTGTAAGTTGTCAAGGTAAGTGTTATAGTGGTACCATTTCCTCCCCACGGCTAAAGTCGGGGGTTTCCACGGAGGGTATCCGATGACGACGTTGTATGTTCTGGTAGCGGTGGTGATAGCAACTACTATCATCGAAAGAGTTTCAGGTAATCCCTTCCTCGCTACAGGGCTGGGGTTAATCTACGCACGTATCCACAAGTCCACTGAAGTAGTCTCGGAAGGGTTTACTAACAACCGGGGTGGGTACGTAGACACCCGTAATCCGTTTGGACGCAGGTTGTTTTTAACTGACAGGGATATTAAGGGAATCAACTTCGACCCCGCAGCTATCACTATCGGTAGGGTGGTAATTGTCGAGCGGCAGTATGCGCTACAGAACCTGCTGCGTCACGAGGACGGGCACGTAAGGCAGTACAATAAAATGACTTCTTTGGGTTTCTTGCTTACTTATCTGTACTGGGCTGTGGTGAAGGCGATTAAGCACGGCAAGGGCTGGTGGGACAATCACCCGTTAGAGATAGAAGCTGAAGACTACGCTGACTCGTTTTACACAAGACTTTGAGCGGGTTCCTAAAACGTCCCAAGAGAGCCGGAACTACTAAGGATAAATCCACCAAACAGGAACGCAGACTGGCGAAAGAGACCGGGGGCATTACGACCCCCGGTTCCGGGGCACTGTGGATGAAGGGGGACGTACAGACTCGCGGCAGTACCGACCCCTTCGCAGACCTGCCCACGGGTGAAGTAATCGAAGCCAAGACCACCAAGCATAAGCAAATCTCCCTGAAATTAGATTGGCTGACCAAGGTGGGCAGGGAAGCAGCAGCGGTTGGTAAGCGTCCAGTCCTTATTATAGAGTTCGATAACGAGTCGCTACGTCCAACTGATTCCCGAGAGTACGTGGTGATACCGAAGGGAGATTATGATGTCCTCAGAAGCTATGCCGATAACGACTGACGGTATTGACCACTACATACTGCCACTGTCCGGAGACATTCAGCGCAGGTACGACGAAGCTGCGAAGGCACTGGGTATCCTCGACGCTCAGGGGCAGCCAAAGGAAAAGGCGGACGCGGTTATTTGGCGGGAAGTTGACGCAGAACTGTCTACCCTTACCGCGTGGTACTCGCTGGTAGTCAATGGAAGGTACGCTAAGTTTCCACTTGTGTTCGAGCATGTAGATACTGATATGATGTACACTGTAGGGCCGGTAGAGGTAGTAAACGAACCGTTCGATGAAAGGGCAAAATGAGCAAAGTCAATAGTGAGTACGAGCAGGAAACAATCATGGTGGTGCCAGCCCCGGTGTCAAGGTCATTCGGGGTAGTTCCGATAAATGAGAACAACCGTGAGGAGGTGCTGGAATACATCAGTAGCGTAGCGGTAAGCAAAGTCAGGGATGAGGTCGAAGATGACGACAACTTCCTGCAACTGATTCCTTACGTAGTTGTGGGCACACTTGAGGGTGACGGACTGCATACGGTACTCGGCGCACGTAGGCTGAAGGGTTCGGGTGAATCGCGGCTTAGAGGCGGTATCACAATTGGCTTCGGAGGGCACGTGCAGTGGAACGACCCCGACCAGCCAGTGGTGGACGTGATTCAGGATTCCATCGACCGGGAGTTGTACGAAGAGTTGGGAGTGAGCTACGAGTCTGACGAGCCGCTACCGCTTATCGGACTAATTTACAACGACACTGACGACGTGGGCAGGGTTCATTTGGGACTTGTCTACTTCTTGGATGTTACTGGCGTAGCTGAGCGTAATGAAATCGTTTCACAGGAGCCGGATAAGCTGGAAACCATGTGGATTACCTATAAACTCATTGACCTGCTGGATGACCAGATGGAAATGTGGGCTAGGATGACCAAACGATTCCTTGACTCTATCGTTTAAATGCAACTAAGGGAGTTCACATTTGATGAAATCGTAGCAGCGTCCACGGATGACATAAAGGTAATCCTTGAGCCCATCATGGAACAAATGGTGCTGTGGGACAGGGTATCACGGGAAGAGATTGTCAAAGGTGCCTACGACCTTAATTTCGGTGCTGAAAACGGAAGGGTAACTGTGAATGGATACCCCATCCACCCGTGGTTCTTGACTAGGATTCTTGGTTGGGCAATAGGTGTGAACATCACCAAGAGACAGTTCTGGCGGGATAACCCAGAACTTGCGGCACATGCGCTCAACCTTGCCCGTTACCGTTGGGATACCGACCGGGAAATCAGGCTGGTAATAACCAATGACGAGCTGGTAACGTTCCACAACTTGGGTTACACCGTAGGCACACAGCTTTACCACTTTGAGCGGGTGGTTAATGATATTCTCATCCCCGCTACCAAGGTACGCGGCAGGCAGACACAAACGCTGGGACTCAACAGCTATGTGCTTGACCCCGCGTGGACTAGGGTGAACCTGCTGTACATTCCCTCAGCCACCAAAATGGTTAGGACACCCGTTCTTAAAGGTATTACGGGGGATGCTAACCTGCTGCTTACATCCAATTTCCTCAAGGGACGTTCCATGGCTAATTTTTACATGTGGGACTTGGAGTTTGAGGGCACTATCAACCTTGAGTTCAACTGGGCTTACCGTTCCCCTGTCACGACACCTAACACTAAACAGTACATGGACAAGGTGGATACGTACTTTAGTAGACGCAAGAAGGTGGCTAAATCTATCAGTGACCGAACCGATAAACTGATTGATGAAATGTGGCGAACACGACCAACCAAGGCGTGGGAAACCGCAGTGATGCGCAGCTTGAAGTCGGGTATCAACATGGAGCGACGGAAGATAGCTTACGAGGCTTATGAGTCAGTGGCTATCCGTTCCGGACTCAGGTTGTTGTTCGCTATGACGGCGCAGTACAAGGATGCGGAGCTTGAGAAGCGGGTGAAGCACGAAGCAAACGTGTACCTGTGGTTCAAGAGCCTGCGAGAAGGTACTATCAAGCAGTACAAACCTAAAGGCGCTACCAGTAAGGGCACGATTGTCTGATGAGATTCACGGCTATTAAAGAGGCGCTGGCTAAACAGCAGGAGAGAATAGACGCATCACGAAGCGGTGTGTTGATACCGTTAATCAACACGTACCTGTCCGAGCGGGAGCAAGGGGAGCGCCGACCGGGTTTTCACCCCAGTCAAATTGCATGGAACTTCTGTCCCCGACTGTACGCACTGCTGGAGCTGGGCTGGGTAATCGGGGTAAAGGACGTACCGCCACGGTTGGCAAGAATCTTCGATAACGGGCACGGTATGCACGACCGTTGGCACAAGTACGTTATGGAGGCCGGTCTGGTGCTAAAGGACTCGCAACTGGGCAACCCCAAGCGGGATTACTACTGTCAGGAAATGCGCGTAGACCATCCGGTAGGACTGACCGGCAACCTTGACGATATTCTGGACATAGGCGACTACTGGTACGTTACAGACTACAAGTCCATGAATCCCCGAACCTTCGAGGAAACAGCTGCGTTTAAGCCTGTAGGGTACCACGTGAAGCAGTTGGTAATTTATTTGGGACTGGTTGAGTACAAGCTGGAACAGTTGGGCCGGGAGCCGGAAAAGCCGCTTAAAGGATTGCTGCTGTACGAACAGAAGTCCGATATGAGCCTGAAGGAGTATGTGGTAGACTACGGCGAGCGGGAACGAAACTCGTTCCAGAAACTACTCACCATGCTGGAGGGTATTAACGAGGCAGCGGTAACTGCTGACCTGTCAACCGCACCATGCACGTGTGGCGACCATCTGGATGAGAAGTGGGAGTTCAAGGACGAGTCAACCCGAGGGAAGGTGAGGGTGAAGCTTTGACGCTGGAAGAAATGGAAGCCAGTTCCGGTGTAATCCGGGAAGTGAAGCAACATCTATTACGCAGGGGACTGCCAGAACACCGTAACCCTGAGCTGGAGGTTCCGGTACTACCTAACGACGTGACGACTGTCAGCACCAATAAGCTGATGGAGTACATGTCTATCTTCGACGCACTCAAGACACACGCTCAGTACCTAGAGTCAATGGCTGACACGCTGCACAACACACGTAACGCCAAGTTAAGGCTGACCCGCGCATCTAAGTATCTGGTAGCGCGGGAAGAGGCGGAGTACAGCGACCGTAGGATAACTGTAAAAGAGGTGGATGCTTACCTAGACACAGACGAAGAACTGCTTAAGCTCCAGCATGAAGTAATCATGGCGGAAGGTTACAAGAAGATGGTATCCGCTATGCGGGAAGGGTTTGAGTCTAAGGGCAAGCTGCTGTCCCGCGAGCTGACACGTCGAACGAGCGCGGAGGTATAAAATATGGTATAATTGATGTTACCGTTGCCATAAGTGACGGCATATTTTATATGTTAGGAACGTAAACATGGATGAGCGAGAGATAACACTGAAGGTAGCAAACTCAACTGACCCTGAGAAACTTGCAGGAGCTATCTATCGCTACATTCTGGAAGGGGCGCAGGTGAAGGCGAGTGTATGGGGCGAACACGCTATCCCTACATGTATGCGAGCCAGTGAAATTGCATCCGACTTCTTCGAGAACCAAAAGCTGTATATGACGGTGGAAACTGGAACTACTCTTTCCGACCACCAAGTAATTAGAACGTACTTGTTCACCTACACGCTGCGGTAATAGGTTAAGCTAAGGGCAACCCGATAAAGGGTAATTCACTCCCGTCGCACAGGGCGGGGGAAGGGACTTGTCAACCTTGTCAACGATATTCGATAAGCGCGTTAACCTGAAGCCGGTTAAATACCCTTCAGTTACGCCCTACGCTACAGCTATTCAAGCGTCATATTGGCTGTTCTCTGAGTTCTCCTATAGCGAGGATGTTCAGGATTACTACACCAAGCTGAACGATACTGAGCGGGAGCTGATTAAACGGTCTATGCTGGCTATCTCACAGGTAGAAGTGTCAGTCAAGCGGTTTTGGGCCGACTTAGGACACACACTGCCACACCCTGAGATTGACGCAGTGGGAGTCGTGTTCGGAGAGTCGGAAGCGAGACACCAAGACATGTACTCCAACCTCCTGACCTTGATGGGTCTGGAGCGTGAATTCGAGACGTTGGTTACGGACGTACCGGCCATCAGAGACCGCGTAGCGTACCTACAGCGAGCACTGGCCCCTACCTACGACCGTCAAGGATTTGTTAAGCGATTGATTCTGTTCAGTATCATGATGGAGCACATTAGCCTGTTCAGCCAGTTCCTTATCATGATGTCCTACAACAAGCACCGCAACTACTTCAAGGGACTTAGTAACGGAATCGAGGCCACCTCCAAGGAAGAGGAAATCCACGGCAGGTTCGGACTTCACT
>Ga0079225_10000476_pt1 | contig 21667 bp, 11 predicted proteins | sample Poulit2012_FD_76344 | JGI IMG/M metagenome (GOLD analysis project Ga0079225, IMG submission 76344) | Agricultural soil microbial communities from Georgia to study Nitrogen management - Poultry litter 2012 | ecosystem: Environmental > Terrestrial > Soil > Agricultural land | place: USA: Georgia... | reverse complement strand
TTCATCTTCCTGCACACCCCAATCCATACCGAACGGGGGGTTCGAGAGCACATAGTCAAACGTCTGGTTTTCGTACTCATCATGGATGAGCGTATCGCCGCGCTTGATGGCATCGGGACGGCCACCCTGAATCAACAGGTCAGCCTTGCCCAGGGCAAACGCTGACGGCATGAGTTCCTGACCAAACAGCGTGACCTGCATATCGGGATTCATGTCTTCAAGGGTGCGTTTGGCCAGCAGCAACATACCGCCCGAGCCAGCAGTGGGATCATAGACAGAGCGCAATGTGGCGTCCCCGGCCAAGGATTCTTCATCGGCAGCGGTAAGGACATCGACCATTAACTGGATGGCATCACGTGGGGTGTAGAACGCGCCGGCGCCCTTGCCCTTGTTGTCGAAGGCGCGGTACATGACGTCTTCAAAGATGTCACCCATGGTCATGTTGTCGAGGCTGTCTGGGCTCAGATCGAGCGTGGAAAAGTGTCGAACGACAGCGTGCAGGCGGTTTGAGGATGCCAGTGTTTTGACTAGTCGCTCGAACTCGAAAGCTTCCCAAATATCGGCGATGTTGTGCGAGAAGCCGGCAACGTAGTTCATGAGAGATTTATCGACGTTGTCATCGACCGAGGCAATGGTGGCTAAGTCCAAGGGCGAAGTGTTGTAGAAACTCAGTCCGAATTGGTTTTTGACTGCAATATCGATGAAGTGTGGGGGCATCTCTCCGAGTGATGCGACATATTCGATCACCTCCTCTTTGGTGTCAGCCAAGATGCATTCCAGTCGGCGCAGCACGGTGAACGGCAGAATATAGTCACCGTATTCTTGGGGTTCGACCACGTTGCGCAGATATTTATCCGCGGTATCCCAGACGATCCGTGCAGTAATGGATGAAGTTCTTAACTCAGTTTTTGTCTCGGCCATCATTCGTTTCTTTTCAAGGATGCGGTTGTTTTTGACTGTATCAGAAACGTTACATTGAACCGGGTTGGGCACTAGTGGGTGTCGATCATCTATGCAGTTTGTCCGGGTGTAACTTTCAACGTTGTTTGGCAGCCTTTTCCAGTTCATCTAGCAGCGCGGTGCGTCGTCAATCTGAGTTTGAATGTCTGGTCTTTGTACTGACTGCGAGGATACGTCCATTGACACTCCGAAAGGTCTAATGAGAGTCACCTCCCTTCTCAAATACAAAAACTCCTACACAAGACGATCGCTCCCCAATCTCTGCCCTTATTCGACGAATAGGTGATTTTACCCTCATCAGACTTACGTGATCTGCAGTTGTTGGAGCTCACCACGTAGGTCAACTCTTTTACAATAACGCGAACAGAGCGCCTTTGCTTACGTCAAGTAGGGATTTTTGTGCCGCATAACGGCACGGTCGAGCATATGCTCAACTGTACGAAGATGGCGTACCCTGCGGAGGCTTTAGGGTACATGACCGGATGCTAACAATCGTCTTCTAGCTCGAAATTTTGATTTTCAGGTTTGCCCAATCCCTCGAGTAATCGTTTATCTAAACTTTGTGGACTCCACGGTTCCGCACTCATCAACCAACTCAGAAATAACTCACGAAGCAGCCAAGGTCCCATTACATGGGTGCAATAATCCTTATTCTGAAAGTTGACAGATTCCTTAACTTTTCCTGAGCCATGGACTAGTGCAGAGCGCTGCCCATATAGGAACTTGAGCAACTCGAAAATATCCTCGGGGTCCCATTTCCAGGCAAGCGCAGCAGCTGCGCGCAAAGACAACCGAAAAATAATTTCATTGTGTTCCCTACCTAGTAGAGCTTCCACCCCGATCATGGCGTCCAAGAACGCATCCTCAGAATCATCGCGCAGACTAGCTTGCCTAACCCGACGGGACGAGAGGCTAATTTTTGGTGTTGCATGTTGCAACCGTTGAACTGCCGTCTCTAAGTATTCGACTACAGCCGGCGCGTAGGTAATACGATCTTCGTTCCACAATGGACCTTGGGCCTTAGGCACTTGCTCAACCTCAGCAAGGCGTGTGAGTGGTGGATACGCCCCCACCCAGCGCGAAGCCCAATCCCGCGGACGCATAAAAATATCGGCATATCCGATCCTTTCGTCGCCAGTCACTATCGATAGTGCTTCAATGACCGTCTCAACACCAGAGAGGTCTAATTCAGTTAGTGACGGCTTCGGCCAACGAATCCACTGATTGCTGACAGAAACATTTGTAATAACCACTGCGTGGGTCGCAGCGGCACGGTGGAAAGGATTCACCCGGTGATTACCATTTAGCGCCGGAGCTCGGGCAATCTGCATTCCGGTGTCCATGGCCTCAATATGTATGTTGCCGATTAGGTCTAGTCTCAGAATGTCCTCAGGTATAGCACCCATGATGATCGGGACCACGAGCTCACCTGTCAATTCTTCCGAGAAAGCTCCTTTCTCCCAGGACAAATAAATTCCCCGGAGGACGTCATCATCCCACGAACCCATTGCATCAGCTCTGTTGAGGAATTTTCCCAGTAGATTCAAATACTCGTGTTTAATCTGATCTTGCCGCTGTTCTAAATCATCTTCATAAACTGAAGAAACTAAAGACACAGCTTGCTCCACTTGAGGGTCCGAAAGCGCTAAATCCACTAGATCCGAACAGGCAGACTCAAGGTTTGGCACGTCAGAAATAGACATACCCCCACCGACAGGGGTGCCGATGCTAAACATGTCGGTCCAGTTCGGTGAAGATTCTGGGTCCGTGCTGCTCCATGAACTCTTCACGCACGCAGGCCAACCGGAAGAATTATATTTCAATTCCGGTATATGTTGGCGTGCTACATATTTCCCGGAGGCAATGTAGCTCTCACCAGCTGTCTTCGCTGCCTCTAGGGCTCTGAGGGTCACATGCCAAAGATCAGAATTATTGAAGTTAAATTGCATATGAGCAGTCTACAAACCTAGAGCCGAACAGATTTGTGGAGCATCCATAGCCCAGGATGTCTCGATATCTCTGGGAAAGGACGTTTTAGGAAATCCATCAGGACACATCCCACCGGAAAGCACAGAGGCCAAAGCCGCGCAGGCATTAGAGCAAAGAAACTGACATCTCAGAAGGAAACGGAGGGAAAACGCACATGAATGCAACCTGACGAGCGCACTTCCAAGTCCCCCAAGATTTCAACCACACCTCTGGCACTAAAGTGCACTGTGGTTACATTTCTGTATCCCCCTTTGACACACGTAAATGCCAGTTCCAGCGAACTATAAGCATGAACCAACTACTTCTTCGTCGCTGTAAATCCTGCCAAGAGCCACTTCCCGACGATGCACGACCTAATAGGAAATACTGTTCAGATGTGTGTCGGCATCGGGAAAAAGTTCGTCGGTTTAGAGAACGACAGAACCCTCAGACTCGGACAACCTTAGATCGGTTAGAAGCTACTGAAGCAGAGCTGGAACGACTTCAAAACGAACATCGAAAACTCATAAGCCGGGTGGCCGACCGTGATCGGAAGATCCGTCGTTTGGAACACGCTTTGAGACGCGCTGAAACTCAGTTAGAAAGCGTTGCAGCTGAACAAGCTCAGCGGACACGTGCTGTCCGAGACGAATTGGCCATGGCCAATACCGAGGTGGCCGCGCTGCGGCGCAACTGGTCACGAAGAGCAGCTGCGGCCACGGACAGCCAGGAAGTGACCGAATTACGGGAACGGCTGGCCGCAGTCACCCAACGGTATGACAGTCTGGTGGCCAAATATCGAGAGTTGTCCGAGGCGGCTCGGTATGCGGCCACGGAGCGGAAACATTTGCAGGGCATTGTCCGCCAGTGGGACGCGATGTGTGTCCGGTTATATAAGGCCACTGGTGGCCGACCAACACGGGACGCGGACAAAAAGGTGCTGGCCACGTGGTCGAGGTTCAGAGAACTTGTCCGGAAATAGTTGACCGGCCCATGGCCACGCTGGTGGTCATCCGACTGGTTGCTGACCGTGGCCACGGTCAATTTCGAATCTGTCCGTCCAGGAGTTCACATGGTTGTTTCTATCTCTAAAATGTCCATCGCGTATTATCTGTCCACTGTGGCCAAAGGCGATCAGCCCCAGGCCACAACCAAACCGCTGACCGCCTACTACACTGAAACGGCCACACCCCCTGGCCGGTGGTGGGGCCAAGGGTTGACCGGGCTGTCCGGGATTACCAACGGCCAAGAAGTTGGCCGACGCGATGCGATTGCTATTTATGACCGCCTGGCAGACCCTGTGACCGGTCAGAGTCTTGGACGGTCGATGATGGTGCCACATCAAGCACCCGAGGGGGCCACCACGCCAACCGGTGCCCCGGCCAAAGACACCCGCGACGCCGTGGCCGGGTTCGATCTGACGTTTTCGGTGCCAAAATCCGTTTCGACGCTTTGGGCAGGGGCCGGACCAGAATTACAGCAGGCCATTCACCAAGCCCACCAACAAGCTGTCAACGAGACCATGGCTTGGACTGAACGTGAGTTCATTCAATCTCGGGCAGGAAAAGGTGGGGTGGCACATGTTCCGGTCAAAGGGTTGATCGCTTCCATGTTCGATCATTGGGATTCACGTGAAGGCGATCCGCAACTGCATACCCACGTGGTCGTGTCGAATCGAGTCCAACGCCTCTTGGATAACCAATGGGTCACCTTGGACTCTTACACTCTGCACCGACATGTGGTCGCGATATCAGAAACCTACAACAGCGTACTGTTTGACCATCTCCACAACTTCATCAGCGCCAGACCAGAAGCACAGACGCCAGACGACCCCAACCATGAGGTCATTCATGACCTCATGGACGCTACAACACAAGACACCGCTACCGCCGAAGACGTGGCAGTATCAGGCATGTCAGTTGAACTGGCCGGTGTACCGGAGGAACTGATCCGGGAATTTTCCCAACGATCTGTGTTGATCGAACAACGCACAGATGAATTGATCGAACAATACGTGGCCAAGCACGGCCACAGACCGATACAAGGTGTATTGCTGCAACTGCGGCAGCAAGCCACGCTTGAGACCCGAAGTCATAAGTCCGATGTCACTGAATCATTAGCTGAGAAAATGGCCGGGTGGCGTGACCGCACACTGACCGCCGGGCATGACCCGGCAGAAGTCATTGCTCAAGCCACCGGTCACGATAGCCAGGTCATTGGGCCGGACATGTTGACCGCCGACGTCCGCGAACAGTTGGCCGATTGGGTACTGGCCGATACCGCGGCCAGACGGTCTACGTTCACCCGAGCCAATCTCATCGCGTCAGCACAACGCATCACCAGACTAGTGCGGTTTGCAGATTTTGATGACCGCATGGCCATCACCGATGACTTGGTGGCCATGGCCCAAGATCAGGCCGTGGCCCTGACCCCGGACCGGTCTATTATCGGGCTGGACACCAACGATGTGGCCGTGGCCAACCGTGGCCGGTCAGTGTTTGACCACAGACCCACCGCAAGCATTTACACCACCGCCACCATCATGGACCAAGAACAATTCATCATGGACGCGGCCACCCAACCGGCCGGACACGGCTTAGACCCCCACCAGGTCAATAACCAACTGGCCAACGTCTCCATGGCCGGTGGCCACCCACTCAGTGCCGATAAAATCCAAGCCTGTCGTGGACTACTCACCTCAGACGCTGGAGTGTCGGCGGTCATCGGTCCGGCCGGCACTGGCAAAACCTCAGCGATGGCCGCTGTCAAAGATATCTGGTCCCAACACCACGGTGCATCCTCCGTAGTCGGGCTGGCACCCTCTGCCGTGGCGGCACGAGTCTTAGGCAATGAATTGGAGGTCGAAACAGACAACGTCTCGAAATGGCTCTATGAATCCATTGGTGACGGAGCCGCCAGGCGTGTTCAACGCATCCAACAGCTCACGAACACGCTGCAAGACTTCGAACGATCAGGACAAACCCACCCGCGACGGTACGAAGCGGTGGCCGCAAAACTTGCCGAACAATATGCGGCCCAAGCCAAATACCAACTGCGAGAAAACCAGCTACTCATCATTGACGAAGCCTCCATGGTCTCAACAGCACAACTTGCCGAACTCACTGCCCAAGCCCAAACTGCCGGAGCCAAAGTCGTGCTTGTAGGAGACCCTGCCCAATTAGGGTCCGTTGATGCTGGCGGGATGCTGGGCTGGATGGACCGACACAATAAGGCATACACCTTGTCATCCGTGTGGCGGTTCAAAAATGATTGGGAAGGTGCCGCATCCTTGGGGCTGCGATCTGGAGACATCGAGGTCCTGGAAGAATATGAGCAACATGGCCGCATTATTGATGCAGGAGATGACGCCGCTGGTGCTGCCTATCAAGCATGGCTGAGCGACACCCAAGGAGGCACCTCCAGTATTTTGGTTGCCGCCGACAACCTCACCGTCACGGACTTGAACGTCCGGGCGCAGCATGACCTGGCCGAGGCCGGGGTCATTGATCTGAACGAAACTGTTACCTTGCGCCATGACACCTTTGCCGGTGTGGGGGACAAACTGTTAGCTCGACGCAACGATCGGCAACTCACCGACGACTCAGGAGCGTTCATCACCAACGGCACCCGCCTGATTTTGGAGTCAGTTCACGCCGATGGGTCAGCCGTGGCGACCAATGAATCCACCGGGGCTACCATCGTGTTAGACGCCGACTATCTGGAATCCTCCACCGAACTAGGCTATGCGGTCACCGCCCACCGTGCCCAAGGGGTCACGGTCGATACGGCGCATTGTGTGGTGGATGAAAACCAACCCCGGGAACTGTTTTATGTAGCCATGACGCGAGGCAAACATGACAACTACGTGTATACCGCAACCCGCGATGACCACGAAGCCTACGAACAAGCAGATCACCCCGATAATTGGGGACTGATGTTTGAAAACACCGCTGCTCAAAGCCCCAAAGAAGTCCTTGGCCGAGTGTTGGCCAATGAAACCTCCGAATACACCGCCCACGAAATCAAAGGACAACAAACCGCTTGGGCCAACGACCTGGGCCGGTTATGTCACGAGCTGGAATATCTCCGCTGGGCAGATCGAGCACAACGTACCGCCGCCTGGGTCCAGGACACCTACCCCGACGAAGCCACCCGGCAAAGCCTCACGGACGGAGAGCACTGGTCACTGCTAGTCGATGCTGACCCAGCACACCATTTTGTGAGTGAGGCCCAGGCCACCGATACGGTCAACAGCATCCGAAAACATTGTCGCCCTCGGCCTGAGCCGAAACATCTGGAGGATGGCAACACCATGAGCACCCAACAGCGCCAAATGGTCATGGATGACCAACTTCGTCGGGTCCATCAGGAACTGCGATCACGCCGGGCAGCGATCCACCAAGACCCACCCGCCTGGGTCGAACATTTACCACCACAAGATCACCCCGGCTATGCGGATGCACTGAACAAGGTGTTGTTGTGGCGTGCCATGGCCGACTACGACAAAGCAGGCGATCCGCTTGGACCAGAACCAGGCCAGAACATGTCCAAATCACTGCGCGCCTACTACCAGCAAGCTCGTCACGCTCTCACCTCAGCCGCCGCCCACGACCCAGACCAACAAGCACATGAGGAATTGATCGCAGAGCATCCAGACCAGGTGAGCCAGCTCCACGATGAACCGGTGGACTTCTCCTTACTGGACGATGTCTTCGATGCCGAACACCAAACCAGCGTCGAGGAACAGACCATTGCGGCACGGAACACCAACAGCCAACCCCAGCGGTGGACTGGTCAACGTTCGATTTCGACTAATCCTCGACCCTTAACGGCCAACGGCCCCAGCAGATGTGCTGGGGCCGTTAGTTTTGGTAGGGCTTTAGCCGATACCTGGCGAAGGCCGATGGTTTCCGATGTGTTGGACTTGGACGTGGTGTTGCATCCACTCACGAGCTGTTTGTCGTTCAGGTGCACGTTCCGGGTGCTCCTGAGCAGGTGAACTATCAGGCCGATTAACTAGCTGGTTGGTGCGTTGCAGTTGCTGAGTGCCCGATACCACCGCTCCCACCGGCACACCATCATCCAGAACGTGGTCCGCACCGACCTCATAACTGTGCGTAGGCAGCACATCGGACAGGTCAACAGGCCGATCCACCACGGTGACGGTCGCATTAGTACGGTCCGGTGTCAGCTTGACCTCCTGACCGGTTGATGTTTCAAGGACTAGCCGGTCACGAGCAAACCCTTGACCCGGCTCGATCCCGGTCACCCTGGCGGTCATGGAACCTGCTATTCCGGTCCGGTTGTAGGGCTGAAACTCATCTAGCTCAACAAACACATGCTGGCCGGGAGCACTGGAGTCCATCACCTCGGCCACCGTGCTGGGCTCAGGGTCGCGGACATGTCCGGCCAGATACAGTAACTCATGGCCGGTCAGCGCCCCTTTGGTCCGATCATGGACTTCTACAGCGGTGGTATCCATCTTCGCGCTGGTTTTCACCACCTCATCTTGGCCGCGATAGGTGATGTCTTTGCGGTCAGCCCCGGACACATCTAAGACCGTGACCATTTCTTTGACCGCAGCTCGATCATCAATATCTGTGGACACCACCTGGTCACCTGGCCGCAATTGGCCAATCTCGGTGGCTAACCGGTCATCACCAAATACCGCATGTTTCTCGGCATCGGACAGCATCATGGCCGGGGTGGTTGGCCATGATCGGCCACCATAGGGTGTCCGTTCGGACAGTTCCATCGACCGGACGGTGCCGGTATCGGGACTGACCGCATAGGTGGACTGTCGATAACCTGTGCCATAGCGACGCACCACATCTCCGGCATAGCCAAACCCTTCGACATCTTCGGTCAGGACTTCTCCGGGGATCAGTTGACTGGCGGTGCGGTCTTTTGCCCGTTCCAGCTTTTGCGCTGCTTGGGCGGCTTGTTCTCCCGGGCTGGTCTTGCCCACGGCCACAAATCCGACGTGCTGGTCTACGTCCATGAGCCGGAATCGCTGTAGGTCATCGGTGACAAACACCCCGTTCTGGTAGGTGCCTACCTGGAGGGTCTGATTGTCTTCGCGGGGCACGAATTGCACCCGGTCACCGTCGTTGAGTTCAAAGCTGTTCCGTAGGTACACGTCATAGTCTTCATCTCGCGACAAGACCGCTTGTTCCATGGCCGATAACTGTGCCCAATCCCGTTCAATGACGATCATGGTGTCAAAGCTATGCAGCAGTCGTCCTTCTTCCGCGAGGTTGTCAGGACGTGGTTCATCCGGTGGATAGCCATACATGTCTTGGAACCGGCCTTCAGCGTCTCGGACAATACCGATACGGTAATAGGCTCGTTGATACAGCACCACATCATTGTCCCGATAACTTCTGGTTACACGGTCACCAAATAGCTCAGTCAACCGTTGACCGCTGACGGTAGGGTTCTGGTCTGCTTCATCGGTGTCGTCCTCGTTCAGACCCATGTCAGCTGCTAAGTCTTGTGCCTGGTGTTGCAACTGATGCAGTTCTTCTCGGTGCTCAAATGGGGCGTCCAATACCTCAGCCAACGCAGCACGCGACTCGATCAGTTGGTCATGCTCGGCTTGCCACTTGGCATGTGCCTCGCTCAATCCCGCGACCATGTTTTCGGCTGACCGAATCACCCCGTTCTCCGACAAGCTGCCCAGAGCATTATTGACCGACCATTCACGGCGGATCGAGGGCATAGCCATGACCACCAATTGCACCTGTTTACCATGGCGTAGCACACCAAGGTCGATACCACCCAGTTGCCCTACCCGAGTCATCTCCGAGGGCTGTTGATAATTGGGTGTATCCGTCCGAGCGGCTTGCTGTCGCAGCGCCGACGCTAGAGCTGCACCAGCGTCCCCACGATCTGTGACGGTCGAACCCCCAGCGGTGGTGAACCGGAAACGATCAGCACTGGTATCGCGTACTTGCTCGGCTAGTGCTGCAAGAGCTGGCATATTGGTGGCAAGATATTCCACCCGAGCATCGTTATGGCGCAGCATCACACGATTCTTAGATCGTTGGGTTTGCCATGTTTGCTGCAATGACTCCAGTTGTTCAATGCGCAGCTGCATCTCGGCCAACTGTTGAATCCGTGGGTCACCGGACAGTTCCGATGCTGCACGGGAGGCACTAAATTCCAACCCTGCCACCACATCTTCCATCTCACGACCGGCCAGTTCGCCACGTTTCATTTGCCCAATGAATTTGGCTTTTCGGGCGATCATGTCCCAGGAGGCGACGTCAAAAGTGTTGTCAGTTGCGTAGGCATAGAGTTCCACCTGTTGGTTCTGGTTGCCTTGGCGTATGACCCGGCCTTCGCGCTGTTCCAAATCGGCAGGACGCCAGGGACAATCCACGTGATGCAACGCCACCGCGCGTCGTTGCACATTGGTTCCGGTGCCCATCTTTTGAGTGGAGCCCAACAACACGGACACGTGGCCTTCTCGACAGGCATCAAACAACGCATCTCGGGCTTCATCGGTTTCGGCTTCATGGATGAACCGGATCGCGTCTCCATCCATCCCAGCAGCGACCAGATCGTCTTTGATCTGGTCATACATATTCCACCCATCTTGTGGTGTGGACTGATCCAAAAACACGATTTGCAACCCACCTGTCACCGCGGATACCTCACCGGTTTCAGTCAGGAATTGTCGGCCTTTGGTGCGTTGGTACACTTCCACGATTTGATCCACCACTGCCTGGGACCGGCCACCATCGTCATCGGCTTCCAAATCCACTAACCGACCATCAAGGGCGACCCGTCGCCCATCACCAGTAATCGACAACATATTGTCGTCACTATTGGCCGATAAGGTATCGATGCGATGCGACAGATCATCAATATAGGCCCGTACTTGTGGTGAAGGGTCGCGGCGCAGTAGCATCCGGTCGCCACCGACGACTTCGGGCAAAGCGGTTTCTAGTTGGTCACGTTGGACCGTATCGGTAAAGGCTGCGTTGATACGCATCAGTTCCGGGACGTTAACATACTTTCCAATCCGAGTGACCTGTTCAAATCCATCACCGGTCATCTTGGGTTTCAAGGTCGTCTCAGATGTGGTGAACTGTTGGCCCCATGCGGTCACGGATTCCGCACCGGTGGCTTGCAGCACGTCAGGACGCAAGTAATGCTGCATCACCCACATCTCCGACATCGTATTGGATACCGGGGTGCCGGTGGCAAAGGTGGCCACGGCTGGCTGATAGGTCGAGGTCAGCATCCCGGCCCGTTCTGCCGACAGGACTTTTTGTTCCCGCAAGGCGCCCAGTTTGAAATCCAGATCCGCTGCACGCTGGGAGCCAGCACACGACAGTTCTGCTAAATCTGACTGTCGGGACAGGTTCTTATAATGATGGGCCTCATCCACAAATAAGTAATCAATTCCGGTTTGTTCAAAGGTGAGGCCCGGATCAGCCACTTTCGTTGCTCGCTCGTATTGGGTCTCCAACCGCTTTTTCGCCGCTTCAATGCGCTTGACCGAAAACCGATCATCGGTATCGGCGTTGGATTCGACTGCTTCCAGTTCTTGAATTTGCTCGCGTAACCATTCAGCACGCTTGGCCGGATCAACCTCGACTCGCTCAAAAACGGTCTGGGGCAGCACCACAGCATCCCAATCGCCAGCAGCGACCATGCCCATCCAGTGTTGGCGTTCTGCCTTGGCTAACCCTGTGGGCACCGCCAACACATTGGCATCGGGATACCATTCCACAAACTCGCGGTTGATTTGTTCTATCAAGTGATTCGGCACCACCAACACCGGTTTATGCGCAATCCCTGTGCGTTTCAGTTCCATTGCCGACATGACCATCGTGCCCGTTTTGCCAGCACCCACTACGTGATCTAATAACACAGCCGGTTCGTTGACGACCCGAGCCACCGCTGAGCGCTGATATGAATACGGGATACGTGATTCCGCCAGGCCAGGTAGTTCCAAGTCTTGCCCGATGCTGGAATAATCCGGCGCGACTAGCGCATTGAATTTGCGGTTATAGATCTGTTCTAACTGCTGGGCACGGTCCGGGTCTTCCGTGATCCAATCGTTAAACCGTTGCCGGATTGATTCAACCTTCTCCCGCGCGGCAGTCGTGGCCTTCTCATTTTTCCGATAGGTCCCATCAGCATCTTTTTCTCGAACTACCACCGACCGGTAATTCATCGCCGCAGCCAACAGATTCGCCGGGGTCCGGTGCGCTGTGCCCCATTGATACCGAACGTGGTCACTAAACCCACCCTTGGGTGATTCCACATCCCACTGTTCCGCACCAGGGTTCCACTTCACCGACGAGGCCACCTCAAAGGTGTCACGTACAAAGTCGTTATACAGCTCTTGGGGGACCCACTGCACCCCAGGATTCACGGTGACATCATGAATGCTGATGTCATCGGGTAACACCAGTTCCAACTCATCCACATTGTGCTGAAATTGGTCATCATCAGCCGCAGCCTCCCGAGCCACGTCCAATTTGGTGCGCACATCACCCGACAGATACGTCACCGCCGACACAAACTCGCCAGATTCGGGATCAACAAACGCATGATCTAATACCATCTGCCGGGCTTGGGCTTCGTCCACGCCTAACAACGCACTAATACGTGCCAGATCAATACGCCGGGTTTCATCCAAAGAAATGGCAATGGCATCCACCGTAGATTCAGCCCGTTCAGGCCGTGGTCGATACTCCACCACATTCTGGGTCATCAATGCGCCAGGTTCGGCCGTCTGAGTCTGTTCATCAAAGGCTTCCATCGCCCGCAACAACCCCAGCTTGGGTTCACCCCGCAAAAACGTCAGATGCGGCTGGTTACGCGACTTGAACTCCGGTTGCTGCACTTCTTCTTCCCACTGTGCCCACAATGCATCCGGGACCGGTATGTCTTGCCACGAGACCTCTCCATCGTCTGGCAGCTCAGCACGCCACTCGGTTTCCAACTGCTTCAACAACCGAGTTTGCTGACTAGCCGTGGGCTTCCGATATACCGCAGTGGAACGGTTAATCGGCCCATATTCGGCAACATAGTCCTGCCAAGCTGTATGTAATTGTGCTCGGGCATCCCTGGCGGTGGCTTCACCCAACCCGGACGATTGTGCCTCAATCGTGGCCACACCTAAGTCGCGCAATTCCAGCAACTTATGCGACTCGGCCATACGATTGCGGGGAACCTTGACCGCTTCCCACTCCATCGAAGCGTTATATTGCACAAACCGCCGCTGCTCAGGGTCATACCGCACATGCCCTACGGCGGCTTCTGGTGCCACCTCATAGTGCAGGCCCGGCTCAACGACCGTGGGATACGCATTGTCTGGTGCATAACCCAACCCACGCGCGGCACCTTGATCGACTACCAATGACAGACGGTTCTGTAACTGCGCACCCACGGCATCCAGGTCATCAGTGGTCAACGCATAGGTCATATTGCCCCACTGATCCGTCTGGCCACGCAGCTGGCCTATCATCTGCTCAGGATGCTGCGCGAAATACTGTGACACCCCAACTGTGTGTGCCACACCTTGAGCATCCGTGACCGTCATCTCACCGGGTTCAACCCAAGCATTAATACTATCCTGATCGGGTTGTTCCTCCGGCTTGCGCCGACGAAACACCAACACATCAGTCATCACCTCAGTCCCAGCTGAAGTTCGCATCGCCCCAGCAGGTAACCGCACCCCACCGACTAAATCGCCATACCGAGCAAATTCCCGACGTACTGTGGTGCGTTGGGAATCCATCGTCCAGATCGAAGTCATCACCGCAACATATCCACCAGGAGCGGTATGCCGCAGCGACTTGGCAATAAAGTAATTGTGAATCGAATGATGTTGAGCGTTATACGCCTGGTCAGCAACCGAGAAATTCCCGAACGGCACATTGCCTACCACCGCGTTGAAACTCCCGTCGCCAAATCGGGTCTTTTCAAAGCCATGCGCCTGAATCTGGGCTGACGGGTACAACCACGACGAAATCCGCGCGGTCGTCTGATCCAATTCCACCCCGACCATCTGTGCCGACTCAGGGGCTTGACCGATAAACTCCCCCGACCCTGACCCCGGCTCCAACACGGGTCCACTATCAAATCCTGCACGTTGCAACGCTGACCACATCGCGGCAGTATGCGACGGGTCCGTATAGTGCGCATTCAACGTGGTGGCTCTGGCTTGCTGCCAACCGTCTTCACCCAGCAACCCACGAATCCGCTCCCGGATCGCATCATCCACACGATCACTGGTGGTATCAAAAACCTCTGGTAACGCACCCCAAGACGACCACCCCGCTAACCGCTGCTGCTGATCCTGGGTGGCATATGCAGACCCAGCATCCAATTCCTCAAGGGTTTCTAACGCCGCAAGATTGGCTTGCAACCGTGCCTGAAAACCCGAAGGGCGAGCCGAACCGCCCGCCCAATCAACCGGCTGGCCACTTAGAACTCGTCCAGAATCCTCTGAGCTTGATCCTGGGTAAACAGCATCGGGCACTGCCGGGTCCCCGGTATCGGGTCCATCCCCTGCTCGATCATCCAATCGAACACTGTCTGCGCCAAGTCCTGGAGTTGTTGGGCCACTTGATACTGCACCGTCATCGGCAACTGACGGAATTCCTGGTCCTCGATCACCATCAACCGATCCGGTGCCACCTGCATCTGCTTGGCCACCACGATCGCTTCCAGATACCTCCGAAACTGGGGGCTGGCTGTCTGGAACACTGGCCCGTCCATCACCACGTCCACCAACGTTATCTTCTCGGTCTGCCGATACTCCTGGTCGTACTTCTGGCTCAGCGTCCACGGATATGGCGTCTCCGCCATCGGCTTCTGCCACACCGTCGGGTCGTTGTCCCACTGGTCCATCCACAGACCCGTCGCCGGACTGTAATCCTGCTCCCTGGTCTCGTCGAAGTGTAGATTCTCCATCTTCAACCCCTTCCTGCTCAACTTCCAAATCATCCAACAGATCGAAAAACGATAGCTGACCTTCAATTTCTCGTTTCTTCCGAGCCATGAACAAACTTCCTTACTTGACATAACGTCACAGTGGCCCCGGATCTGTCAACCCCGGACCACTGCTCCTATGCTTCCTATTGGCTGAGCTACAATCCCGGCCCCTGTGCCCCTGGTCTAGGTGGCAGGGTGTTGTATTGTTGCTGGAGCATGGCCCCTTGTTGCTCTGTCATACTGTGCTGCCGGCGGGCAATTTCTTGAAGTTCACGCTCTGATATGGTCGGGCCAGCCGGTGGTGGCCCTGGAACAGGTGGCCGACTAGTTTCACTCAACGGAGTACGCTCAGCCGTAAATCCTGGAGGCCATTCCTGTTCAACGCCCCGCTCAGTTGAAACATCCCTATCAACCGCTACTGCCGCGTCACGATCTGCTGCCACCGATGGGTCAAAACGATCATCGAACATGGACACCGAAACCTCACGTGCTCCAAGTCGATGATTCATCCCTGCTTCACCAGTGTTCTTATTGACATATGGGCTGACTTCACAATTGCCACGCACAGTAACTCGGTCACCTTTGGACAGGCCATGCAATGCACGCTGACGTAGCCCTTCGTTTTGAATTGCCACATCATAGCCCACCGTTTCACCATCAACCCACTGCTGCTGGTCACGGTCGAACGTCCGCCGATTTTCCACTATGCGCATTGCCGTAAAGGTGCGTCCGTCAGGGGTCGTAATTTCTCGTGGATCCTCTGCAAGGTTGCCCGTTACCGTACGGTCGCCTATTTTGATTTTTTGGGTAGTCATCATCAGCCCTATCTACGTACTTCCTAAAACCCTGGTATTTATGGATTCGGTATGAGCGCGGTTCGTACGTAGTGACACACATTTGGGTTGGATGCTGGGCTTTATCGAAACTTGCGGACGCACAAGAGGGCTCCGAAATCTTGATGCAGTGGCTCGACTCTAAGAACAAAACATGGCGAAGACTACGGTTATGCGCATCTCGTACACAAGACTGCTCCTGCAGTTCGCGACATCACTGACGGAATACAACACTGGATTGTAATCAATGAAAACAATCCACTACTGAGCCACATGTGGCGATTTATGACAGCACGAGCGGAGCTGATAAACATCGTTCCGAACTTGTCTACCGTCTTGAAATTAATTGATACAACGTCAGCTCTTGCACTGAGCTATTATCAGCGGGTTGACCCTGCTGATAATAGCTCGGCTCAATCCGTTATAGAACATCCGATACGTCAATGGATCTCTAGGCAGGCGGGTGTACAAATGGGGCAATGCTGCATTCTAGTAGTAAGCTCATTGAATCCAAGTCTTACAATGCAAGATATCTCCTTCATCAGCGATAAACATCGGCAAGACTTACAGATTCACTTACTCAATTTTTCCATCTACGTTTGGTTCTAAAGGGGAACACGTGGCAGCTTCGTCAAAGAAATATCACTTCGCGAGTCTGTGCGCGATTATTGCACTAGGTATGACAGGGTGTGGTAGCTCCCAAAGTATGGACGTTTCTACTACTAATACCCCAGCGTCCAGCCCTAGTGAGTCCGCAACGTTAGCTTATGATCCAGCTGATTTAAGAGAAATCTATCCAGCCGATTTATCGATTACCGAACTGAGAAGCTTGGGCGAGCAGGTAGTGATGGATGATCTAGTAGAAGCATGGGAGGAGGCCACTGATGAAGTATGCACAGCTGACCTCTTTTACTCAGATACACATGAGGCAGAACGGCTCCGTTGCGACGACCACACGATTCTCTCCGTTTATTCGTCAGCCACTAGCGTGAAGAGACACTTAGAAGATTCGGACGAAACTTTCCGTGAACACGACATCGCGCAAGGGCAGCTAGCGGGTCAGAATTGGACGGCTAAGGTAGACGAGAAATTAATACCAGGCCTATATAATGAACTTGGTGGAGTGAGGGTGCAGCTGGGATACTGAGCGCTCAGCATGAAAGCCAAGCTCTCAATGAAAACTTAAAAAGGTGGACATATCTAACTGTCTCCCGTTATGTCAGTTTTTCACGGAACTTAGCTTTATCTAGATGAGCAACCGCACGTCGAATTTTGTCAGCTACCTTGCTGTCTTGCACATACCTTTTTTCAAATATCTTGAGGGCAACCTTCCTAAGGTACTCGAATAATTCACCAATTTGCTGATCGGATAACCACTGAAAGGTCTCCATGATGTGGGCTGCATCTGTGGATGAAAGATTCTCGTCTACCTCTAGGCTCTTTTCGAGAATCTGCCCGTAATACCTTTTACGAATAACCGTTGATGGATGCAGAATCTCACTAGGAGGAGTACGATCCTCATACGGTTCATCAAGACTGGCTAGTAAACGTTTTTTGGTGGGTGATCGCACTTGCTCGGCAGCTATGAAATCCACCAGCTGATCGTGAGTCATCTTTGCGGCCCTCCGATAATAATGGACCGGCACGATGGAGGAGCTTCCTGCGGCAGCCTGTCTGAGATACATCTTGGGAGCTATCGGCGTGAACTGCTGAAGAAAATCTTTAATAATATCCTCAGTCGTTACTGTTCGATGAACCACCTTTTCACCGACCGCTACCGTTTGTGCCGGGACCACCTCCCCCACAACTTTCAGCGCTGGAGCACCGGTGACTTCATCGAACTCTCCTTCACGGATAAACGAAATTTCTTCCAACATTTTGTCATCCAATAAAACAGATTGTCCGGAAGAGCCAGTCAAAGTGTTCTTACGAAAGTCGAGCAGGGCAACATTCGAGGCTCCAGCCATGAGCAGATGCTCGAAATGTTTCATGAGTTTCTGGTTTTCTTTTGACTTAGCCTCATCAAGGATTGTTCGAAGTTCTGGATATTTAATCCGACGTGATTGCCCAGAATATCGATAAAGAATGTCTCCTTCACGGACTTTCGTTTTATCTATACTTTCTACTGCCACCACGGGCTTCTGCTCTGATTCAAAAGTGTAAATAAGCCCAAGGTATCTACCTTCGATCTCCGTATGACCCACAATCCAATGAAGTTCAGGCGATAAGTACCGGTTAAGTCCGTCTGTGAGTTTTGCTGGATCCAGTGCGTCGAATTGTTCTTTTGTTTTGCCTGTCAGGCCCTTAGCAATACGGGGAGAATCTGTAACTCCAAAAATCAGATAACCGCCCCTAGCATTCGCAAAAGCTGCCATAGTACGCGCATACTCGCCAAGGTTAGAAAGACTAAAATTCTCTTTGAATTCTTTATTGAAACTCTCTCGAGTCTTCACTCGCAGGTGCTGGTCATTTTTTTCAACCCTTACAAGGTCCGATATTTCAGTTTTAGAAAAGGGATCAAAAATCACTAAGAAATTCCTACATCAAGAAAAGGGCGAATATTACACACATCACTAGGGTAAAGGTTCTTGAAAAGAGCTCTACGATCTTTCTTCACAGCAATATAGAGATTCCGAATCGGTCACCTATATTATTCACAAGTTCTATTTATATCTCGAGTGTGGAGATTCATAGTTCCAGACCGCATGATCCAGTTGGCGCAGGCTAGTACCTAGCTGGTTGGCAACCTCAAAGAAGGCTGTTTTTATTCGCTGATCAGAAGGGCTCGTGGAAGGATCTCCTATCGCGCGTTCGAAAAATCGGCGAATCATGGTATCCACTTTTATGTCATCTATACCGGCATTCATAATGAGGTAATCCCAAGAGGCGGGACCGAGCCCCTTGGTTTTTCTCCACTCTCGAGACCAAAGCACAAAATCTTCAGCTATCCCTTGCTTGAGATCACCAATTGTGTTTAAGCCACAATCAACAATTCTGTTCACCCCTTCGAATAACCCTTCAGATTTGAGGCGACCTGTATTACCTAGTTTCGTGGAGTTGGTTATCTGAGTGGCGAACTCTTGGGGCCCACCTATCTGCTCAATGGTTCTTAGGAGGTCAGTTCCATCGTCATAGTCAGGATCTGCCCCTAGTTGCTCTCGGTGAGATCTATAGCGACGCATTACATTACGTCCAGCGGCAGAAGTACCCTGAAGCGAGTACACAGAATTTATCGCACATAACGCCAAAGAATTCGGGAATTCTACGGCCAGGGGCCAGGAACTTGGGTCGCCTAAAACCCGCTCCACCTCTAGGAGCAACAGGGACGCGTCATCAGTGATCACAACCACACTCTAGACGAACCACGATATGTGTCACAAAAGGTCGTTTTTGCTACATCATCTTTGCTCATTCGGGTCTTTTGGATGTCATCAATAAACACCTGGGCGCGAAACCAGCGGACATGTTGCAGAAACTGAGTGTCATTTTCTATGTTGCGAATCCTCTATGTACCCACGAGTTGTGCTGCATTAAAGTTGTGGGACAGGCTGTGGTCGTCATTTGAATCAGCTGACTGAACAGATTCAAAAGGCCGCTTCACGCTTCGATGCCCAGAACATTTTCCCATCGGGACGTGCGGTACAGGGTTTGGCGTGTCAATGTCCTACCCGTTCACTGATTCGTCGCTGCGGGTCGCGGCTTCAACGATAAGTTCGGCAATCTCATCCAGTCCGTGCGCATCGGCGCTCAGGCCTTTACGGTCCCCCAGAAGCGAGCTGAACGCCTCAACCTCGCCAAATTCAAGACCGAAAAGAATTGGGATAACTCTCTTGCGTCCCATAATCATTGCTGCCAACTCTTGGCGCGGCCAGAACCGCTTTGGATCGATATAAGCCTCAGTGACGAAGCAGATACCCAGCCGCGAAGACCCGAGACCGTTATCAATTCCAGTCACCAACGAATCGCCTAGGGCGACCTGCGCGTCGGCCATCCAAACTTGAAGACCACGTGCCTGCAACTCGTCACGCAGGTTGCCAGCAATGATTTCATCTGGAGTTGCGAAAGACAGAAAGACGTCATATTCACGTTGAACAGGGTCATTTGTCACGGCGTTTGCGAGAGCACTCAGGGAAGATCCTTCGACGGTAGTGAGTCGAGTTTCAAGAGCCGATGTAGTCTCCACTATCGAGTCCAGGTCTCGACTGAAGGCTTGGTCTCGACGAGCCTGGGCTCTATCCCTCTGAGCATCGGCCTTATCACGCCTCTTTCGCTCAGCATCTTCTTTTGTGTCGATCTTTTTCTGCAAGGCTCCAACCGCTTTATCTTGCGCGACGACTTTATCCTCTGCTTGAATAAATTGTCGCTCGAGCCGGTCAACCTCACGCTGCCGAGCCTTGCGAGTACCCTCAGTGGAGGCTTTAGCTATCTTGGGGCGCTTACTCGCCAACAGATTGCTGATTTTCTGAGCTTCCCGGCTAAGCCGAAGCTTCTTATCGCGTTCCCTCACCATCTGACGTCTATGCTGATCCAACATGCTCATAGAACCCCCTGAAACTAAATTGTTTTACACTGACTACGGTTAGCTTGCGTGACTGATTTCGCTTAGGTGCACTCCGCGTAACCATCTCCCCGTTAACTCTACATCTTGTGTTTAGATAAATCGAGGGCAACTAGATGTTGTGGTTACCCAGGCGCAATTCTCGGACATGATTATCCACAGGGGCGTCAATAGAGCGCGCCTCCGCCTTCGGCTTCCTATCACCCCATCAGGGCCGCGCATTGTACGTTACGCAATTTCCACAGGTGGGCTTAAGTCACTCAATCCACAGACCTGAAGATTTTCCTCACGGCGTGTCAAGACGCTGGCCCCTACGACTCTTCGCGGGTTTTGTGCTTGTAATAGCGATCACTTAGCTGTCAGGGTAGAAGCGCCCGGTAGACAGGGGCTTGCCTATGGAGAATGGTTCAGCCAGCTCACCCTTGCTGCATTTGCCCGTCGAGTCGCGTGGAGCTTCTTCGCTGGCTGACATTTGGGTTGTTTACCACGCCGCAGGCCCTTAGTTTTCGCGACTTCCAACATATCGTCCGCTTGCGCTTCCTAAGTTTCGACCATCCAGTCAAAAAGTGAACCGGCCTCAGTGACTGACGCCAAGAACTTTTTTGCCATCAGGGCGTAGCTCCCCGGTCGGGGAAACGTGCCGGTAGAGGGTTTGGCGTGTGACGCCGAGTTCTTGGCATAGCTCACCAACGTTGGTACCGGGCTGGCCCATGGATGCCATGGCGAGCCGGACTTTGGCTGGGGTCATTTTGTAGGGCCGTCCCCCTTTTCGTCCGCGTGCTCGTGCTGAGGCCAAGCCGGCTTTGGTACGTTCGGTGATGAGTTCTCGTTCAAACTCGGCCAGGGCAGCGAAGATACCGAACACCAGCTTGCCGGAGGCGGTGGTGGTGTCAATGGCCGCACCTTGGCCGGTCAGCACCTTGAGTCCTATCCCACGATCCGTCAGGTCATGGACGACATTAACCAGATGCCGCAAATCCCGACCCAGCCGATCCAGCTTCCACACAATCAACGTATCCCCAGACCGCAACGCTTTCAGACAGGCCGCTAGCTGTGGCCGATCATCTGTCTTGCCGGACGCTTGATCTTCGTAGATCTGCTCCGGGTCCAAGCCTGCGGCAAGTAAGGCATCTTGTTGCAGGTCCGTGGTTTGGGACCCGTCGGCTTTGGAGACTCGTGCGTATCCGATTAGCACCCTGAGCTTCTCCTGTCATGTATTCGTTCGTTTACGTGACAATGTGAGGACCAAGCAACTGATCAGGAATGTGACTGTTAACTTCATTTGGCGGTTTTTTGCAGGTTCGTTTGGCGGTCTTCGTCGTGTCGCTTGCCGGTCCGAGAGAATGGGAATGACTGGCCTGAAGCATGTTAGCCACTCAGGATATTC